>Ga0070734_10000242_pt1 | contig 143439 bp, 131 predicted proteins | sample Coa_R1_8_FD_66444 | JGI IMG/M metagenome (GOLD analysis project Ga0070734, IMG submission 66444) | Surface soil microbial communities from Centralia Pennsylvania, which are recovering from an underground coalmine fire - Coalmine... | ecosystem: Environmental > Terrestrial > Soil >... | reverse complement strand
GGTTGTGATAACCGCTGAATGCATATAAGCGGGAAGCACTCCTCGAGATGAGATCTCCCAACCCGTAAGGGATAAGAAGGGCCCAGGAAGACTACCTGGTTGATAGGCGGGAAGTGGAAGCGCAGTAATGCGTGCAGCTTACCCGTACTAATCGCCCGTTCGGCTTGACCATAAAATTTACTCGGTGCAGAGCAGCTGTCAGCTCTCAGCCTTCAGCTCTCAGCTCGAACCTGAGCTGCGGTTGAAGCAGTTTTCTCTCCAGCAGAACTTGGCTGGGAGAGCAAGTTACAGACGCTGACAACTGCGCGCCGACGAAAAGCCGATGTAACACACGTGGTGGAAATCGGAAATAAACCAGATGAAAGTACGCCACACCCAATCTATTCAGTTGTGAGGCATTGTCCTCGCGCTCTTTTACAAGTTTGCTGCCTATCAGCGCACAACGTCCTCTCGGCGAGAATCGTCGCGATCGGACGGCTGATAGCTGACAGCTACGAGTTGTCGGTAATCTTACCGCGGGGGTTCCACCCGTTCCCATCCCGAACACGGAAGTTAAGCCCCGCAGGGCCGATGTTACTGCACGCGAAAGTGTGTGGGAGAGTAGGTCGTTGCCGGCATAAATAATAAGAGCCAGGTTGAGAAATCAATCTGGCTCTTTCTTTTTGTTCCCAGCTTTCAAAATTCTTCAGACGCTCGTCTTGCGCCTCCTTTTCTCTAAACTCGTTCTTCGCGGGGACGTCAGGTCGTTGTGAGCGGGTATGGAAGTCAGCTACATAAGCGGGGCACGCTCGCTTTGCTCGCGGGGCGGACCAATGGGTCCGCCCCTACACGGGTGCTTATGCGGCGATTTGTTGGCGGTAGGCTGGGGCGAATTCCTCGTTCACGAACGTTTCAAACGGTGTTGGCGTGGTGTTGGTGGGCGTGCGCGGTTCGAGGGCTTTCATGTATCCGGAGTTCAGGGCATGGGCCATCTCCAGCAGAAGGCCGATGAAGTTGGATGACATCCCCATCTGCGCCAAGGCTGGGCGAAGCTGTTCATCGGGGGCCTGCACGTAAGCGAGCGAGGGGTTGCCGATGGCCTTGCCAATAATCGAGGTGGCTTCGGTGTAGTCGAGGTCGCGTTGGCCGAGGAGTTCCCGGACCTGCTTGCCGCGAAATTCGCGATGCAGGAGAGCATCGACGGCAGCGCCTCCGATATCGCGAGTGGCAATCATAGGAAGTTTCAGCGTGGGATGAATGGGGCCGACCACGTTGCCCATGGCAGGAATCACTCTTATCTGTGGCAGCGTGTTCTCCATGAAGTAGCCGGCGCGAAGGTGCAGGACGTTAAGGTCATCGATGGCGTTGAGTTTTTGCTCGAGATTGTGGAGTCCGATGACCGGGCCGGTGCCGGAGGATTTGTCGGCGCCGATGCTGCTCAGCGCGACCACGTGCTTGATGCCGGCGGTGCGGACGGCGGCGGCGATGGCATCGCTGACGCGATCCTGATAGGCGCCCACATCGTTGCTGGTGACGTTAGGTGGAAGGAGAACATAGGCGGCTTCGGCACTTTTGAAAGCGCTGGTAAGAGCACTGGCGTTGGTGGCATCTGCGGTGGAGATTTCCGCGCCAAGCGCGGCGAGCGGTTGCAGGTGTTCTACGTTTCTCCCGACAGCGCGTACCTTCTGGCCGCGCGCGAGAAGAGTTCTGGCCACGACGTTACCGGTGTGGCCGCTGGCTCCAAGAACAACAATCATACTGACCTCCAATGAGGGGTTGGATGCGGGGGGCCGTGGATCGGCTTCAAAGATGGATCGGTCCCGGAGGCGGAGAAGTGCGCGCCGGATTATTCGCCCTGGAGACGGTCTTGGGTGAGCAGGCCGATGCGGTTGACTCCGGCGTGGTGGGCTTTGTCGATGACGTCGGCGACGTATTGGAAGTCGACGTCGGCGTCTCCGCGGACGAAGGCTACTTTTTCGGCGCGGGGCAGAAAGATTTGCGCCAGGCGCAGATCTAAATTTTCCCAGAGGACTTCTTCGTGATTGATTCTTACCCTGGGCGGAAGATCTTTGGAGGTCCACATGACTTCGATCACGATGGTGCGCGATTGTTCTTCGGCGGCGGACTGCTTCTGGTCAGGGTTCGGGATTTGAGCTCTTTCCTGGTATTTGGCCTGGAACTCGGGGTCCATGGAGACTACGAGCATGAACATGACAATCAACGTGAGCAACACGTCGATCAGTGGGGTGACGTTGATTTGCGGTCTAGACGGACCTCCGCCTGCCATTGAGAAAGCCATAGGAATTGCTCCTCTCGGGCACGCGTGTCTGGGAGATCAGACACCTGCTGAGCGGTGAGAGTTCCCGGAATGGGAGCCGACAGTGTCCTGCATCCACCCCGCATCGCTTGCTTCGCATCGCAAGGGGCGGAGCAACGGGTCCAGCCCTACAGGTTGGGATCAGGCGCCGGCGTGGATGGCGCGGATCAGGGCGAAGGCGAGGGCGGATACTGCGGCAGCGGCGGGGATGGTAAAGATCCAGGCCCAGACAATACGGGTGGCTACGCCCCAGCGCACGGCGGAAAGACGATTCGTGGCGCCGACTCCGACGATGGCTCCGGTAATGGTGTGGGTCGTGCTTACCGGAATTCCTGCTAACGCTGTGGCGAAGAGAGTGATGGCGCCGGCGGTTTCGGCGCAGAATCCGCCGACTGGTTTGAGCTTGGTGATGCGGGAGCCCATGGTGTGGACGATGCGCCACCCGCCGAAATAGGTGCCCAGGGCGATGGCGGTATGGGCGGCGAGGATGATGGGCCAATGGAAGTGTCCCCAGTTCCCTTTCAGCTCAGCGGCGCTGATGATGTTGGCGCTGAATAGGGCACTGGCGACGATGCCCATGGTTTTCTGCGCGTCGTTGCCGCCGTGGCCAAGGCTGTAGGCGGCGGCGGAAAGAAGTTGCAGCCTGCGAAACCAGGCGTCAATGCGTTGCGGCGGCTTATTGCGCAGGATCCAGAAGACCGAGGTCATGAAGATGAGGGCGAGGACAAGCCCCATGATGGGGGCAACGACGATGAAGATGAGGGTCTTGGACCATCCGCTGGGGAGGATGACGTGCCATCCGCCGCGCATGATGGCCGCGCCAGCCATGCCTCCAATGAGGGCGTGCGAGGAGGAGGTGGGCAATCCCCACAACCAGGTGAGCAGATCCCAGACGATGGCGCCGAGCAGGCCGGCAATGACGACGTATTGGGTGATGACGTCGATGCGGATCATGCCGCTGCCGATGGTTTTTGCCACGGCGGTGCCGAGGAGGAACGCAGCAACGAAATTGAAGAATGCGGCCCAGACGACGGCCAGGCGCGGAGAGAGCACGCGCGTGGAGACGACGGTGGCGATGGAGTTGGCGGCGTCATGGAATCCGTTAAGAAAGTCGAAGATGAGCGCGATCAGGACTGTGATGATGAGGAGCAGGAGGTCGGGTTTCACGCGGTTTTGTGGGTGAAGTACAAGTTATGAATTCTTGAGCACAACGGTTTCCAGCACGTTCGCTACGTCTTCAGCTTTGTCGGTAGCCAATTCCAGAGTCTCAATCAGCTCCTTGGCTTTGATGAGAGTAATCGGATCTTTTTCCTGATCGAAAAGCTGGGCGATGGCAGCGCGAGAGACGACGTCGGCTTCATTTTCCAGACGATTGATCTCGACACAGTATGTCAGGATGCTGCCGTTTTTGCGCAGAAGCGGCAGAGCGCGGTGCATTTCCTGGCACTGCAGCAGGATCAGCCGCGACAGTTCGAGCGCCGCAGGCGGTGGATTGGTGATGCGGTACATGATGATGCGAGCAGCGGCAGAGTTGAGAAAATCGAGCACATCGTCGAGCGAGGAGGCGAGGGCGTGAATGTCTTCGCGGTCGAATGGTGTGATGAAGGTCTGGTTCAGCTTGGTAAAAACGTTGTGTGTGATCTCGTCGCCGGTGCGCTCGATGCGGCGGATTTCGGCGACCTTGGTTTCCACATCGCGGTAATCGGCGAATAGATCCACCATGACGCGCGCCCCCGCGATCAGGTTCTCCGACATGCTGGCAAACATTTCGAAAAAAGTGTTGTCGCGCGGAATGAGCGGGGTCATCGCGTCTGGGGCTCCAAAAATGTTTGTGCGGTAGAGCGTGTCACTATCTCATGTGGCTCCGAAAGGCGTCAAATGAGCGCCAAAGCTATTGAAGACAAAGATGTATGGGATGTGATTCGGAACAGAGAAGGGAGTTATCGGCGGCGCTGACGAGTGGCCGCGGGAGAACGCTTGGGGATACCGATGGCGGCGAAAAGGATGATCAGGAGGACGGCGCCTGCGCCGGTCGCGGTGCTGGTCAGGAATTCAACAACCGCGGGATCTACGCTCATGGGGACGAGTATGGACTTAACTACAGGTCGAGGCGAGGTAACTAAAGTTCAGATGACCGCGTGTGCAACGGAGCCGTCCAGAGAGTCAAATTCCTTACCTCAACTCTCAAAACCTCGACGTTTAGGATTGGGGAACACCATGTCACCATGTTTCATCTCCAGGATTACGTACTGGGCGCTCGCTTCGCTCGCGGGGCGGACCAATGGGTCCGCCCCTACACGAGCATCTTTTGCACGAGCGGTTTGATGGGCAAAATAGCGTGCAAAATGGGGGATTGCTGCCGTTGCGTGATGGCTTGCGGCTGGCGGGGCTGAGCGTTGCTACACTGAAGGGTTGACCATGGGATCGCGCTACGCACAGTGGATGTACGACTGGGAGCACCGGCTTACGGCGGTGGACGATAACCGTGTGGTACGCCCGCTGGAGTGGGGTGTGGAGTGGGCGCGGGAGTGGCCTTGCCGCAATGGTTTTCATGCGGGCCACGTCCCGGAGGATCCGGAAAAGTACTTCGTCGACTACAACCGGCGGATTCTTTCGTCCAGTGATGAGTTCTTTTCGTATGTGCGGCCGCGGGATTTCCGGCTGGAGCGGCGCGGGGTGCAGGTTTTTTCGACGCGGGCGGTGCCGGATCCGAAGCTGGAATCGAAGGTCAAAGGGACGTTTGCAGAATTTCTGCGTTTCACCTCGCCAGTGAGATCGCCATATCCGGAAAATAATCTGGTCAATGCACGCTGGTTTGCGGTGCAGGGACGCCGAGCGGTGGTGCTGCTGCCGCACTGGAATTGCGATGCGGTGGCTTATACCGGTTTGTGCCGACTTTTAAATATGCTGGGAATTTCCGTGCTGCGGCTGAGTATGCCGTATCACGATATTCGGATGCCGGCGGAGATCGGGCGGGCGGATTATGCCGTCTCGGCGAATATCGGGCGCACTCTGGATGCGGCGCGGCAGGGCGTGGTGGATATCCGCTGCTGCCTGGATTGGTTGGAATCGCGCGGGTATACGCAGTTGGGAATTGTGGGCACGAGTTTGGGATCCTGCTATGCATTTTTGGCTGCGGCGCACGATCCGCGTATTCGGGTAGCGGCGTTCAATCATGCGTCGACCTACTTCGCCGATGTGGCGTGGCATGGGCAGTCGACGCGGCATATCCGGCAAGGGATTGAGCAGCGGATTGACCTGGAGCGATTGCGGGCTTGCTGGTTGGCGATCAGTCCGATGTCGTACTTCGAGCAGTTTGCACGGTGGCCGAAGAAGTCGCTGATTATCTATGCGAAATACGATTTGACCTTTCTGCCGGAGTTTTCGCGCCAGGTGGTTGAGGAATTTGTGCGGCACGGGCTGGAGCATAAAGTCGTGGCGCTGCCTTGCGGGCATTACACTACCGGGGAGACTCCATACAAGTACATGGATGGATGGCAGCTGGCTTCGTTTTTGCGGACCGCCTGGTAGGGGCGATCACCACGAAGACAAGAAGGAGAGCTGTCGCACACCTGGAACACAAGATCCCTCCACTGCGCTTGCCATTCCCGTCGGGACCGGCAAGCTCCGGCCGGGATGACAAGCTATGGCGATGGCGCTCTAGAATTGGGGAATGTTCACCTCGGAAGTAGTCGAATGGCGGCGCGGGGAGTTAGTCATCAGTACAGATCCAACGCGGCTGAATATCGATGTGATCCACGCATTCCTGACGAATTGTTATTGGGCGAAGGGGATTCCGCGGGATGTGGTGGCGCGGTCGATGGAGCATTCGTTGTGCTTTGGGATTTATGATGAGTCGACGTCAAAATCCCCAACCTCTCACAAAGAGCGCGAGAAGGGTGGGGCAACTGCCCTCACGAAGCCGCCCGCGCAGGTTGGGTTTGCTCGCGTGGTCAGCGATTTTGCAACAATTGCTTATTTAGGCGATGTGTTTGTGATGGATTCGCATCGCGGGCGCGGGTTGGGGAAGTGGATGATGGAGTGCATTATCCTGCATCCGTCGTTGCAGGGACTGCGACGGTGGATTCTGCTGACGCGCGATGCGCATGGGCTTTATTCGCAATTTGGGTTTACTCCGGTGAAAGCGCCGGAGCGCTACATGGAACTGCATAATCCGCACATTTATGAAGGGCCAAAATCATGAAAAATTCCGGGATGTACCGTCCGCTGTTTGAAAACGATCCGCAGGTGGCTGCGGCCATTGATAACGAGACCCGCCGGCAGCATGAGGGACTGGAGCTGATTGCTTCGGAGAATTTTGTCAGCGAGGCTGTGCTTGAGGCGGCAGGATCGGTATTTACCAACAAGTACGCCGAGGGATATCCGGGGAAGCGTTATTACGGTGGGTGCGAGTTTGCCGATGTGGTCGAAAACCTGGCGCGGGACCGGGCGAAGCAGTTGTTTGGCGCGGAGCACGCCAACGTGCAGCCGCATGCGGGATCGCAGGCCAACATGGAAGCGTATGCGGCGGTGTTGCAGCCGGGGGACACGATTCTGGGGCTGAACCTGGCGCACGGCGGGCATTTGACACATGGGCATCATCTGAATTTCTCGGGAAAGACTTACAAGATCATTCCTTATGGCGTCACGAAAGAGGCCGAGACGATTGATTACGACGAACTGGAGAAGTTGGCGGAGAAGGAGCGTCCGAAGCTGATTATTGGCGGGGGCAGCGCGTACCCGCGGATTATTGATTTTGCGCGCATGCGGCAGATTGCCGACAAGGTTGGGGCGCTTTATCTCGTCGACATGGCGCACTTTGCGGGATTGGTGGCGGGAGGGGCGCATCCGTCGCCGGTGCCGCATGCGCACATAGTGACCTCGACGACGCACAAGACTTTGCGCGGGCCGCGGGCGGGGATGATTTTGTCGAAAGCGGAATTTGCGGCGGCGATCGATAAAGTCGTTTTCCCGGGAATGCAGGGTGGGCCGCTGGTGCACATCATTGCAGCCAAGGCGGTGTGCTTCCACGAGGCGATGCAGCCGGAGTTCCGCGATTACGCGCGGCAGATCGTGGCCAATGCGAAGGTGCTGGCGCAGAAACTGGCGGAGGAAGGCTTCCGGATTATCTCTGGCGGGACGGACACGCACCTGATGCTGGTTGACGTTTTCTCGAAGGGCATGCTGGGCAGCGAGGCGGAGAAGGCGCTCGGAGAGGCGGGGATTACTGTAAACAAGAATGCGATTCCGTTTGATACGAATCCGCCGCTGAAGCCGAGCGGGATTCGCATAGGGACTCCGGCACTGACCACGCGCGGCATGAAGGAAGCGGAGATGCGGCAGATTGGGCACTGGATCGCCGAGGTGCTGCTGCATCGGACGGATGCTGCCGTGCTGGCGAAAGTGCGCAAGCAGGTGCTGGAGTTGTGCGAGGCTTTTCCGCTATATGTCGATCGGCGGGCGAAGGCGCAGGCCGAAGCGAGAGCTTAGTCATTTCAGGTCTAAGGGTCCCACTTCTCGCAAAGGAAGCGAGGAGTGGGGCACCCCCTTTCTTAGCGCTTTCTTTCTAACGGATTTGATGTTCATCTCCAATTCCTCTGTGTTCCCCTGTGGCGCCTGTGGTTAAATTCTCTCGGTGAAAATTGCGATCGACATCCGGCGGATGGGTGAGTTTGGCGTGGGGACGTACATCCGCAATGTGGTGCGCAACCTTGGACGACTGGATCGCGAGAACAAATACTTCCTGATTGGCGCTCCGGCGAAGGTGCAGGAGATCGGGGCGCTGCCGCCGAATTTTCATACTGTCGCCGTGACGGCTCCTGACCGCTCGCTCGAGGGATACCGGGCGTTCCGCAACACGGTGAAAAGGCTGCAAAGCGACTTGGTGCACGTGCCGAACCTTTTTTCAATTCCGCGGGCACTGCCCTGCCCTTACGTGATGACCGTGCACGACATGCTGGATCACATGGCGCGGTCGCGCGAGCGGAACGGGATGTGGCGAAGCCTGCACTTCCAACTGACGCGCAGCGTGCTGAGCGGGGCGGCGCGTATTTTCGCAGTTTCGACCTTCACTAAGACAGAAATCGAGAAGTGGTTCGATATTCCCGCGGGCCGGATTGAAGTTGTGTACAACGCGATCGATGAGCGCTTTCTCAGCGGGCACGCCACCGCTGCGGATCGGGAGATGATCGCGAAACGGTATCAGGTAACGTATCCGTTTCTGCTATATGCGGGGAGGATCAGCCCGCATAAGAACGTGGTGCGCATGATTGAGGCGTTCTCGGCTTTGAAGACGGAACTGGAGAGGAGCCACGCGTATCCGGATTTGAAGCTGATCATTATTGGAGATGATTTGTCCGGGAATCCGGATCTGCGGCGGACTGTGATACGCAGCGGCGTGCAGAATGATGTGCGGTTCCTGGGATTCATCCCGATTGATGTGCTGCGGATTTTTTACGACGAGGCGAAGGTGTTCGTGTTCCCCTCGCTGTATGAAGGATTCGGGCTGCCACCGCTGGAGGCGATGGCGCACGGGACACCGGTGGTGACATCGAATGGTTCATCGCTGCCGGAAGTGGTAGGGCGGGCGGCGGTGCTGGTGAATCCGGAGAATGTGTTCGAGATCATGCGGGCGCTGCATCGGGCGTTGACGGATGAGGGACTGCGGGAACGTTTGAAGCAGCGCGGGTATCAGCAGGTGGCGAAGTTCTCCTGGGAGGCTTCGGTGCGGCGGATGATTGAGGCGTACGGCGAGGTATGTGGGGCCGCGCGGCGAGCGTCGGGCCAGCCGGCGGCGGACTGAAGGCGCCAGCACCAGGTCTGGCGTTCGCGGGGATGGTAGGGATCCGCCGGCTGCGCTCAGGATGACTCGAAATTGAGGAAAGATCCCCAGCCCTATTTCAACAGCGGCTGGCCGGGGGATGCTACCGAGAACTTCTGCAGTTTGGCGGTCAGGCGCGAGCGGTCGGTGTCAGTCTTGGCGGCGGCGAGGCGCTTGCGGAGTTGCGAGATTTTTTCTTTGCGGGTGCGGCGCCGGCGAATTTCGGGCCGGCGGCTGGGTGCGGACATGAATGGACTCCTGAATTTGAGAATGGGCCTGGGGACCACCGCGCATGCATGGTTCCTCGGCCATCCCCCATTCAACCGGAGACGAAAAGAACTGTCAATGAACCTTACTCCACCAGATTGGTGTATCATGGTGTCATGTCATCTGCGAAACAAGTTCGGAGAAGCGTGACCCTGCCCTCTCGCCTGGCGGAACAAATCGGGCGTCTCGCGACAAAAAAGCGCCTGAGCGACAACCGCATGCTCATAGAGCTCCTAGAACAAGGCCTTGAATCTCAAAAGCAAAGAGAAAAGGCATTCTTTGATCTGGCAGAGCGATTCCGAGCTGCGTCAGATCCAAAAGAAGCCAAGCAGTTGGGTGACGAGATGGGCCGGTTCATCTTCGGGGAATAAATGCCGCGGATTGAGTCGTGGTCCCACTTGCCGTCGGCAGTTCGAGATCATTTGGTCGAGCGCATGAGGGATCGCAACATCGGGCTTGAGGATCTGAATCGGTTACGCCTGTGGCTGGAAACCAAGCCCGAGGTTCCGGAAGGCCCCTGGTACAAGGATCTCGGGTCGTTCAAGCTCTGCGGCGAAGGAAAATATCCAAAGACTTTTCTTCTGGCTGGTCAGCCCGCGGTCGGGCGGAGGCTTTGACCTTCAAGTGGAGTTCCTCGTGATCGACGATGGCATCTGCACGGGTCTTGCTTGCCTGAAAGCGAATCCACGCGCGAAGAATGGAATCCGGAATGACCGAGCCAGATTCCCCTCAAGAACTCATTACCACGAGGCAGACCGCGATTCGACTGCGGCGATACAGTCTTGGGAACGTTCATACCTGGCATCGAATGAAGCGATCCGATCATCTCTCGGAAGTGAGTGCGGTTGATCAGCACAGTTGATTTCGAGCCGAGCGTTTTGCCAACCAATACACAACTGGCCCGATCAGCATGGCGATGATGCCGCCGATCGTGGAAAATCGATCGCTTCCCAACAGGGCGATGAGGGCCATCATTACGGGCGCGGCAACGACATAGAGCAAGCCTGCGTGTCCGCCGGGGATGGTGAAGCTTCGCGGCAGGTCGGGACGGGTTCGGCGAAGCTTCCAGCCGGAAAGCACGGTCAGCACCGTGGTGGCGGAGCGGAGCCAGATGTAGATGGAAATCAGTTGGGCCAGGCTTTGCCAGGCGAGCAGCGCATAGATCGCGGCGGACGTGACGATCGCGAGCCAGGGCGTGCCGTAGCGCTGGTGCCGGCGCGTCAGGGCGTGCGGCAGGTATTTGTCTTCGGCCATGGCGAAAGGCATGCGGGTTGTGGTGAGGATAGTGCTGTTGAGCAGGGCGACATTGCCGACCATGGCGGCGAGAGTCATCCAGGTGCCGAGCCAGGGGCCTCCGATGGCCTTGGCAGCATCGGAGAAGAAGCCGGTATGCCATTTTTCCCAGTTGCCCGCTGCGGCCAGGCCCGCGAGTGTCGGGAGAAAGTAGGCTGCAACCGATAGCGGCACAACCAGTGCCAACGCTCGCGGATAGGAGCGTTGGGGGTTTTCGACTTCCTCGGCGACTGTGGAGAGTTGCTCGTAGCCGGAGTAGAGCCAGAGTCCCAAAGCTAATCCCACGCCAAAGACCTTGAACGTAGCCTGATGCGGCACGATCCATGGGTGGAATGGATTCTGATGCCAGTGGGCGAGGCCAAGGATGATCATGATCATGACCGGGATGAATATGAAGATTTCCAGGCCGGTGGCGACCTGGCCGACCATCTGGATGCCGCGCACGTTAACCCAGGTGAGCAGGATAATAAGCGCCAGCGAAATCAGGTAGTGCTCCCACCAGGTCATGTGCGGGAAGTAATAAGCGAGGTAGTCCGTGAACAGCACCGCGTACGCACCACCAAGCAGAAACGAGGCAGACCAGTTCCACCAGCCGGCGAGGAATCCCCAGAAGTCGCCGAAAGCGGCGCGGGTCCAGCGGTAGAAGCCGCCCTCGACGGGCATGGCGGTGGTGAGTTCGGCCGACACCAGGGAGACGGGAATACACCAGAAGATCGGGAGGATGAGCAGGTAGAGAAGCGTGATTCCCGGGCCGGAGGTGGTGACCATGTCTTCGAGGCCGAAGGGGCCTCCCGTGGTGTAGGAGAACATTACGAAGACGAGGTAGAAGAGACCGGCTTTGCGGAGGGTGGATTGGGTGGTCAAAAGGATCAAGCAACCCACCTGTCGCACAAAACGCAACAAGGGTGGGGTAGCCTCGAGTTTGAAGGCGTCGATTTCCGACTAAAGGATCTTCGTTGGGGAAGTTACATGCCAGATGGGAAATCGGCAACCGGAAATTTCTAGGCGGCGAGCGTGCCGCTCAGGGCACCTTCCAGTTGCAGCAGCTTGCGCTTTACGTCGAGGCCCCCGCCGTAGCCGCAAAGTGTCCCGTCAGAAGCGATCACGCGATGGCAAGGGACGACGATAGCGATGGGATTGCGATTGTTGGCCATGCCGACGGCGCGGAATGCGTTTGATCTGCCTATAGCGCGGGCGATATCGGCGTAAGAGCGGGTTTCGCCGTAGGGAATTTCGAGTAGCGCGTGCCAGCAGGCTTTCTGGAAGTCGGTTCCGCGGAGATCGAGCGGGAAGGTGAAGCGTTTGCGAAGGCCGGCGAAGTATTCTTCGAGTTCGCGGGCGTAGGGCTTCATGGCGGAGGGCGATTCGGTGAAATGAACAGCATTTCGATGGTTGTTTTCGTTGCGGAGATCGCGTGGATTTGGGCGAATGGTTTGCTGGCCGGGGAGGCGGCGATCGAATTCCAGAGCGACGAGACCTCTTTCGGAGGCGGCGAGAAACAGCGGGCCGACCGGCGATTCGAGGGTGAAGGAGTGGAGGGGTTCCATGGCAATGAAGGCGTCACAACGATAGCATGACACGGGCTTGTGCAGGGGAGAAGACATCCGCGTGTCCTCGGTTTAGGCGCTACAGACAGAACACAAGGTCCCTCGACTCCGCAGAATTGAAAAAGGCACAATCCTGCTCCGCGCGGTGTGACAGTTGAACTCAATCCTCCCTCAATCCACTCGGGACGACAGAAGTGAGGTGCAGTCCGTTTAGTTTTCCAGGTAGGATTCGATCCAGCGCTTGACTCTTTGGCGACTGGCGTCGTTGGCCTCGAAGCGCACGCCGAAGGATTTCTGCTTGCGCCAGCTGACTGTTCCCTTGAGGTTCACGCGGGGGAGGGTCATCAGGGCAAAGGATACTTCTACGTTTGCGCCGATGGAGAAGTCTTCGTGACTTTTCACCGACATGCCTCCGGAACTCATTTCGAGGCTGGCAGCGCTGATGCGGCGACCGTCTCCGACGATGGTCACCTCTGTCATTACAGGGATGCGGGCGTAGCGGCGGAACTCGTGCTGCACCAGAACGCGAGTGGCGCGGATTAATTTCATCGCCCCGGCGCGTTCCAGCGGTTCGCTGAACATGGCATTGATGCCGTACCTGGAAAAGCGCAATGCTTCCTGCGCATTGCCACCGACCCCATAAATAATGCAGCGGCTATTGGAGCGGGAGTTGCGAGCTGCTTCCATGACTGGAACCGCATCGTCGGTCAGGCCCAGGACGCAGCCTTCGAATTTTTCCCGGCTGAGGCGCTCGGCGGCTTCGTCCTCTACCATCACGGTTTCGATGCCGAACTGGCGAAAACATTCGGCGAGCAATGCCCGATGCTGATTGGGCAGGCCAACGAGGGCGGTGCGGGCGCTGGCTTTACGGGTGAATGGCGGTACGGAAATGGCGGCAGGGGAGGCGGAAGAGATGTCCATGTAGACTCGCTTTCCACATTGATTGTGTTGCCTGAGTGGGTGGCCGGAAACGGCACAAAGGGCCAGCCGAAGGCATGATCCGACGGACAGCATTTTCCCAGTCGGAGTGGGAGATTGGACATTACCGGGGGAACCGGTTGTTAGTTACCGGCGGGAAAGGCCGAGGACGACGGAGAAAAGGGCAGAATTGGTTATGAAGGACAAAACCGGGCGGACGAATGCGTCCGCCGCTACACGTGCGAATGCGTCGGGCGCTGCAGGTGCATCATTCGGACCAGCGGCGGAAGAGCAAGGCTCCGTTGGTGCCGCCGAATCCGAAGGAGTTGGACATGGCGTATTCGATTTGGGCTTTGCGGGAGTGATTGGGAACGAGATCCATGCCGGCGGTATCGGGGTCGGGATTTTCCAGATTGATGGTGGGCGGCAGGATTTGATCGCGCAGGGCGAGGACCGTGATGCCGGCCTCGAGGCCTCCGGCTCCTCCGAGCAGGTGGCCGGTCATCGACTTGGTTGAGCTTACAGCCAATTTGTGATCGCCGAAGAAATTGCGGATGGCGTGGGCCTCGAGCGTATCGCCGATGGGAGTCGATGTGCCATGGGCGTTTACGTAGCCGACCACATCGGGTGACACGCCTGCGTCGCGGACGGCGTTACGCATGACGCGGAATCCGCCTTCGTGTTCGGGAGCGGGCTGGGTGATGTGGTAGGCGTCACCACTCATTCCATATCCGGCAACTTCCGCGAGGATCGTCGCGCCGCGGTTTTTGGCGTGCTCGAGTTCTTCGAGAATCAGAATGCCCGCGCCTTCGCCGATGACGAAGCCGTCGCGAGCCTGGTCCCAGGGGCGGCTGGCCTTTTCGGGCTCGTCGTTGCGCGTCGAGAGCGCGCGCATGGCGGCGAATCCGCCAACACCCATCGGAGTAATAGCGGCTTCGGAGCCCCCGGCAATCATCACATCGGCATCGTTGTGCTGGATGATGCGGAACGAGTCGCCGATCGAATGCGCGCTGGTGGTGCAAGCGGTCGCGGTGGCTTCGTTTGGTCCCTTGGCGCCGTGGCGCATGGAGACCTGCCCGGCGGCGAGGTTGATGATGGCCGATGGAATGAAAAAGGGAGAGATCTTGCGCGGGCCGCCTTCGAGCAGGGCGGAGTGTTCGCGCTCGATGATGTCGAATCCGCCGATGCCCGAGCCGATGTGGACGCCCACGCGCTCGTCGTTTTCGGGAGTGATTTTCAGCCCCGATTGTTTGAAGGCTTCATCGGAGGCGGCGATGGCAAGGTGGATGAAGCGGGCCATCTTCTTGACTTCTTTTTTTTCGATGTAATTCAGGGGGTCGAAGTTGCGGACTTCGGCGGCGATCTGGCAGGCGAAATTGCTCGCATCGAAACTGGTGATGCGCCGCACGCCGGATTTTCCGGCCAGCAGAGCCTTCCAGACTTCCTCCGTGGTATTGCCCACGCCACAGATCAGGCCGAGGCCGGTGACTACGACCCTGCGTGCCAATTCAGATCGCCGCCTTTCTTGTGCCGGATGTAGTCAACAAATTCCTGAATTGAGGGAAAGTGGCGGATTTTCTCAATATCCTCATCAGGAATTGTGATAGCAAAAGCTTCCTCGCAGGCCATGACTAATTCGACTGTGTTAATGACTCCGCGCCCATGTCGCCGAGAAAGCCTGGTTCCAAGCTATTTGCCTGCCTTGGCGTGCTTGCCGATGTAGTCGATGGCGTCCTGGACAGTGCGGATTTTTTCGGCGTCCTCGTCGGGGATTTCGATGTCGAAGGCCTCTTCGAAGGCCATGACCAGTTCGACAGTGTCGAGGGAATCGGCGCCCAGGTCGTCCACGAAGGACGCACTTGAAGTGACTTCGCCCTCATCGACTCCCAACTGCTCCACGATAATCTGTTTAACTTTCTCGTCAACGGCTGCCATGTGTCTCCTCGCTTCTTACATTAGATTTAAATTCAGTATGTTGGATGCAGAACGCTCGTGAGTTCGAAATCTCCGCCTCTGCAAAGTCGGCCGACAAAAGGGGCACGCTCATGGCGATTCACTCCGCACGATTCACTTGGCACGACCTCTGCAATTCCGGAAAAAGGCGATGTGTAGTGTAATGGTCCGGGTGAATCGGTGTAAAGAAACGCTCCCGTGCAACTGATTGTATTGTGCGGCTTAGAACTGCATCCATGATCCTAAAGGTTGGGAGATTGCGGGGTCAAACCCGGCATGGCCACAACTTGAGGTCGCATTTTGCGACCTCAAAAAGAGAGTCTGGGATTCGAGCGAGTTGAGGATTCTATGCGAGCGGTGGTGCAACGGGTCAGTCGGGCTAAGGTCACGGTTCACGAGTGGACGTGCGGTGAGATCGGGCTGGGACTCCTGGTGCTGCTCGGGGTGGGGCAGGGCGACACGGAGGCGGATGCGACGTATCTAGCGGAGAAGATCGCGGGGCTGCGGATTTTCGAAGATTCTGACGGGAAGATGAACCGCAGTGTTTTGGAGGCAGGAGGAAGCGTGCTGGCCGTATCGCAGTTCACGTTGTATGGAGATGTACGGCGGGGCAAGCGTCCGTCATTTGATGGAGCGGCGCCGCCGGTGGAAGCGAAGCATCTGTACGAGTTTTTCGTGCAGCAGGTTCAGGCGGCGGGACTGCGCTGCGAGACGGGGCGATTTCAAGAGATGATGCAGGTCGAACTGGTGAACGAAGGCCCCGTAACGATCCTGCTGGATTCGAAGAAGGCTTTCTGATTACGTCGTGCAAATGTCGGCGGCTATTGGGACACGGTCCTTAGTGCCACTTGTGTAGGAGCTCGTCTGGTCCCATACTGCAGGCATCGCGGCGCACGACCGTGCTGCCTGGAGAAGATCAAATGAAACGCCTCGCACTGAGCCTCAGCGTGCTGCTGATGCTGATTATCAATCTTTCTGCCGCCACGCAACCAAACGCAAAATCGGAAGAAGCCGGGGTTCGAGCTACTGTTGCCGATTACATCGAAGGCTACTACACCGGAGATGCCGGCCGGATGGAGAAGTCACTGCATCCGCATTATCTGAAGCACGTAATCAGCGAGTCGGATCGCGGTGTGAAGATGACGGAGAAGACCGGGCTGCAGATGGTGCAGGCGGTGCGGTCGGGCGCTCCGGATCTGGGTCCGTCGGAGCGGAAAGAAGACATCACGGTGCTTGATGTGGCGGGCGATATCGCTTCCGCGAAGCTGGTGACATCGCATTGGACCGATTACATGACGCTTGCGAAATGGAATGGGCAGTGGAAGATTGTGTCGGTAGTGCAGCGGGAACAGTACTGAGGCTTTGTGAGCCGGGGAGCGTAAGCAGCGGTTTCGAAGCTCAGGGGCTCACGCCCGCTTCGCCTGCTACCACGATCGGCGCGGCTGGAAGGCGCCCTTTCAAACGATTTTTTCGAGGTTCAGAACCGGTTCCGCTTCAGAGCAGGCTGGGCGTGAGGTGCTGCTCGATGTATTTTTTGCTGTCGAATTTTCTGCCGGTGCTCGCGGCTGACATATAGCGAATCTGCCCGAAGATGGGCCGCTCGAACCAGGGGCGATCGAACTTGCCTACAATCGTCCAGGCGATTCCTGCATAGCCATTGGGATCGCGGCCGTCGAGTTCATACTTGTCGTTGAGGTAGACGGCGGTTTGATACGCCTGGGCGGGGGTTGGACTCCACTCCAGAATTTTCTTGCCCCAATACATCCGCAGATAGTTGTGCATCCATCCGGTGGTGACCATTTGCATCTGGGCGGCATTCCAGAGTGGGTCGTGAGTTTCCGCTTGCTCCAGTTGCCGCTGGGAATAGAGCACGGGGCGCGGATCTGTCGCGTGCTTCGCCAGCGTACGGTGTGCCCACGGTTCCGCGCACTCGAAATTGTCGTAGTCGGGATTGAAGCGAACAAGATTTAGCGCGAGTTCGCGCCAGGTGATGATCTGGTTCAGGAAGGCTTCTTTGTCGGCACGTGGAACGTTCGATTTCTGCACGGAGTAGGCCACGGTGATCGGGCTAATGTGGCCGAAGTGGAGATAGGACGAAAGATGGCTGGTGTGGTCGCGTTCCGGCTTGTTGCGGCCGGTGTCATAGCCGGGGAGTTTGTGAATCAGGAAATCTTGCAGTAGGCGGAGCGCTTCGGTGGTCCCTCCGCGAAAGTCCGAGACAGGAGAGACAGAACGATCGAGCGGCCATCCTGCCGTGATTTCGGTGTCGGGATCGAGCGAGGCGAGCGGCTTCGGTTTCGCCCAGCGGACATGAGCGCTGGGATTTCTGGGAGGGACGAGAAACTCGGTTAAGCGGGATTGCAGACGCGGCCGGATGGTGTGAGCCGCGTACTGGGCTTTCTCGAGAAGCTTGGACGGGACGATGGCATCAGCATCGACCGTCCAGAGTGGGAGGTTTAGCCCTTTCGTGGCCTTCTGACGCCAGGATGCAGGCTCGCGCATAGGGTTCTCATCGCCCACGACGAGCGCGGGTTTCACTTCATCGCAAAAGCGCAGCAGGCTGTGATCGGGAAAGCGGCGGAGGACGAATCCGATGTTTCGGTCAGCGAGGCCGGATGCGATATCGGGGATTCCCTGGGCGAGGAAGTGGTAGTGCCGGAGGTTCGCGCGCGGATAGAACGGGACTGGGGCGAAGAAGACTACGACGGGCTTGCGTAGCGCGTTCGCGGCGTCTACGGCCAGGTTGAGCGCAGGGTTGTCGATGGCGCGCTGGGCCCGCTGCATCCAGTAAACCAGGCAGGTGCCGTTGGGATCGGGAGCGCTCGAGCGGCGAACGGACACGCGTGGATCCTGCGCGAGCTTTGTCAATGTATCCATGAAAGGGGCGCGCTCAGTGGAGTTTAATGATGAGATGCCCGGCTCCGCCATCGAGAACGCAAACTAAAACAGTGCGCTTGCGCATGAAGAAAACTGTTAGCGGCGGATTTTCGTTGCGAGAAAAATCAGCGCGGCTGAGCCTGCAGGATCTTGTCGGCGGCTCGGGCGGCTTCGACCGAGGGTTTGACTGCATGAGTGCGGATGATATGCGCGCCCTTCAGAATCAGCGCGACCTCGCTGGCGATGCTTCCATAGAGGCGTGCTTCGACGGGAGCGTCTTTCCCGTTCTGCGCGAGCATGCGTCCGATGAAAGATTTGCGCGAGGTTCCGGCGAGCAGAGGGAACCCTAAGGCCGCGAGTTGGTCGAAACCGGCGAAGAGTGGATAGTTTTCTTCAAATTTCTTCCCGAACCCGAAACCGGGATCGAGCACAATACGGTCGCGAGCAATTCCGGCAAGCATGGCAACGTCGGACCATTCGCGCAGTTCGCTCGTTACCAGGTGGACCACGTCATCGGGCGGAGGCAGGGAGCGCCATTGGTCGGGACGGCCGCGCATGTGCATCAGGACTACGCCACAGTGCAATTCGGCCAGTGTTTTCGGCATTTGCGCATCCCAGCGCAGGCCGCTGACGTCGTTCACGATCTCGGCGCCCGAGTCGACTGCGGCGCAAGCGACGGATGCTTTGTAGGTGTCGATCGAGATCACCGCGTCTGGATTTCTTCCTTTTAGTTGAGTGATGACCGGGATAACTCGCTGGCGCTCTTCTTCTGCGCTTACCACGGGTGCATCCCTTCGTTGCTCGTCATCGCTAGCGCTGACTCTGGCTCCGGGGCGCGTGGATTCGCCACCGATGTCAATGATGTCAGCACCTTCTTCGAGTAGGCGCTCAGCATGGACGATGGCTTCTTGTGGATCGAGGAATTGGCCGCCGTCAGAAAAGGAATCGGGAGTGACGTTGACGATTCCCATGATCAGCGTGCGCTTGCCGAGTTCAAGCGAGCGGCGGCCGAGATTCCAGTGGAAGACAGGTCTCATGTGGGGAAGATTCTAGAGCAAACGGACCTCGGGGGCTAAAGCGCTCACTTGCAGCTCGGCTTTGTCGGAGTGCTGGAAGCGCTGCGCGACCAAAATCCAGGGCAGGCCGCATCTACTCCAGCATCAGCTCCAGCAATCATCTCCCCACCGCGTACCTATTTCACCCAGATCTGCAGGGCACGCAGAGCTTAGGGTTTTTCGATCAGCCACTTGGTCATGAGATAACGCTGGTGATCTTCGAACCCGAGTCGACGATAAAGTTCGATAGCCGGATTGCCGTGATTGACTTCTAAATGGACCACGGTCGCGCCGAGTGCTCTCGCTTGAGTGACGAAGAATTCAAGAGCCTGGGTACCGACACCCGCGCCGCGATAATCGCGCTGCACAAAAACTTCATCAACCCAGGCGCCACGGCCGCCGTATTCAAGGCTGTAGTCGAAGGCCATCACGATGTAGCCGATGGTTTCGCCATGGGAGGCGATCATCCAGATGCGTCCCAGGGAGTGATCGCGGAGCAGATCATCGACCGCCGTCGCTGCATTTGTCTCGTTGTACGGAATGGACCAGGGGTCGTCAGCCTGCAGCTGTTTCATCATGCTAAGAAGCACAGGCAAATCTTCGGGACCCGCCAGATGGAATTCGATTTTCATGATGTGCCAGGAGTCAGCGGCGCCGAGCGGCTGCCCTGCGCCGAACTGTACCGTGCGCTGCCGCTGGTCCTGTGCCGGTCGGGGGCTTTCGCGCGCCTTCAAGCAGTTCTTTCAAGACCGTGGCATTATTGCGATCTTCATTTCTGGAAGCAAAAAGTAGGGTGAGGCGCGTGCGGCCGTGAGCCAACTGATAAAGCCGCTGCAGCGCTTCCTGGGCCTGAGGCTGCGAGAGTTCCTCGAGATACTTCGCACGGAATGCGGCCCAGTGTCCTGGCTGAGCGTGGTACCACTGGCGGAGTTTGTCGGAAGGCGCGAGATCGCGCAGCCATTCGCTGATTCCAGCCTTTTCTTTCGAAAGGCCGCGCGGCCAGAGACGGTCCACGAGCACGCGTTGGCCGTCGCTGCGCGAGGCGGGTTCGTAGACGCGCTTGATGGAAACCGGCATAAGCTCTTGCACTATTATTGTAATGCGGCTCGCAGCGGGATGTTGCGCGGACCGTGACCGTCAGCAAAGGACTAGAAGATTGATGAGACCCAAGATTGGGTTTTGCCTGGTGATGGTGGGGATTGCAGGCGCGCTCGCCATTGCAATGAGTGTTGGCTGTGATGTTGAGAGACGCAAGTCGGATGCGGAGCTCGGATTAAATGCGCAACAGTCGGCGGGGCGGAAGGTCTATGACCAGTATTGTGACCGTTGCCACGAGCCGTATTCGACGCGCGGGAAAAAGGGTCCAGGGCTGAAGGGAATGTTTCAGCACAAATATCTTTCGCTCAGCGGACTGCCGGCGAACGATGAGCGGGTGACCGATATCATCCGGCTGGGGCGGAATGAGATGCCCGGATTCAGCCAGACGCTGAGCTCGCAGGAACTGCAGGATTTGTTGGCGTATTTGCATACGCTGTGAGTCGGTTGAGGAATTATGCGGTTGTGGCTCCCACGTCTCGCGAATGCGGCGAGACATCGGCACTCGATTGTTGTTGAATTGAGATGAAGACTTCGGAAAAAGCAGAATTGTTTCGGCGGCTGCCTTCGGTGGATGAAGTGCTGCGGAGCAGTGACATATCTGCTCTGGCCTCTGAGCAGGGGAGTGTTGCGGTGACCGAGGCGGCGCGCGCGGTGCTGGCGCGTTTGCGGAGCGAGGTTGCGTCTGGATTATTGGAGTCGGCTGGGCTGCAGCTGGCACTGGATGGTTTGCACGGTGCCGTTGAACAGGAACTGCGGCAGGTGCTGGCTTATTCTCTGCGGCCGGTGATTAATGCTACCGGGGTGATTCTGCATACGAATCTGGGACGGGCTCCGGTCGCGGCTGCTGCGTTGGAACACGTTCGCGGGACGGCGGGAAGATATTCGAATCTCGAGTATGAGATTGAGGCTGGCGAGCGCGGGAAGCGGGATGTGCATGTGCAGCGGCTGTTTCGGCGTCTGCTGGCCCAAGGGATCGGCAATTCGGAAGAGGCTGCTCGGCTTCGCCATCGCGGGACGGGCGAGGCGACCGTCACCGCACCTACATCTACGATCGTCGTCAACAACAATGCTGCAGCCGTTTTGCTGGCTTTGAATACTTTGGCGGACGGGGGCGAGGTCGTGGTTTCGCGCGGGGAGTTGGTGGAAATTGGGGGATCGTTTCGTATTCCCGATGTGATGGCGAAGTCGGGGGCGATCCTGCGCGAGGTGGGGACGACGAATCGCACGCGCGTTGCCGATTATGAAAACGCCATCAACGAGCGCACGCGGTTGCTGCTGCGGGTGCATCGGTCCAATTTTGAGATCAGCGGATTTACTGAGCAGGCTTCTGTGATGGAGTTGGTCGAGTTGGCGCGGCGCCGCAGTGTGCCGCTGATGGAAGATCTCGGCAGCGGGGCGCTGGTGAATCTGGAGAATTTTGGGATTCATGGCGAGCCCAACGTGCTCGACAGCTTGCGGGCCGGTGTGGACGTCGTGACCTACAGCGGGGACAAGTTGCTGGGCGGTCCGCAGGCGGGATTGATCAGCGGGCGCGAGGATCTGGTCGGGCGCATGCGGGCGAATTCGCTGTTTCGGGCTCTGCGCGTGGACAAACTGACGTACGCGGCCCTGGAAGCGACGCTGTTGGCTTATGTGAAGCAGGATTACGAAGCGATTCCGGCGCTGCGGATGATGCAGCTTTCGGGAAAAGAGATTGGTGCGCGGGCAGAGAAGCTGGCTGCAGGGATTCGATCGAAGAAGTTCCATGTGGAAGTGATTGATGGAGAGTCGGTGATTGGGGGTGGGGCGGCTCCATCTTCGGTGTTGCCGACGCGGCTGCTGGCGGTGACTTGTTCCGACTTGAGTGCGGATGAATTAGCGGCGCGGCTACGGGCTTCGGATCCAGCGATTGTTGCGCGGGTTGAGGAAGGGCGGGTGTTGCTGGATATGCGGACGGTGTTTGAGGGGCAGGATGCGTTCATAGCCGAGGCACTGAATCGAATCGGCTAGTAGCTTGCTTCAAAAATAGTTCGGCGCGCTCAGAAGGAGTGGACCTCAGGGCTAAAGCCCGGACAGTTCACGGCTTCGAGCGGCAGGGCGGGAAGCCGTGCCCTTTCAAAACACGCGATTCGACAACGCTCGCTTCGAAGCTTCGGTGCGGTCGGAGAGAAAATCAGAACCCCATCCTCCCGCAAAGGACGCGGGAAGGATGGCGCAACCTCGTCTACATCACTCAGTCACCTAGATCAGTTGGCGACGCTTTACACGATCGGACACTCCACACGCACGATTGAAGACTTGATCGCGGCGCTCCGGTCGCATCGCATCGAAAGTCTGGTCGACATTCGGGCTTTCCCGATGTCGCGGCGGTTGCCGCAGTTCAATCGGGAGTCGCTGGAGAAAAGTTTGCCTGCGGCCGGGATCCGGTATGTTTGGATGAAGGCGCTCGGCGGGTATCGGAAGAAGAGTGTGGTCGAATCGCCGAATATCGGCTTGAGGAATGAGAGCTTCCGGAATTATGCGGATTACATGCTTACGCCGGAGTTCGAGTCGGCGATAGGGGAACTGGTCAGTCTGGCAGAGAAGTCGCGGACCGCTTACATGTGTGCGGAGCGGGTATATTTTCGATGTCATCGGATGCTGGTTTCGGATTGGCTGGTGGCGCATGGGCATGAGGTTTTGCACATTGATGCGGAAGGGCCGGTGCGGCCGCATCATCTGACGGCGGAGGCGCGGATGTTCGACGGGAAATTGATTTATCGTGGGGATCGGCTGTTGTAGCGGCTGAGAGAGCGCGTGAAGGTTCAAACGCCCCCCGGAGGCGGAGAGGCCGACATTGAAATGATTGTTGGAACGGGAATTGACATCGCCGAGGTTCCGCGGATTAGTCAATCCATTGCGCGATTCGGGGATCGGTTCATCCGGCGCATCTTCACGGAGGGCGAGATTCGGTATTGCGAGTCGAAGGCGAATCGGGTGGAGCGGTTTGCGGCTCGGTTTGCCGCGAAAGAAGCGGCAATGAAAGCCCTGGGGACGGGGTGGAATTATGGCGTGCGGTGGCGGGATTGTGAAGTGGTGCGCAAGCCGGGCGGGCGTCCGACATTGATGTTTCATGGGAAGGCTGGGGAGTTTGCAACGAAGCTGGGGGTGAGGAATATCTCGCTGTCATTGACGCATACGGCGGAGCAGGCTATGGCGGCGGTAATCCTGGAAAATTAGGTTGCAGAGTTGCTTTGTCGATCGAGGACATTCCCCTTCTCCCAAAACCAGGCGAGTAGGGCGCTCGGCAGAGAGACGCTCGCTTCGCTCGCGGGGCGGAGGAATGCCTCCGCCCCTACACAGGATTGCATGCTATAATTCTTTATTCTCAGTCGTTTAGAGCACGGAGGACTGTATCGACAAACGTTTTATCCGCACCAATGAGCGCATCCGCGCGCGGGAAATTCGCGTGATTGACGATGAGGGGCAGCAGCTCGGGATCCTGCCACCTTATGAGGCGCTTAAGAAAGCCCGCGAAAAGAATTTAGACCTGGTTGAGATTTCGCCCACCGCGCAGCCTCCCGTATGCAGGATCATGGATTACGGGAAGTATCTTTACCAGCAGGAAAAGAAAGAGCGCGAAGCCAAGAAGCACCAGAAGACGATCACGGTCAAAGAGGTGAAGTTCCGCATCAATGTGGACGACCATGATTACGAGACGAAGAAGAATCATGTTCTGCGGTTTCTGGGCGAGGGCGACAAGGTAAAGGCGACGATTTTCTTCCGCGGCCGCGAAATGACGCGCACCGGGTTGGGCCGGCAGATTCTGGAACGCCTGATCAAGGACGTGGAACCTCACAGCATTGTGGAGTTCCGTCCGCGGCAGGAAGGCAATACGCTGCACGCGATCCTGGCGCCGAAGAAGACCGAAGTGCCCAAAAAGCCGGAGAAGCCGAGGCCCGCGCCTCAGGCAACTGGCAACCAGGGTGCGCCACCGGCGCAGGTCGCCAAGCCAGCGTCGTAAAATTCCAGGCAATCAGCAGTTAGCAATTGGCATTTAGCCAGTTTGCTGAACGCCAACGCGAACTCGTGCTTTGCTGGTCGCTAATTGCGAAATGCTGATTACCAACTACTGAGGGCTTATGCCGAAATTGAAAACGCACAAGGGCGCTGCCAAGCGCTTTAAGAAGACGGCGACAGGAAAGGTGAAGCGGGGACATTCGAAGCTGCGTCACATCCTGACGTCGAAGGAAACGAAGACCAAGCGCAAGTACCGCAAGGCCGGTTTGGTGAGTGATGGTGATCTGGCCAAGGTACTGCGCATGATTCCGTATCAGTGAGAAAGCAGGGATTAGGGGCTAGTTCGGATTTTTCTTTGCATTCCCTATCCTCTGGTCTCCAGCAAAGGCGTGTGAAGAGGTCGAGTCCGCCGTACGGCGAGTGCTCCTTACCTCCAGCCGCCATTAACCGGAAATAAAAAAGGAGAGTCATCATGCCTCGTGTAAAGCGCGGGACCAAGCGTCGCGCGAAACGCAAGAAGCTACTGGACCGCGCGAGCGGTTATTTCCTGACAAAATCGAAGCTGTACCGTTCGGCGAAGGAAGCTGTCGAGCGTGGGCTGAAGTTCGCCTACTCCGGGCGCAAGCAGCGCAAGCGGCAGTTCCGCTCGCTGTGGATCGTGCGCATCGGGGCGGCCGCCAAGCTGAATGGGATGAGCTACAACCAGTTCATCCACGGGCTGAAGAAGGCGGGCGTAGAGCTGGATCGCAAGATTCTGGCGGATTTGGCGGTGAACGATCCGTCGGGATTTGCGAGCCTGGCGACGCAGGCCAAGGCGGCGATCGCGGGCTAGCTGCCAGTATTCCACCATCAGCTTTTAGCACTCAATTACAATTTGTAATTCTGAGCGAGGCGAAGAACCTGTGCATCTTGCCTGGGACAGCAGAACTGCATAGGTCCTTCGCGCAAACTGCGCTCTCAGGATGACAATCAAGAGCTCATCGTGGCGTATACCGTTCCCAAGTTGACGGATTATTCGGCGGCGGCGCTGGAGCAGGCGGCGGCTGAATGCGTTCGCGCGTGTGAAGGTGAGGCCGCTGCAGTTCACAGTGACGCTGAGCTGAAAACGTTTCGCGATCGCTGGCTGGCGCGGAAAAATGGCATTCTCACGCAGATCAATGAGGCCTGGCTCAAGGGCGCGCCGAAAGAGGCGAAGCGCGAGGCTGGCATCCAGGTCAATGCGCTGAAAGCGCGAATCACGGAAATTGTTGAAGGTGCGCATGTCTCGGCTGCGACCGAATCGCTCGGAGCGGAGTGCGTTGATGTCTCGCTTCCCGGCATTCGGCGGCCGATGGGGGCTGAGCATCCCGTCATTAAAACTCGCAACGAGATTGTTTCTGTTTTTCAGAGGCTGGGGTATTCCGTTGCTGAAGGGCCCGTCGTTGAGACGGATTACTACAACTTCGAGGCGTTGAATTTTCCGCCGAACCATCCGGCGCGGGACACGCAGGACACGCTGTTCATCGCGGGGCAGGAATCGAAGCCGCAGCGCGAGCGTTTGCTGCTGCGCACGCATACGTCTCCCGTGCAGATTCGCACCATGGAGAAGATGCGGCCGCCGCTTCGCATCGTGATTCCTGGCAAAGTGCATCGCAACGATCCGCCGGACGCGAGCCACTCGCCGATGTTTCATCAGATTGAAGGGTTGGCGGTGGACACCAATATTACGTTCGGCGATCTGAAGGGCACGCTCGATCACGCGATGAAAGCGCTGTTCGGTTCCTCGGTGAAGACCCACTTCCGGCCGTCGTTCTTCCCGTTCACCGAGCCGAGCGCGGAAATGATGGTTTCCTGCTTCATCTGTGGAGGCCGTGGTATCCGAGCGGATGGTCAAGGCTGCCGAACCTGCAAATCCACGGGATGGATTGAGATCCTGGGCTGCGGCATGGTCGATCCGAACGTATTCGAGTTCGTGAAGGACAACGGATACGATCCGAAGAAGGTCTCGGGATTCGCTTTCGGCATGGGTGTCGACAGGGTGGCCCTTCTCAAGTACAGCGTTGATGACATTCAACTATTCTTCAACGGGGATGTGAGATTTCTGGAGCAGTTTGCTTGAAAATACTCTCGTCTTGGGTTCACGATTTTGTTGCGTTCGACTTGCACAGCGTCGACCAGGTGGCATGTAAGCTCACCGATGTCGGCCTTGCGGTCGAATTTCAAATACCGGTCAAGATTGCAGCTCAATCTCAAAGCGTCACGACGGCCAACGCCATTGCGGACGGCGTAGTCTTCGAGATGGAGATCGGGACCAACCGCCCCGACGCGATGAATCATTATGGCGTGGCGCGTGAGGTGGCAGCGATCTATGACTTGCCACTAATGCCGATTACGCCGCACTTGCCCTCAGCGGCTAAAGCCGGTTCTCGGGATGAAGCCGGCGGCGGCGCGGCCGGAAGCCGGGCCCTTTCAAAGCAGGACGGCGGGAGGGTTGCAGCCGTGCCCTTCCCAATTACCGTCGAGGAGCCAGAGCTTTGTCCGCGGTTTACAGCGCGTGTCATTCGTAATACTCACATCCTTCCTTCACCCGAAAAGGTCGCGCACCGGTTGCAGTTGCTCGATCAGCGGCCGATTTGGAATGCGGTCGATGCCACCAATTACGTTCTTTGGGGGATCGGAAAGCCGACGCACGTTTATGACATGGATTTGCTTGAGGGCGGGCGAATTGTCGTGCGCATGGCTCGAGCCGGTGAAACGCTCAAAACTCTCGATGGGGTCGAGCGCAAGCTGACGGCCGAAGATCTTGTCGTGTGCGATGCAAAGAAACCTGTCGGACTTGCGGGCGTCATGGGTGGGTTCGACACGATGATTACCGAGAAGACGCAAAACATCGTGATCGAGTCGGCGTGGTGGGATCCGCTAACGGTGCGGAAGATGTCGCGGCGGCACGGGCTGCATACAGACGCGTCGCACCGCTTCGAGCGCGGAGCGGATTTCGAGTCCACGATTGTCTCCTGTGATCTGGTCGCACAGATGATTCTTGAGTCCGGTGGCGGAGAAGCAGTGGGGGATGTGGTCGATATCGTCTCGAAGAAGATGGATCAGGCCCCGGTGCTGTTACACGTATCGGAAGTGCATCGCATTCTCGGAGGCGGACTCGATGCAGGGCAGATTTTTCGATTGCTGAAGCGCCTGGGATTCACGCTTATTCCTGAGGGCCAGGGGGACGTTCAGTTCTGGGTTCACATTCCCAGCTGGCGGCTGGACGTTGAGCGCGAGATTGATGTAATTGAAGAAGTCGCGCGGCTGCACGGGTACAACAAGTTCCCCAATACCCTGCCGAGTTATAGCGGAGCTGTGGTCGAACGGCCGCATGCGGCCATGGATGCAGCTTTTCGTAATCGTTCCCTTGCGCTGGGGTACAACGAGGCAATTTCGCTGACGTTCATTTCGCATGACGACGCGGAGAGATTTGAGACCGCATGGGCAGAAGCAGGCACCTTGGGGGCTAAAGCCGGGTCCATGGGTAACTCAGCGCCCTTTCAAGGCGCGAGTGCTGGCCGAACGGCGCGAGTTTTGGAGCTGGAAAATCCGCTTAGCGAAGAAGCTTCGGTGATGCGGACTTCGCTGATTCCGGGGATGCTCGACATGCTGGCATGGAATCTGAATCGCGATGTTCCTGAGGCGCGACTATTCGAGATGGGCAGCGTTTATGAGGTGTCGGAGGGCGAGCGAACCGAGCCTCGGCGGGCGTGTTTGGGCGCGACCGTCGCGGCGGTGCGCGCTTCGCTGCCGGTCGGCAGCTTGCTTGATGTGAGCAAAGGCGAGCAGGCCGTGGTGGCGGAGGCGTTTCGCGGGTTCAAGGGGGATGTCGAGAACCTGCTGGCAGAGTTCTCGGGCTCTCCGAGCTACGACCGGCAGGTGCCGGAGTACTTCCATCCGGGACGGTCGGCGCGCGCGTTGTTGGATGGCGCTCCGGTGGCCGAGTTCGGGCAGATTCATCCCGAGGTCGCGGCGGCTCGGAAGCTGCGGCAGGATGTCTTCATTGCGCAGTTCGATCTGGAACAGTTGTATCGGTTCGGCTTGCGGAAGGTGCAGTTTACAGCGCTGCCGAAATACCCGGCCGTGGAGCGGGACTTCTCGTTCGTCTTTGCCGATACGGTTTCGTTCGAGCAGATGCGGGGAGCCGTAGACGCGATAGGCATCCGCGAACTGGTGGAATTCTCGCCGGTTGAGATTTTCCGGGGAGGATCGATTGGGACGGGAAAGTACTCCATCCTGCTGCGCGCCCGGTTTCAATCGGCGGAACGGACTTTGCGGGAAGAGGAAGTGGCGCAGTGGTCGGGAAAGATCGTCACGGCACTCACTACTTTAGGCGGGATCCAGCGGGTTTAGAGCACATTCCAGCATTGGTGTCGCCTAGGGGAAACAAGGTCCCTCCCCTCCGGATGCCATTCCCTTCGGGAACGGCATGCACAGGTCGGATGACAGTTAATGTCGGGAGACAGTTAACGAATGAAGACAGCTCGCGCCGGACTGCCGAAGGCTGCCCTTCCCGCCCTCAGCCCTAATTGACCCAACCGGACTTCCCTCCGCCATTGCCCTTGCGGGCTTCGTCTTCCGGAGGGATGTAGTTGCCGTGTTCGTCGAAGTGCACATCGCGGTCATGCTGGCGCATGTAAACTTCGAATTTGCGGGCAGCGCGGCGGCGCTTCCAGCGATAGTAGGAATTGCGCAGGCCGTAGTAGCGTTCCCCGATATTCATATTGACGAGCGCGGGTTTTGGCCCGCGCCTCACGTACAGCCAGCCGAAAAACAGGCCGCCAAGATGCGCGACATAGGCTACGTTTCCGCCGCCGCTCATGGCTAATGCCAACGTCACCACGATAATAATTCCGATCAGGTACTTGGCCTTGATCATGAACGGGAATGGAATCATCATGATTTCGCTTTCGGCGAAAAGAATTCCGAAGGCGATGAGGATGGCGAAAACCCCGCCGGAGGCGCCAATCGTCGGCTGAGCCGGATTTCCGAGTATGTGCGCGTAGGAGAGAGCGATGGTGGTCACCGCGGCCCCGATCACGCCAATCACGTAGAGCTCAAGAAAGCGGCGAATTCCCCAGGCGCTTTCGATCGCGGCGCCGAACATCCACAGACCGATCATATTGCCGAACCAGTGCCAGAAGCCCTGGTGAAGGACGCTGTAAGTGAGAATCTGCCATATTTCGCCGCGCCGGATTACGTCCTCAGGCAACAGCCAGAACGTGTCGCGGATAAATCTGTATGGGCCCACTAGCCCGGAGACGGCAAGCAGTTCCATCAGCAGGAACATGGCCGTGTTGATTCCCAGCAGCCACGTCACCGCGCGGGTGAAGGGCGGCAGGCTCAACGTCATGGGTTCGCGTAATCGGCTCACTGCTAATCCTCTGGGTGTGTCAATTTATTCTACTCGTTCGCCGCCGCCTGCATCATTCAGCGCTGAATCGTTGGGACCACGGGAAGGCTGCGATGACCGGCCTGGTCCACAGCTTCGACCGCAAAGAAATAGATGTCTTTCGGGATCTGCAGGGTGGTGCTGGGGACGTTTCCAACTGGCTGAACGTGCTCCCATTCGGGGCTTGTGGTCAATCGCCATAGGATCTCGTAACCGGTTGCCAGGCCTCCGGGAGATGGATCCCATTGCAGGCGAGTATCGGAGTCATACTGCTTCATCAGCAGGTGGACATTGACGGGAGGTGCCGGCGCTGAAGCCAGACTCGCCAGCGTCGCCGCGTTCAGGCGCGCCGCTTTCTCGACGTAATCGTAATCCACAAATTTTGGAAGATCGCCGTATTCGATGCCGCTTTCGGTGCGCACATTCTGATGCTGATGGTGAAAGTCCTCATGGAACTCGGTGAAGCGGACAGCGGAGTATCCCTGCTCATTGAAGGAATAGTGATCGCCTCCGCGCATCACGCGGTCCTGGCGGAAGACCAGCATGGGCTTGAGCCCGGTGTCGTAGGTGCGGCCGATTTCGGCGATGTAGCGCGCCAGTTCGCGCGATCCTGAGTCGGTTTCTGCGCCGGCGGTTCCAAAGGTGCGCAGACGGTCCAACTCCTGTTCCGTCAAACCGGCAGGAACGCCTTGGGAATAGACGCGGACGACGGAGTGGTCCTGGCCGGGATTCTTGTCTCCGCCCACAATATCGTTGTTCAGAGCGGCTTCGATATCCCAGCCCTGCTGTTTGGCCATTTCGGCGAAGTGATGGCTGCCGATGAGTCCCTGCTCTTCGCCGGCTACCGTTAGGAAAATAATTGTTGCGGGAAATTTCAGTTTACTGAGGACGCGGGCGCACTCCAGGCTGACCGCGGTGCCGCTGCCATCATCATTGGCGCCGGGAGCGTTGCCCGTCACGTCGGAAAAATTGCTGTTGATCGAATCGTAGTGGCCCGTGACCAGCACGATGCGGCTGGCGTTGGCCGGGTCAGAGCCCTTCAAGACCGCATAAACATTCGTGAGTTCGGTGGGCTGCGCGACGCGCTTCCCCTCCGGCGCGGTGAATGTGTCGGTCTTGACTTCGAGGCAGCCGCCGCAATCCTTGGAGTAATGCTCGAATTCCGACTTGATCCACTCTCGGGCTGCGCCAATACCGCGGCCTGATTTGATGGTGGCTTCGTCCTGAGGACCGGTCGTTATCCGCGTGCCGAAACTGACCAGTTTGTCGATATTGGCCTGAATATGATCCGCGGAAATCTGCTTCAAGGCCGCGGCGATCTGTGGATCAGCAGACATTTCGGGCGTCTGATCCGGCGATTGAGCCGAGGAACTTGCAGAGAATAACGCGAGGCCGATCAGCAGGAGTGCAGCTTTGCGAATAACGATGAAGGCGATACGCGGCGGCCGGCGCGGCACTTGACTTTCTCCTGGCATGAATGTTCCCCTTCTTCGACCCACGAGCCCCAAATGCCCACCCCTTGACCAATACGCAGCGAGAATCTAAATATTATCAAGAGGAGTTCATGGGCGAGGGAGGTTTTATGGTTTTGTGTCCGGAGTGCGAAAGCGATCTCGACGTGGAAGAGGAAGAAGTCGATGAGGGGGAAGTGATCTCCTGCCCGGAGTGCGGCACAGACTTTGAAGTCGTCACCACGGCTCCGCTCGAACTGAAAGCGGTCGAAGAAGGATACGAAGAGGACGAAGAAGAAGAAAAAGAGGAAAACGAAGACGGTGACTACTCGTAACCTCGGGGGGTCCGCAAAACATCGCTCCTTTGGACTTCCGCTCGCCTTGGCGCTGTGTTTTTGTTTCCATTCCTCCGCCCGCGCTGGCGCGCCTCAGCGCGATTCTGACAAGCCTTACGCTCTCATTTTCGGAACAGTGTGGGGCCCGGACGACCGGCCGGTCTATGGCGTGAGGGTGAAAATCCGGCGCGCCACCGATAAGCCAAAGAAAGTGCGTTGGGAGTTGTTTTCCGATCACCACGGCGAATTTGCACAACGGGTTCCGGCGGGAGAAGCAGACTACGTCATCTGGGCCGATCTGAAGGGCTACAAGCCGGCCGATGGGAAGCCTTTGCATGCGCAGGAAGTGACAGTGCATGTTTACAGCGAGGAGCGAGAAGATACCGGCTTGCATCTGGTTCACTAGGTTTCTCCTTGCCGAACCGTGAGACAATAGGTCCCCTATGGGCCACAGGCAAGTTGCGGTTGTCCTGGCGCTGGTAGGGCTTTGCATACTCTTCGAGCACGTTTCGAGTGCGAGCGCATTCCCGGATAACAAAAACAAAGCGGCAGGGCGCCTGCTCTTTGGGAAAGTCCTCGACCCGCAAGACAATCCGCTGCCGGACGCAGTCGTTTATCTGACCAATACGCGGACTCGCGCCATCAAAACCTACATCGTCGGGCAGGACGGGACCTACCGTTTCCCTGCGCTCTCGACCGCGATCGATTACGAGATCTACGCGCAGTACAAGGGCAAGAAGAGCGACACAAAATCCGTGAGCCAGTTCGACGATCGCTCGCAGGTATATCTGGATTTGAGGATCGACACGCGGTAGGGGTGAGGCGAATAGGACGTTGAAAGAGCGCGGCTTTTCAGCCCCGCCATCACTTAGGGATTGACGTCAGAGGCCGTAATCCGCTTACAAGCAAACTCGAGTGCATCCCTCGAGGGCTAATGCCCGAACTGCCTTTGCGTATTGCGGCTCGGCTCAAAATCGAGCCCTTTCAAAGCAGGCTCGTTAAAGCAGGGTCCTTTTTGTGCGAGAGTTCTTGGCTCAAGCGGCGTTTTAGCTTTCCGCGCCAGGGCAACTTTTTTCATTCTTCAGGGTTCCATCTGTTTAGGCGGCAACAGTGTCGGAGGTTCCCGTGGAAGCACGAACAGAACAAAGGCGCCTGGCGCGGATTGCGAAGGCGATTTTATTTTCGGCAGCGCTGGCGAGCATGGCGGCGGTCTCGGCGGCGGCGCAGAGCGGCGGTTCCATGAGCCCTTATCAGGGCGAGCAGGATGGCGTTCCTGCGGGCGGCAAGTGGATGGAATTTCACTCCGAGGACAAAATGACCGGAGCCAAACGCGTCCGCTTCGAATTGCTGGCCGACAATTACTTCCGCGAAGATCCCGACTACAAGCCGCGGGTCGAGCTGTTCTGTGAACAGGGCAAGCTGAAGTTGGCGGACTTTAATCCGGGTGTGCGGCTCCCACCTCCCAACCGGCCCGGCTTTTGGGGACAGCCGCAGCTGCAAGTAATGGTGCGTGTTGACGACGCCCACAGCTATCACGGGTGGAACTGGGTGCGCGGTCATTTCCTTTCGATGGATAAGGGGACGACGCGAGGGCTGATTCAATCGCAGATTTTCAAGGTCGAACTGCCTACACGGAGTGGACGGGAGATCGCCGAATTCTCACCCGGCGGGCTTGATCTGGATCGCGTCCGCAAAGAGTGCGACCTGACGCCCAAAAAGCCCAGCAACGATTAGTTCCGCATCCGATAAAGATCCTTAGCGCCCCCTCGGAGGGGCCCAATATCGGGATATCTCCGCTGAGGCTCAGGCTAGCAGCCGGCTCGCTTCTTTAGCGTAGTAGGTCAGGATGATGCTTGCTCCGGCGCGGCGGATCGAAAGCAGAGATTCCATCATCACGCGCTCGCGGTCAATCCAGTTGTTGCGGGCCGCGGCTTCGATCATCGCGTACTCACCCGAAACCTGGTAGGCAGCCAACGGCAAGTCGAAGCGGTTACGGGCGGCGGCGATCACGTCGAGATAGGGCATGGCGGGTTTCACCATGATCATGTCGGCGCCTTCTTCGATGTCGGCTTCGATCTCCCGCATGGCTTCGCGGAGGTTGGCGCCGTCCATCTGGTAGGAGCGGCGATCGCCGAATTGCGGAGCCGAATCTGCGGCCTCGCGGAAGGGGCCATAGAATCCGGAGGCAAACTTGGCCGCGTAGGAAAGGATCGGCGTGTTGATGAAGTGGTTTTCGTCGAGCGCCCTGCGGATCGCGGCGACCCGGCCGTCCATCATGTCGGAGGGCGCGATGATATCGATCCCCGCTTTGGCTAAAGAAACCGAGGTGCGGGCCAGCAATTCGAGCGTGGCGTCGTTGATGATTTCGTAGTTGGTGTCTGCGGCTCGGGAGGTCGTGGAGGGCAGGGTATCAACTGCCGCCGCGCCGAGCGATTGCGGCGCAGCTTTTACGATTCCGCAGTGGCCGTGCGACATGTATTCGCAGAGGCAGACGTCGCCCATCAGGATCAATCCCGGGACTGCGCGTTTGATGGCTCGCACGGCCTGCTGCACGATTCCATCATCCGTCCAGGCTCCGGTGGCGACTTCGTCTTTCTTGTCCGGGAGCCCGAATAGGATCACGGATGGCACGCCTACCGAGCGGACTTCCTCTGCCTCCTTTACGGCCTGGTCTACCGAAAGATTGAACACCCCCGGCATGGAGCGCACTTCTTTGCGGACCCCTTCGCCCGGGCAGACGAACATCGGGTAGACGAAAGCGTCGGGCGTGAGCCGCGTTTCCGTGACCAGGTTTCGAAGTTCAGGCGTACGGCGGAGTCGGCGAAAGCGCGTGATGGGAAAGGCCATGGCTGATCACCAGGGGAGTAAGCAACGTCCCAGACGATTCTAGAACAAACGGGGGTTGGGTACCGACCGATAAATAATACCTAAGCCACGGAGGACACAAGAGATCACGGGTTGGGTACTAAAGTAATCTCTGGGTTACGGAACGGGACTCGGGAAAGGGCGCAACCTCTCCTACAATTAGGCTCGGATGGGTCTGCTCAGGCGCAACCGCTGGTTCGTGGCAGCGGCCGGAATTACTCTGGCCTGCGCCGCCGTATCTGTGCTCGCGCACAAGGGGTTTGCGCTCACCGCTTTTTCCGACATCTCCGGCTTGTTGTTTATGGTGATGGCTGCGGGCGTGACGCTCGCGAATGTCGCACAGCGGCCTGGCGAGGAGCGCAGCTACTGGGTGCTGATGGCTTGCGGATTTTTTCTCTGGTCATTCAATGAAGGTTTTTGGGCTTTCAATGAACTGGTACTGCGCCGGCCCATTCCCGATCCAAATTTTTCCGACCTGATTCTGTTCTTCCACGTGGTGCCGATGATTGCGGCCGTAGCCTGGCGTCCGGATCTGGCGAAGAAAGAGGGACGAATTTTCCTCAGCGCGATCAACTTCCTGATGCTGCTGGGGTGGTGGATTCTGCTTTATGCGTTTCTGGTCTTTCCGCACCAATACGTGATTCTGAATGTCACGCTATACGACACCTACTATGACGGGCTATACCTGCTGGAGAACGCGCTGCTTCTGCTGGTGCTGGGACTCGCTACAGCGACCAGTTCCGGAGGATGGCGGAAGCTTTATGCCAATTTTCTTGGCGCCGAGGCCCTGTATGGCGTCAGTTCCCGAATAGCCAATCGCGCGCTTGCCCATGGCACGTACTACTCCGGGAGCCTGTACGATGTGCCCCTGTTCGCCGCTGTCCTCTGGATGGCGTCCACGGCGCTTTCCGCGCGGCAGTGGACCCTCAAGATTGAGGAATTCCGGCTGAATCCTGCGTGGAGAAAAGTCGTTCCCCGGATGGCCATGGTGGCAATTCTTTCCTTGCCCATGCTCGGCTTGTGGACGATCTGGTTCGACACTTCTCCCACACCGGACCGGAACTTTCGCGTGTACGCCGTGCTTACGGGAATGTTGCTGCTGGGAGCGTTCGTGTTCCTCACGCAATATGCCCTGGATCAGAGGTTGATGGGCCTGCTGCAGGAGTCCCGGGAGTCATTTGAAACCCAAAAGAGCTTGCAGAATCAACTGGTGCAGAAGGAGAAACTGGCCTCGCTGGGCACGCTCGTCGCCGGAGCGGCGAAAGAGATTGATCATCCCCTGACCGCAATTATGCATAGTTCGGAGCAACTCTGGTCGCAAGAGCGGCTCTCGGATCAGCAGAACACTCTGCTACGCAAGATCGTGAACCAGGCGCAGCGATCGCGTGACCTGGTAGCGAATCTGCTCCGGTTCGCGCAGCACGCGCCGGGCGAAAAAGCGATGGTGGACATGAGCGCGCTGGTGCGGCAGGCTGCGCAGATAACGGAATGGCGCTACTCCAGCGGAAAGATTCAGGTGCAGGTTTCCATTGATCCCGGCCTCCCCAAGATTTGGGGGAACGTCAACCAGCTTTTTCAGGTGTTGGTGGAGATCATCGAAAACGCCATGGATGCCTTGCAGGAATCAAGTGGCGGAATCCTGCAAATTACGGTGCAGCAAGAGGCTGGGGAGGCGGTGCTGAAATTCTCCGACAACGGGCCGGGCATCCGCGATCCGCTGCGTGTTTTCGACCCTTTCTACACGACCAAGCCGGTCGGAAAGGGCACAGGACTAGGCCTGAGCGTGGTATATGGTGTGGTGCAGGACCATGGCGGACAGATCTCTTGTCACAATAACCCTCAAGGCGGAGCTACATTCCTGGTTCGACTGCCGGTTGCTGCAGAACCGGTTGCTCGCGTAGCCGGGGCGAGCGGCGACTGATATTCCTCTGACCCGGCGCTGCACGTCCCGGGCTCTTAACTCCTGTAACATGAATGCTGATGCCGGCGGAACTGCTACATAGTTCGGCGCGCGTGCTGGAATTTGAGTCTCTGCGCGAGCTTTTGCGCGGATATACCGGTTCTCCGCTCGGGCAGGCGCGTGTCGCCGGCCTTCAGCCTTCGATCGATGCCCACTGGATTCAGCAGCAGCAGGAGCTGGCGAGCGAGATTCGCGAGTTCCGGCGCGTGGGCGGACGGTTCGATTTTTCCGGGCTCGTGGAAGTGGATGGGCTGGTAGAGAAGTCACGCATTTCAGGCGCGGCGCTGGAGACGACGGAAATCCGGGACGTCCTGCTTCTCGTCGACCGCGCAGCCGAATGGCGCGAAATCGCTCTGCATCCGCCGGCGGCGATGCGGTCGGAATGGCGCGGCGTGCGGATACTTTCCGAACGCCTGATCGACTTCACGGAATTTCTCCGTTTCTTCCGGAACAAAATCCAGCCTGATGGGACTCTGGAGGACAAAGCTTCTCCCGAGCTGGCGCGCATTCGCCGCGAGACCGAGAAACAGCGGCGTGCCATTCAGGAATCCTTGCGCAGTTACCTGAGACGTCTGGCGGAGGGCGGAACGGTTCAGGACGAGTTGGTTACGATCCGCGGCGAACGATTCGTGATACCGGTCAAGGTCGAGCAGAAGCGTCGCGTGCAGGGCGTGGTGCACGGGGCGAGTTCGAGCGGGCAGACGGTCTTCGTCGAGCCATTGGAGACGATTGAGCAGAACAACGAGTTGGTGCGGCTGCTGGACGAAGAACTAGCCGAGATTCATCGCATCCTGCTGGAGATGACGGGGCGCATTGGCGGGACTGCGGATGCGATTCTGGCCGCGATCGACGTGCTGGCTGAATTGGAATTGCAGTTTGGCAAGGCCCGGTTCGCGGAGGATTACAACTGCGTGGCCGTTACTCTCAGTGGAGAGAACTCAAGCTCCGTTGCAGCCGGGCTTCCCTTGGGGGGGACGACTGCGTCCGCCGCTACGCAAGCTGTGTCGGACTCCACACGTTTGCTGTTGCACAATGCGCGGCATCCTTTGCTGGAACGGAACTTGAAACTGAAGGGCGGGGTCGTTGTCCCCGTCTCAGTCGAACTTGAGGGCGAACGACGCCAACTGGTCATCACCGGTCCGAATACCGGCGGGAAGACGGTCACGCTCAAAACGGTTGGATTGCTGGCGTTGATGGCGCAGGCGGGCTTGCCAGTTCCGGCGGAGCGCGCGGAATTGCCCGTGTTCGATGCCATACTGGCCGATATTGGCGACTATCAGTCGATCGAGCAGAATCTTTCGACGTTCTCCGCGCACGTCACCAACATTGATTTCATCTCGCGACAGGCCACGGCGCGCTCGCTGGTGCTGCTCGACGAGCTAGGATCGGCAACTGATCCTGAAGAAGGCGCGGCTTTGGCTGTCGCCATCGCCGAGCATTTCCGGAAGATCGGCTGCATGAGCGTAATTTCGACGCATCACACTTCGCTCAAGGTTTACGGGGCGAACACGCCGGGAGTGCTCAACGCCGCGGTGGGATTCGACGAGAGCACGCTTCAGCCCACTTATGAGCTCAAGGTTGGAGTGCCGGGAGCCTCGGCGGGCATTAATATCGCGCAGCGCCTCGGATTGAATCCGGCGATTATCGAAAGGGCGCGAGCGCGGATCGGGACGCAGGCGCGTGATGTGGGGCAATTCCTCGACAAGCTGCACGCCGACCTGCGCGAGGCCGAAAATGAACGCTTGCGGCTGCGGTCTCGTGAGCAGGAATTGCAAAAAGAGAAGGCGCATCTGCTGGCCGAGGGGCGCAAGGATCAGCAGACCAAGGTCCGAGAGATGGAAAAAAAGCTGGAAAGCGTGCTGCGCGATTTCGAATACCACGCGCGCGAAGCGGTGAACGCGATTCAGGAGCGGGCGGCGGCGCAGAAGTTGTCGAAGGACGCCGAGCGGCGCATCGCGAAACTTCGACGAGAATTTCGCGAGCAGTTCGACGCTACGGTCGTAGCGCACTCTACCGGAGCCGACCACGGGGATCCGCATGCGCAGCCGCAGGTTGTGAAACATGTCTCGAACGGCGACACGGTCAAGCTGAAGTCCACGGGGCGCCCGGCAAAGGTGGTGCGCAAAATCGATGAGAATCACTTTGATGTGGAAATGGGCGTGATGAAGATGCGGATCGCGCGCGATGATATTGCGGAAGTGCTGGCCGGCGCGCAGCCTGTTGCCGATTCACCGGTGAAAGCGGCTCGCGCCCGGGGCATTTCAGTCTCGGTACAGGGCGAAGGAGAGAGTGTTCCGACGGAGATCAATGTGATCGGCCAGACGGTCGATGACGCCTCACGGGACGTTGAAAGGTTTGTGGATAGGGCTTTTCTGGCCGGTTTGCCGCGGGTGCGCGTGGTCCACGGCAGCGGGATGGGAATTCTGCGTAAAGCGCTGCGGCAGCTCTTGCAACAGCATCCGCACGTGGCTTCGGTGACTGAGCCTCCGCAGAATGAGGGCGGAGGTGGTGCGACCGTTGTGGAATTGAGAGTTTGAGCTTCCTCGTCATCCTGAGCCGCAGTGGTAACGAAGGATTTGAGCACTCCGCCGGCTGCATGGGCGCTCCCATCAAAAAACATAGGTTCTTCGGCGCAGACCTCAGGATGGCGAAGCTGGGTTGCTGGTGATAGCTGTGAAGAAGGGCAAACACCTTCAAATGCAGAAACTACTGCGGATTTACTACGAAATCGCGATCGCGACTGCGGCTGCGGTGGCATCCTCTTCCGTTTGCAGCTTCCGGTACCAGAGAAACATCACCAGAATGATCAGACGTTCCTCGGCGACGGAACTTGCGCTCGCTTTTAACTCCACCGTCTTTTCCTTCCCGTGTATCTCAAGAATCAGTTGATCATCTTCTGAAAACACACTCCATACTGGCCGGAACGCTCCCTTGGATTCGACACGAAATTTCTGGCCATCGGCAAAGGTCAAAGCACCCTTTCCCCAGCGGGTTTTGAATGCGGCGAGACGTTTGCCGGAAGTGGAGTCTACGATCTCCTCTGCGCCGAAGATTCCGCCGCGACGAAGAATCCAGGAGCGACCATTGGTTTCGGCCACGAAGTCAGAGGCCCAGGCTCTCGGGCGAGACAGTTGTCCGATCGTTTTCCCGTTCAGCTTGAGTTCGTAGTCGCGGCTGTGAGGGATTTTCGACCAGACCAGCTCCCTGGGACGAGCCGATGAGAGAGTCACAAACACCTCGAAAAAAGGCGTACCGAGCTGGTTCTATGCTAGCAGAATGGAGGGAATGGCGCGTCAGGTTCAGCAATACCCACTTCTGGCGAAAACAGCCAGAAGTGTGGCACCCGGCGTGTTTCTGCTCACCTCGCCGTCGGATGCTGCGCTGCTACAATGCCCTGTTTCACCTCGCGATCGGTTCACACGCGAACTCCGCGGTTCGCAATCACGTATCTGTGCATAGGGCTTGGGGCGGTCTCAATCATCCCACGCTCAAGTCTCGGTTAAGGAAGCTGTCATCTCCGGGGAGTGCAAGTGGAAGATGTCCAGGTTATTGCGATGCTAGTCCGGCGTTGTATCGCCGGCGATGCCGCCGCCTGGGAGGAGATCGTGCAGACCTATAACCGCAGGATATACAACATCTGCTATCGCTTCGCCGGCACCGGCGACGATGCCGAGGACCTCACGCAGGAGGTTTTCATCAAGATGTATCGCACGCTCTCGAGCTATGACTCATCCAAAGGCGCGTTCGTCACGTGGGTAACGACCATCACGCGCAACCTGCTGGTGGACCACTTTCGCAAGACCAAGCAGGACCGGATGACCGATTCGATGGATACCGCGGCGTCGGAGCACGAGGACGCCCAGCCGCTGAGCGAGCAAATTCAGGACCAATCCGCCCCACCCGATGCCCATGTGCGCAGCCGGGAGGTCTCGGAAACAGTGCATGCGGCCTTGGCCAGACTTTCCCCGGAACTGCGGGAAGCAGTGATTCTAAGGGATTTACAAGACATGGACTACCGGGAGATAGCCACGGTCTTGCGGGTCCCGGAGGGTACCGTGAAATCCCGAATAAATCGAGGCCGAGCGGAACTTGCAAGGCTCTTACAACGTACCTATAGGCAGGTGATGTGATGCCAGAACACACCCATAACGGAATGCAGTGCAACGAGTTCGATGCCTTGTTGTCAGACGCCCTTGATGGTGTGCTGACCGGCACCGTACTCGACCGGTTCCAGGCGCACGCCCACAGTTGCAAGGCGTGCGGCCCGCTCTTCGCCGAAGCTGAGGCGGGACGCGGCTGGCTAAAAGGTCTCATGGAGGTGGAGCCTCCAGCCAACCTGGTCGCAAACATCCTGGCATCCACGACGGGCGTTGACACCCAGCGCCTGCGGGCGAGCGTGCCCCAGCACCGCGTCACGTGGCTGGAGCAGATGCAAGCCTCGGTCTCTGGATTTCTCGAGCCGGTCTGGGCTACAGTGCGGCAGCCCCGGTTTGCCATGTCATTCGGCATGGCATTCTTCGCGCTGTCGGTTGGCCTGACGGTTGCGGGGGTGAAGCCCACGGATATTCGAGCGATCAGCTTGCGGCCTTCGGCGATCCGGCACACGTACTATGAAACGCGGGCGCGGGTGGTGCGCTACGTCGACAACGTACGGCCAGTACTGGAGCTGCAGGCGGCAATTCATGGAGTGAAGCGGAATCTCGAACCCGCCGAGCCGGGAAGACAGACCAAACCGGCGAAGGTGAGAGAGGAAAAGAACGACGACACAACACAACAGCCCGAGCAGAAGCAGGAGCGCAACTACAGCCAGACCGATAGCCGTTATATGCTGGCTTGCGCTCCGCTGGGTCCATCTGTCAGCGATCTGCCTGTAGTGTCGGTGAGCACGTACAGGAGGCTCGTATGAACTGCGCCACGCACAACGATGTTGCTGCAGTGGCCTTCTGCCGCACTTGCGGCAAGCCACTTTGTCAAACCTGCACCCGCGATGTTCGCGGGGTGATCTACTGCGAATCATGTATTGCCGCGCGCCTGGAGGGATCTGCGCCTGCTGCAGGATTCGTTCCGCCTGCGCAAACGGTCTATCCACCAGGACAGACGGTATATCCGCCCGTGGGAACGCCTATGCCGCCACGGGCGCCCATCAGTTCCGGGCCGAATCCGGCGGTGGCAGGAATTCTCGCGGGGTTCTTCCCTATCGGCGTGGGCGCGGTTTACACCGGCCAATATGCCAAAGGGCTCTCGCATCTGGTGATCATGGTGCTGTTGATTCTCGGCGTCAGCTCGGATCTGCCCTGGTACGTGATCACGGTGCTGGGGATCGGCATGGGCTTCTTTTACGTCTACCAGATCATCGACTCGGTGCGCAGCGCGCACGCGATTCAGCGCGGGGAAACGCCTCCTGATCCATTCGGGCTGGCGCAGACGTTCGGCACGGGCGAAAAATTCGAAGGCAGCAAGGTTCCGGCCGGGGCAGCGATCCTGATCGGCCTCGGAATTCTGTTCCTGTTGCACACTGCGGGATTGTTCGAGATCGGCATGGGCGTTTTTGTGTCGCTGCTGCTGATCTTCCTGGGCGTGTGGCTGTTCGCCAAACAATGGGGACTCGTGGCCAGTACCTCGAGTGCCTGCCGATGCCAGCGGTGCCGGACGCGTCGGCTGATGGGACCGGCGATCCTGATCACGATTGGCATCTTGTTCCTGCTCGACTCAACCTCTCGAGTAGGCTTCGACAAGACCTGGCCGGCGATCCTGCTGGTCATTGGTGTAGTGAAGCTGATGCAGAGCAACGCATCTTCGGACGGACATACGGGCTCACTGCGTCCTGGTGCGCCGCCGACAGTGCCGCCCAGTGCGCCGCCTCCGGCGCAGACGCCGTCAGCCTCATCTGGCGAGGTGAACAATGTCTAGCCCAGTCATAACGCCAGTTCCTCCCGTGCCGCCGGCTCCGCCAAGGCCGCCGCGTCCCCGCCGGTCTATGGCAGGGCCAATTGTTCTGATCGTGCTTGGAATCGTGTTCCTGCTCGGCAACATGCACATGCTGTCCTGGTACCGCATTACGGTCTGGTTCTCGCATTACTGGCCGGTACTGCTGATTTTGTGGGGCATCGTGAAGCTGATCGAGCATTATCAGGCGCAAAGGGAAGGCACGCGAGCGGGAGGAATTGGCGCAGGTGGGATTTTCCTGCTCGTGATGATCGTCGTCTTCGGATTGATTTCGACCCAGGTGGAGCGCGTGAACTGGTCCGGCCTGCGCGACCAGATGAATTTTGACGACAACGATTTTTCCAATATCTTCGGCGACAATTTCAATTACACCGACAATCTGTCACAGGATTTCCCGGCAGGCGCAAGCCTGAAGGTCATCGACAATCGCGGGGCCGTGAGCGTGCATCCTTCCGATGACAACAAAATCACGGTCATCATCCGGAAGAAAATTGGGGCCGAGAACCAGGAAGACGCCGACAAATACAACGGTGAAACCAAGCCAACCATTACGGCAATCGGCGGACTGGTAACCCTCGATGCGAAGGTAGAAGGAGCGGGCGATCATCCGGTCGAGACGGATCTCGATATCTCCGTGCCGCGTAAAGTGCCGGTGGCGATCATCTCGCGCCGGGGCGACGTGAACGTGGTGGATCGCGATGCCGGCGTGGAGATCTCCTCGCAGCACGCTGACGCCTCGCTGGACAACATTATCGGCAATGTCAAGGTCAACCAGGATCACGGTTCGGTTAAGGTGGGCGAGGTGACCGGTGACGTGCATGTGCAAGGCCGTGTGAACGAACTCTCGCTGAACGACATTAAGGGCTCGGCCCAGTTGGACGGCGAATTCCAGGAAAGCGTGAAACTCGCGCACATCAGCAAAACCGTGAACTTCAAGTCATCACGCACCGACATGGAGTTCTCGCGGATCGATGGCTCGCTCGACCTCGACTCAGACGACTTGCATGCGGATGCGATCATCGGTCCTGTGCGTCTGACGACGCGGTCGAAAAATATCCGCCTGGAGGATGTTTCCGGCGACGTACGCCTGCAAAATGAAAACGGAGCGGTGGACGTCGGCATGCGCACCGTGGGCAATGTGCAGATCGATAATCGCAGCGGCGACGTGCAGCTCAGCTTGCCCGATAAAGCGGGATTCCATGTGGATGCGCGAGACCGCGATGGCGAGATTCAGTCGGACTTCCCCGAACTGAAGGTCAACTATGACGAGCACGAAGCCAAAGCCACCGGAAGCGTGGGGAGCGGCTCCGCTCACATTGTCGTGAACAATGAGCACGACGGGATCGAGATTCGCAAGGCGAGTGCGGAACCACCGAAACCGCCAGAACCGCCGAAACCACCGAACAAGCCAGCCAAGGCGCTCCCTGCGCCAAAGGAAAACGTCGAGCCGACGGAGAATTAATTTTCCGGAATGGCGCGGCTTAGAAACGTTGGCCTTTGGCCCGCCCTGAGGTCATTCCTCCGCGGCTAAAGCCGGATCTCATTTGGCCTACTTGCGGCGCGGGCTTGCGGCCGCGCCATTTCAAATACGCCCCTTTAGAAAGCTTTTCTTAAATCAAATCCAGAGCAAAGGCAGCAGGCCCGCGGCCGCAAGGCAAACCAGCAAGGGAAGGCTCTGCATCGCCGTCTTCCGGTCAGCAAGGAAGTACGAGTAGATTCCCTTGATCAAATTGTTGCTGGCAGCGGCGATCAGGACGGCACTGGCGGCGACGGGGAATGGAGTGATCGTTCCTGCGGCCTGGGTCATGCCCATGATGAAAGGATCCACGTCGGTAACTCCCATCACCGCGGCGAGGATACGGACGCCGGCATGGCCCAGGTACGTGGCCGCTAGTTGGGTGGCTACGAGCATCACCAAGAACAAAAGCGCGAACAAAAAGGCGGTCAGCAACTCAAGCGGATTACCGGGTTCGAACTCACGCTTGATCCGGGAGTCGACAGGGTCAGGACGACGGGACCACAGCCAACCGGTGGCAATGGCAGCGGCGGCGAGCGCGAGAAACGATGGCGCCAAGATGGTTCCCAGGTGGCGATTGAAAAGAATCAGGAGAGCCACGAGGCGGATATACATCACACCGGATGCAATCAGGATGCCCCCTGCAAAAAGATGCGGGCGTTGCTCTCGTGCGGCGCGGCGAGACATGGCAACAGTCGCGACCGTGGAGGAGTAGGCGCCACCCAGAAAGGCTGCGAGCACGACTCCGCCGCGTTCCTTCGTTACTTTCTGCAAGACGTAGCTGCCGTAGGAAATCGAGCTGACGGCGACTACCACGAGCCAGGTCTTGAACGGATTGAGGTGAAAGCGCGTGAACTCCTGGTTGGGCAGGATTGGAAGGATGACCGCGGTCAAGAGCAGGAACTTGGCGAAGGTCAGAATTTCCAGCGGAGCGGCCCGGTTGGCGAATCTCTCGAGCGCGGCTTTCAACTCGAGGAGCAGCAGGCTGGCGACGCTGAGCGCGGTGGCAATCCAGAAATGGTTGTAAAAGATGAGCGCGCCCACCAGGTACGTGGTGAGCCCGGACATTTCCGAGGTGACGCCGGCGGTCTCGGAAGCGGTCAGCTTATGCCAGTAGGACATCAGCAAGAAAGCACCGACCACCATGAAACCCAGAGCGACGGGGAGGAGTTGATTGCCGGCGATCAGGGCGATGGAGTAGCCGATGAGTCCGATCAACGGGAAGGTGCGGACTCCGCCGAAAGAATAGAATCCGGCGGCAGCGCTTTTATGCTCCTCGCGTTCAAGTCCGATCAGGAAAGACAGGAAGAGAACGAGCACGATTTTGAAGGCGTCAGGTGGAAGCCATTGATAGGGATTCAATCGCGGCTCGGGCTCCTTTTTACGCGAGCAGTATAACGGAACGAGAGCGGAATTAAGCCCGAAGGAGGTTGCGAACACTGCTGGAAGGTTTGACGGCCTATTAGAAAAGAAAGCCCCTCATGGCTGAGGGGCTTGTTCTCGGGGGGAGGGACTAGTGCGCTCACGTCCCGAAGTTTCGATCTACATCTGACTGCGCCACCCTCGATAAAACGAAGGATGAGCTATCCGTGTGGAACTACTACTTCGGCTGCTGTTGCTGATCTGCGGTTCCGTTGCCGGCAAGCTGCTCGAGATCATTCTTCAGCAGGCTAATTTCAACCCGGCCGCCAACGGTGTGCTTGGTCTTGGCATTCTCGTCGGTGGGCGCGGGTGCATTGCCCATTCCGACAAGGTAGATGCGATAGACCGGGATGTCATGGGTCAGGACCAGATAACGAACCACCGACTCGGCCATCTTCTGCGAGTTGGTGATCGCGGTCTGGCCGCGGCCGGATGAGAATCCCTGCACTTCAAAGATGTACCCGCGCTGGCCCTTCACCGAGGTGGCCATCTGGTCGATGGCATCCTTGGCAGTCTTGCTCAGCATGGTCTGGCCCTGACGGAAGCGGATTTCGGTCTGGTTCTGCGCCTTGTACTGATCGATGTTGCTGACCACGTTCTCGACGTTCTGCACGCGGGACGTGACCTGCTGCGCCGACTGTTGAGCGGCATTGGCTTTATTGCCGGCATCGATGGCGTGCTGATCGGCTTCATTCGCCTTGTCGGAAGCCAGCTTAATGCCGGCCTGGGCGCGCGAATCGGTGTCACGGATCGCCTTACTGTTGTTGGCGGTCAGTTCATCGAGTTCGTTGACGCGATCGCGGATGGGTTCGGTCTGACGCTTCACATAGTTTTTGCGGGCGAAGGGGTTGATCCGTCCCCAGAAGCCCTCGCGCGAAGGCGGCGCCAGAGGCGCTTTGCCGGTCGCGTTGCCTTGGTCGCTCGTCGTGGACGAAGCGGCGGGCTGGTTCTGGTTCTGGGTAGACGAAGTATTCTGCGCCGCTGCAGGTAGCGCAAGCAAAGCAGCCAGCGGCAGGGCAATTAGCAAACGGTTGGTCATATGAAGCTTCCTCCAAAGTTTGAGAGAGCGTTTCGCGCTCCACTCCGGCACGCGATGCGTGCGTAAATTTGATTGCGTCCCCTGAGCGATGAAGAAGCTAGCTGTTTGGCTAGGCCGACCAGCGCTGACGCTGCGACTGGCCATGGGGCGCCCGAATGCGGGGCAGCACCGCACTACTCCCATACATCTTGGATGCCAAATCTAGGCCGAGGGCCGTACTCTTAACTAATTGAAAGGCAAGTAGATTCTAACGCAATCGCGGTAGGTCGCGCTGGCTGGCAGGGTAATTTTGGCGACCTCGATATAAAAAGTGCGTGTGCCGGTAACGAGGGTAACCCTCCTTTCACCGCGAACTTGCAAAGATTTGCATCCATGTTTCATGAACTTGCCGCTAATGCCTTACCGTTTACGAGCCGCTGGGGAGAACGAATTCATTGAAGTAGCGCAGAAGCAAGTCGCGGTGAGCTTCGCGGTATCCGGCGTAATCCTGGGCAATCTCCTTGTCTGGGCGATTGAAAAAGACGAAGGGCTCAAGCAGGCCGGCTTGATCAATCTTAACCAACTGATCCAGCGAAGGATCGAGCTTTCCTGCATTTTCCGGGCGTGACAGGACGCCCACCATCACGTGCAAGGCGTCGGCCTCCTCTCGCATGGTCCGGCGATAATGGGCTTCGCTTGGGAATTCTTTCTTAAATTTCTCCATTCGCCACGATGCTCGCTCCATCCCATAAGCGGTCCATCCGGCGGAGGCGGGATCAGCCTTTCCCGATCCAGGATCAAGGGTGACGTTTATATGCGTGTCGTCTTTCTGAGTTACGGTGCTTTGATCTTGCAGGTGAATTAGATTGAGCCTCGTCTTGCTGCGCTGCGCCCATTGGCCAAGGCCGCTCCAGGGCATCCGATTGTAAGGTTCGGCGATCACCGCGCTGATATATTTTTCCCGAGCTTCGGAAATGTTGCCCATCGCGAGCAAAGCGTCTCCCCAGTAGCGGTATGCAGTTTCGCGGTTCGGGTCGATCTGGATGGCGTGGGCAAACCATTCGCCGGCACTGCCATTGACGTGCTGCTTGTAATAGACATCCCCGATGTACAGCGCCGCAACGTAGTTCTTGGGATCGAGCAGGAGCGCGTGAAGATATCCGGTGCGTGCCTTCTCAAAATCGCCGCGGACAAAGTCGGCTTCGGCGGACTTCATCGCATCATCGACGTCCTTGCGGTCGGAGAATGCGGGCTCGGAGCCATCTTCGGGGATTTGGAGAACAATCTGCACGGTTGCACTGTTGTTGCCCTGATTGCGGGCCTGAAGCGCGATCGAGCGGGCCCGAAGTCTGGCCTTCTTGCGCAGTTCGGGATCTTTGAGCGTGGCAGCGTATGCCGATATCGAAAAAGCCCAGCTTGCTTTGATCGACGAGTCATCGGGGTAATCGGCCGCAAGTTTCTCGAACAGCGGCATGGCTTCGACGAAATTGCCGGCGTTGTAAAGTTCAATTGCACGCTGGCGATCGGGATCAGGCTTCTCCGATTGAACTGAGGGCGTTTGTGCTGCTGGTTGCGCGGTTTGCGCGTGCGAGGGAACAAAGGCAAGGAAGAGGCCTGCGAGTATGAGCACGTGGCGAAGCGGCATCTTGTCTCCCTGCACTCACAGACGTAGAGAGGACGCCTGGAGTTCCCCAGTTTGCGGGTTAACGAGGGAGATTGCAAGGATCGGGATCACCGCACCAAACGGGGGCACGCTCGAGCAGGAGACGCCTGGCGGAGTTCATTGCGAGTGGAATGTATGAGCGGTATCTGCGCCGCCGGTACTGATGTGGCAAGTTCAGATCAGCGGATGCAGTACTTCTCGTATTGCTCGAAAATGAAGTTATCGGTCATGCCGGCAATGTAGTCGCAGATGACTCTTGGCAACGATTCTTCTGCAGAGTGAGCTTTTTCCTGGTAATTGCGCGGCAAGGCCTTGGGGTTCTCCATCCAAAAATGAAAGAGGCCGCCTACAATTCGCTCGGCATCGTCTTTCTCGTCAGCCAGGGCCGGACTGAAATACAGATTTTCGTACAGGAACTCTTTGCTTTGCTTGCGCTCGGCGTCGACGGAGGGACTGAAAGCTGCGAGGCGCTCCGGATGATTGCGGATATCCTCGGGCGTCATCATTCCCGCGGCTTGTATGCGCTTTTGCGTGTTGCGGATCAGGTCATCAACAAAGCGATTGAGCACGCGCTTCAGCGTCTCGTTGAATTTGAGCTTATCCGGCGCTTCGGGATACAACTGCTTGACTTCGCCGAAGAAGCGTTCGAACACCGGCACGCTTTCGCGGATTTCATCCAACGAGAGCAGGTGCGATTCGTATCCATCGTCAAGGTCGGCAGTGTTGTAGGCGATCTCGTCGGTAAGGTCGATGAGCTGCGCTTCCAGCGGCGGACGCTTGTCCAGCAGGTATTCAGCAAGTTCAGGGTGATCTTTTTCGTCGTACTCGCGCGAGTGCTTGATGATGCCTTCGCGGACTTCGAATGTGAGATTCAGTCCGCGGAAAGCGGCATAGCGCTGTTCGAAATCCTCCACGATGCGGAGCGCATGCAGGTTGTGATCGAACGAGAGGCCGTGTTCACCCATGGCGGCGTCGAGAGCTTTTTCTCCAGCATGGCCGAAAGGGGGATGGCCGATGTCGTGGACCAGCGCAAGCGCTTCGACCAGATCCACGTTCAGATTCAATGCTCCGCCGATCGTTCGCGAGATTTGCGAAACTTCCAGCGTATGAGTCAGGCGGTTGCGAAAGTGATCGCTGTGGCGGCGAGTGAAAACCTGGGTTTTGGCCTCGAGACGGCGGAAAGCCCGTGCGTGAATGACGCGGTCGCGGTCACGCTGGAAATCATTGCGATAGGGATGCTGCGGCTCGGCGAAGCGGCGTCCGCGGGAGTGCTCCACGTGCAGCGCATAAGGCGCCAGCATGAGGAGAGAATAGCATTGTGTAGCGCCCGACGCATTCGTCCGGGGTTACGCGCGAAGGCGCGCAATGAGGTTATCGACGAAGGGATGAAATCAGCTCGTGACCGATGGCGCACGACAAGCGTCGCTTAGCTCCGCGGACGAATGCGCTCGCCCCTGCACAAGTTACTGTTTTCCGGATTCTTCTTTGGCGAGTCTTACCTTCGCCGCGTCGAGCTTTTGCTGGACCTTCGCATAGGCCTCGGTGTCCTGCTCGGCGGGAATGGTCTTGCTCCACTCCTGTACGGAGCGCTCCCAGTGCGCGGCAGCCATCTTCAGGCGTCCGGTCTTCTGGTATAGATCGCCGAGATGCTCCTGCACAGTAGGATCAGATCCCATATGCACGGCAGCCTTGGTGAGGCTCTCTTCGGCAAGATCATACTTGCCCATCTTGAAGTAGACCCATCCGAGCGAGTCCAGATACGCGCCGTTCGTAGGCTCTGCGGCGATCGCCTGCTTGATGAGAGTCAGGGATTCATCGAGCTTCACGCCGCGATCGGCATTCATGTATCCGAGATAATTACAGGTGGCGGCGAATTGCGGGTCTGAGGATGGCACCGCACCGAGCACCTTGCGGAACACGGTGTCTGCCTGATCAAACATCTTCTGGCGCTGGTACGTGTCACCCAGGTAGAACCATACCGTGGCCTTATCGTCGGCCTTAACCGACAACTGCTCGGCCTTATTGAAAGCGTCTTCCGCTTCTTTCCAGCGCTTACCCCGGGTGTAAATGATTCCCAAACGGATGTAGACGTCGCGGTCATCCGGTCCGCCCTTGAGCAAGGAGCGGACATCGGAGATGGCGTTGTCGAATTCGCCCATATCAGCCAGCTGCGCATCGAGCACCATGCGCAGATCGCGGTCATTAGGCATCTTTTCAACGGCTTCCTTCGCAACTGCAGTGGCCTGTGGCCACTGCTTGGCTTCGCGGTAAGTGTCGATAATCTCCTGGTAGCCGCCGCGGGCATTCTCGTCACCGAGAGGCAGCAGCTTGCGGAAAGTGTCCACCGCCGCGGTGTAATTCTCCTGATCGCGATAGATAGTACCCAGTCTTTCCAGGAAAATCGCGCGATTGTTGCGATCCGCCGGGTTTGCCTCGGTCTTCTTGATCAGATCCTGCAGCAGCTTGATGGCGTCATCGTAACGGCCTTGTGCCTGGTAAACCGCCGCCATGTTATAGGCGACTTCGGCGGAATCCGGGACCAGGGTATCCGCTTTCTTCAGATTCTCCAGCGCGAGATCGTACTTCGCCTCGCGGCGGTAAATCTCCGAAATGCGGACATAGCTCTGGGCGTCTTCGGGATTGGAATCGACAATGACCTTGTACTGCTCCAGAGCCGCGTCGTACTGGCCATCGTTCATCAAATTTTCGGCAAGGCCGCGGATGGCGTCGAGATTATCGCGGTCGAGCACTACCGCGCGCTTGTAAGCGTCGATGGCGCTTTTGTAATCCTTACGCTGCTCATAGGCAGCGCCCAGTGCGGAATAGAGTTTCGCCGAACGGGAGGAGTCGGGAACCGCGCTCAACACCTGCAGCGCATGGGCCGTGTCGCCCTCGTCGGTATAGAGCATGGCCAGCGTGGTGACAGCTTCTTCGGAACCAGGATCGATCTTGATGGCGGTCTTCAACTCCGCTTCGGCCTTTTGCATATCGTTGTTCAGGCGATACAGACGGCCGAGTAGAAGGTGATCGTCCACATTGTCGGGCTCAAGCTTTACGATTTCCTCGTACTGCTCGATGGCCAGCTTCAGAACATTATCGGAGCCGTTGCCGCCGGGCATGTCGCCGAGCGAGCGCAAATAGATGCGCCCCAGCAACTTGTGGGCTTCCAGGTTCTTGGGATCGCGCTTGATGATGTCCTGCGCTTCGAGCACGGCGTCGCGGATGCGGCCGGTCTTTACGTAGAGCTCGGCCAGACCGGCATTCAGAAACTCCGACGATGGGTCGGCATCGATGGCCAGGCGGTACTCCTCAATCGCCTTATTGGCCAGATCGCTGCGGCCATAAACCGTGACCTGCTCTTCGTACATGTGGGCAAGCGTGTAGTGATAGTAAGACGCAGCTCGATCAGGCTTGTGGGGCGCCGGATTCGTTTCGGCCGGCTTGGACTGGTCTGGCTTGTCCGAGGGGGCGTCCTGAGCCACAGCAACGGCCGAAGCCATCGCAATCATCAAAAAGAGGCGGAAAATTCTGTTCATTCTGGACCTGATCGCTTCGCTTTCCCTAGAACCTCAGGCTAGTTGGATGCAAAAACCGCCGGGGGGAAGGTTTCTCTATTCTAACCCGGTTGCTAAAAGATGGGGAAAAACTCTCGCGATTCTGGTTCGTGGATCTAGTTCCCGAAGTACAGGGACAAGTGACTTTCAGGATTCGAAATGCTCCCCGGACGTGTGCGTTCGGGCCAATGTTTTGTTTTAGAAAGCCCAGTACGGCCCTTGGCCACCAGGAGTGCTGTGAGCATCGATTGCGGTATAGACGTTGCGGCCGAAGAAGAAGGGTAATCCCCAGTCAAACGTCCCTGGATCCGGTCCGGCCAGGGTGGGAAATGCGAAGTTGCCCGAACTCGAGAAGAGCGAATCCGCATTGGAAACACTGAAGTTGATTGGGGTGCTGGGTCCTCCCGGCGAGGAAATGGTGGCCGAGAGATTTGCCGTCGATGCGGGACAGTAAAAGCTGTTATTAGGAGATGGACAGGGCGGGACCGAACTCGGCTGAGCATTCGGGAAGAACAGCCCGTTGGACCCGCTGTCAACGAAACCAGGATAGTTATGCCCGCTGTAGCTCGTGCTGAACTCAGCGCTGGCGTTCATGGGGTAAACCGAAGCATCGTTGAGCCCATTGTTGGATTCCGTGCCAATACCGAAGATCAACGAACCGTCGACGGTAGGAGCAGGGCTGGAAAGCGCAGGCAGTTCGAGGATAACTCCGTTGTTGTCTGTCGCGAAAAGTCCAACCGGGTTGGAAACCTGTTGAGCGATCGGCTCGACCGCCGCCTGACAAGAGGTCGAAGCGCATTCGTAATACACGCCAGGATTTGTGCTTCCCGACTGCGTGCACGCTCCACCGCAGTCCTGAACAAAGGGTCCAACTCCCAGGATTCCCTCCGCGCCCAGTTTTTGGATCGTGTCCTGCTCGGGAATGCCCGCCCCGGAGCAACTCGTAGGCACCGCCGCGAACGTCTGATCGATGACCTGTACCGGGACGCCGCTGGCTTGCTCGCTGGCAATTTTCACGTCCGCCGTAACCACACGTCCCCAGGTGAATCCGCTCACGAATTCTGCGCATTCGCCCATCGGATTGCCGTGCGTTCCGTTCTGCGTCGGCAGCGAGAGCGTCAGAGCGCCTCCGCCGGTCGACGACAGAAGCCGCAAGCCATACGACCCAGTGTCAACCAGAACATTGTTGATGGTCTGGCAGCTTGAGGTAGAGGGCACGCACACGGTCAAACTGGTGAAGATGCCGTTGGCATAATTATTCTCCGGACCGCCATTGACCACGACTGTCTGGACATTTGCGCCGGACGAGGGAATCGGAAGATTGTTTTTATGGCTGCTGCTTCCGCCGCAACTGATAGCGCCCACGGCCAGTGCGAGCAGCGCTCCCTGCCAGAGAATCCGGGGATGCACGTTCCAACTCAATGGATCGACTCCAAGGAGACCCCGGCCGGGACCTGGTCGACGAGATAGGCGCGTCCGGAAAAGCTGCGCATGTGGCCGCTAAGTTCAACCACGAGGTCGGGCAATTGTATGGAAATGGGGCCCCTGGATTTTCTATTGCTGCTCTGAAGAGCCTGCTGGTATTCCGCGAAATGAGACCCTAGCAACTGCCGGAGATCCGGCTGCCATGGCCCGTTCCATGCCACGGCAAACACCTTGCCGGAAGGGGAAACGTATTCTCGAATCGCCGTTCCCGTGGGAGTCTGGATCTGGTGCAGGTTGTACGCGCTCATCCGCGCGCTCTTGATCGTTCCCTGCATGTGGTCAAGATCAGCCTTGACGGAAGATTCGTCTCCGCCGAGCGACCCGAATGACGCGTTCGTACCGAGCAGGCAAATAGAAAAAGCGGCCAGTAGTGTGCAGAGTTTGATCAAAAGCTTCGTGCGTCCGACTCCTTTGTAATTGGTCGATTGGATTCCTGCTCTGCGCCTTCGGGTTGCCGCTGGAAAGCGGAATGATCGCGCTGGGGATTTAAGCCCATGCTCGGAAATGACAGAAGGACTGCGTTAGCGTTCCGGAAAATTCAATTGAGGCAATGACTTAGTGGCGGAAATGGCGGACGCCGGTGAAAACCATCGTCAGTCCGAGGCGATTCGCGGCCTCAATCACTTCCGGGTCGCGCTGCGATCCACCGGGCTGAATGATTGCGGTCGCTCCGGCCTTGGCAATTTCTTCGACTCCATCGGGAAATGGAAAAAACGCGTCGGAAGCGGCGACCGTGCCTTTGAGCGGCAGTTGCGCTTTCATCGCTCCGATCTTGGCGGAATCGACGCGGCTCATTTGCCCGGCTCCAACGCCAACGGTTTGCCCATCGCGCGCGTAGAGAATGGCGTTGGATTTCACGTGCTTGCACACCTTCCACGCGAACAGCAGCGCGCGCATTTCTTCGCGCGTGGGAGGGCGTTCGGTAACGACTTTCAAGTCGACCTCCTGCAGCGGACGATTGTCGACGTCCTGCACCAGCATGCCGCCGGAAACATTCTTCAATGCCCACTTCTGATTTGAGGCAACAATTTCAACCAGGCGCAGATTTTTCTTTGAGCCGAATTTCATTTTTGCCGCCTCATCGAATCCCGGTGCTGCAATCACTTCGAGAAAAAGCTTGTGCATTTCTTCTGCGGCGGCCGCGTCTACGGGATAATTGACGCCGATAACTCCACCGAACGCCGAGACCGGATCGCACTCAAGTGCGCGCTGGTAGGCTTCGGCCAGAGTCTTTCCGGTGGCGGCTCCGCAGGGATTCGTGTGCTTGATGATCGCGCAGAACGGCTCGGAAGCATCGAATTCCTGCGCCACGTCCCAGGCAGCTTGCAGGTCGACGATGTTGTTGTAAGAAAGTTCTTTGCCCTGAAGTTGCTTCGCGTTGGCAACGCCGACACCGGAGCCATCCGAATACATCGCCGCTTTCTGGTGCGGATTCTCTCCGTAACGCAGATCCATGGTCTTGTGGAAGGAGAGGCGCAAAGTGGCGGGAAATCCAGATTCCGGCTGTAGCCGGAAATTGTCCGGGCTCACCCGCTCGAGCGTCGACGCGATCGCGGAATCGTATGCGGCTGTCGTCGCGAATGCTTTCTGAGCGAGCCGCCACTTCGTCGCGAGCGAGAGGCTGCAGTTGGAGCGCGCGAGTTCCTCGGCAATGGCGTTGTATTCGGCTGGCGAGGTGACGATCGCCACATCGTGAAAGTTCTTCGCAGCGGAGCGGATCATCGAAGGTCCGCCGATATCGATATTCTCGATCAACTCTTCGAATGACACATCCGGCTTGACCGCTGTCTTCTCAAAGGCGTAAAGATTGACGACCACCATGTCGACGGGAGCGATTCCGTGCTCGCGGATCGCTGCAACGTGCCTGGGGTCTTCCCGGCGATGCAGAATCCCTCCGTGAACCTTGGGATGAAGCGTCTTGACACGCCCATCAAGCATCTCGGGAAAGCCGGTCAATTCGGAAATATCTTTGACGCTGATACCAGAATCGCGCAGCAGCTTCGCGGTGCCTCCCGTGGAAATCAATTCGATGCCGAACCCCGCAAGCTGGCGGGCGAAGTCGACCAGTCCGGTTTTGTCGGTAACGCTCAGAATGGCGCGCTGAATTCGCGAATGGCTGGACATGTTGCCTTTCTAACGGTGGGCAGAAATTGGGATGATTGACTAAAAATTCTAACAGCAGAACGGAATAATTTGCGCGGGCGCATGCGGGATTGGGCCGGCAGGACGATACAATGGCAGGCTTGATTTGGGGGAATGGAATGATCGGGGAAAAACTGGGGAATATCGTGCTGCTCTTTGTGGCGCTCGCCTGCAGTTCAATCATCTGGGCACAGGAAGGAAAGACGCCTTCCACTGAAGAACTGAAAGCGACCAGCGCGCGCGGGCGGATGCTGGAAGAGTATGACGTCGCCGCCTGGCATGCGACGGATGCCGTGGAGGCCTTAAAACCAGATCATGCCGCCGCGCCTCTCTATCTGGCGCACAAAGTTGGCTCCAAGTGGGAAGTCGTGTTTGGGCGCATGAGTCCTCAGCAAGATAAGTTTCTGATCGTGTATCGCGCGACCGAGGGCACGAAGGAGACTGAATTCACGGCCAAGAAAATGGATCCTCCGCTGGGGGATCGAGGGTTTTACTTCGAAGCCGCCAAGGCTATGGACACCGCGACGAAAGATTTCGGTAATCCCGGGCGCCCCTATAACGGATACGTTCTACCTAGTGAAGATGGGCAGTTATACGTCTACTTCTTGCCCGGCCAGACCAGGGAGGGCGTCTTTCCCCTCGGGGGCGATGTGCGCTACACGGTCTCCCTTGATGGCGGAACGATCGTCACAAAGCGCCAGATGCATAAAACCATCGTAGAGGCGAAATCTGCGCCGAAGGACGGGCAGGTCGCCGCTGGAGCCCACAAACATACCGATGACGACGAAATCGAAGATTCCGATGTATTTCACGTGTTGAATCGAACTCCGTTGGTTCCTGAGTATGTCGGGACACCGGATCAACACCTGTACGAAATCAAAACGGATGGATCTATTACTCGGCTACGCTGAGTGGAAGCTAGGATTCACCCTTGGCTTTGGCCTTAAGTTTGACGTGGCCTTCCGCGAGTTCGACCGAGTATTCGACAGCCTCGCAGTGATATTGCTTGCGGATCTGTTGAGTCTTTTTCTGCACGAAGGCCGCAAACGAATCGATACTGCCGGAGACACTCTCACCGGCCTGTTTCTTTGCCGCGACCAAAGTGTTGTACAGGCGCTCGACCTGCTCCCGCTCAGCCTGATCCACGCTATGCAGGATGAAGTGCGGAGCGGAAGCGGCGGAATCGGCTGCGGCCCCTCGAGCCACTCCGTAGGCCTTGGGATGCTGGGGCTTCACGTCGTCGGCATTGCGTACGCCCTGAACTGACAGCAGCGCATCCTGCGGCCGCCGATACCCTTCCTCCCGGATGCGCGACTTCTTGCGCCACAGATCGCTGTAGATGGCGTAACGCTGCGCCATTTCGTTGTAGCGAAAGCGCTGCGAGAAATTCATACGCCCGCCGTCTGAGAACTTCCGCAGCAGTGCCAGCACCTTCCACTCAACGTCAGTGGGAGGCTTCTTCGTGGGATTGCTGAAATAGATTTCGTACTCGATCTTCAGACGACGCAGTTGCGTATCGAGTACGTTCAGTTCCTCGTCGAGAGTCACGGGTATCTCCAAGCACAGTGTAGTAAGAGGAGGAAGCCGCGACGAGGTACCCGTCGGTCACCAACGGGCATGGTACGAAAGTGCAGGATAAGCGATCGGCTTTCACTCATCCGCTGTAAGTCCAAGAAGATATCGGAAGGAAGCTCTGAATCCGAGGGTCGGGTGGGTCTAGCGAAAGGCTGGCGACTGATAGCTGGCGGCCTATTTGCCGGAATTCGCCGCCATCTTCTTGACCATGGCCAGCACCAGCTTGCGGTCGCTGTCGTTCAAATTGGTGGCGTAGCGGCGGATCTGGCTGAGGAAGCGGACTTCATCTTCGGAAAGCTGTGGCAACCCTTTCGAGCCGTTACTGTGACCCGGTTCCGAGAAGAATTGCGACAGCGGCAATTCCATCGCTCCAGCGATTTTGGAAAGCGTGTCGAGGGAGGGGATGGTGTGTCCATTTTCTACGCGAGACAGGTAGCAACGCAAAAGTCCCGTGCGCTTTTCGATATCGCCCTGGGACATGCCTTTTTGCAGCCGGTAGTTGCGGATGGTCTCGCCGATATTCATCGTTGGAAGCATTGCAGGATGGGAAATGGTAACCAGAGCGGTACCTTCTGGCAAGTGGAAATTTGTGCCATACGCTGGACATCAGTGCCATGCGGGAAATACCGCGAAATTACACGTGCAGCAGGCCACGGGCGCTCTGAGTTAGACGTTGTATAAGAAACGCCCTCGGATGCCGAAAAGGACTTCGCGGACTTCCGGGCCCATCGCGAAATTGTCATTCCGAACGCAGCGAGGAATCTCTATCCGCGCCACCGAATTCAGGGCAGGGATGTTTCGATCCTTCGCCTTCGCTCAGACAGGCTCCGAACGGGTTCGCTGCGCGACTTCCTAGCCCGCTCAACATGACAATTTGTTCGACGTACTTATTTCTTCAGCGTACTGGAGAGAAAGACCACCGTTCGATTCCAAGCATCCGCCGCATCGGCGGGGCGATAGCCCTCTTTGTTGTTGGGATTCTCGAAGGCGTGCCCCGCGTCCTCGTAGATCTTAATCTCAATCTTCTTTCCGAGTTGATCCAGCGCTTCTCCGAACTGGTGTACGTCCTGTGGAGTAATCCCGCGATCCTGCCCGCCAAAAAGTCCGAGTATCGGGGCATTGATTCTCTTGAGAGCATCGCGGTCGGTGGCGAGGTGCCCGTAGTTGATGACATCTGCAGCGAGCGTCGGCTCTTGGAGCGCCACATCAAGCGAGTAGCCTCCACCCATGCACCACCCGATGGCACCGATACGGTCGCTTTTCACGTTCGACTGCGACGCGAGATATTGAAAAGCCGCGTGCAGATCGCGCTTGGCACGGTCTTCCGGCACTCCGCGCATGATCTCATGTGCCATATCCGGGGTGGTCGCGACCTTTCCACGATAGAGATCTACGGCCAGAGCAACGTAGCCCTGGTCGGCGAGTTTGGAGGCTTGGTCTTTCACCCAGTCATTCAATCCCCACCATTCGTGAATGACAATCAGCGCGGGGAAAGGTCCCTTTCCCGCAGGAGTGTAGACAATCCCCTGCACGGTTTCGTCGCCGCTCTTGTAGGAGACGGTTTTGCTGTCGGCGGCAAGCGCTGCGGAAACGCAGAGCAGAATCAGAAGGGCAACTGCAAGAGATTGTTTCATATTGAAATCCTCGGGCAGAATTTTCAGGCGGATATTCTTGCTGAAGCTGGCCGGAAATTACAACTCCAATTCCATGTATAACGCGCCGGCAATCGGATTTGCGCAGTATTGAGCAATTTCCCGGAACCCCATTTTGCGGTACATTGCGACAGCATCTTTCATTACTGGTTCGACCGTGTCGAGCCGCATGCGGCGATATCCGATCTGGCGCGCTTCCGCGAAGATGCGGTCGGTAAGTTTACGGCCGAGTCCTTGGCCGCGGAATTGCGGGCGGACGTAGAGGCGCTTCATCTCGCAGGTCTGGTCGTCAAGTTTGCGCAGGGCGATACAACCGGCGAGCTGGCCATTGCACTCCGCAAGGAACAACCGGCCTTCGGGCGGTGCGTACGCCCCGGGTAGAGTCGACAGCTCTTTGTCGAAATTCTGAAAGCAGAGACTGAAGCCGAGCGATTTTTCGTATTCAAGAAAAAGTTCGCGGGTTTGGGAAATATTGGTGGAAGTTTCGGCCGGGAACATATTCACCACTGGGGGCACAGGGAAATACATTGCGTCTCCAGATTCCATATTCGCCGCGTGGCCTCTGTGTTGATGCGTTATCCCATCAGCATGCCGCCGTTGACACTCATCACATGGCCCGTGATGTAAGACGCGTCATCGGAAGCGAGGAAAGCCACGGCGCTCGCCACATCAGCCGGGTTGCCCACGCGCCCCAGCGGAATCTGTTTAACGGCATTCTGCTTGAATTCGTCGCCGAGCGTCGCAGTCATAGCGGTTTCGATGAAGCCGGGAGCGACCGCGTTACACGTAATATTCCGCGATCCGACTTCACGCGCTATTGCCATGGTGAGCCCGATCAGGCCCGCTTTTGAAGCTGCGTAATTTGCCTGACCGGCCTGCCCCATCTGACCGAACACGCTGGTGATGTTGATGATGCGTCCCCAACGTTGTTTCAGCATCGAGCCGATTACCTGCTGGATGCAGAGATACGCTGATGTCAGGTTTGTTTGCAGGACCGCGTCCCAATCGGCGCGTTTCATGCGCATCACAAGCTGGTCGCGCGTAATGCCGGCGTTATTCACGAGAATATCGATCTTGCCGAACTCGGCGATAGCGGTTTTGATAGCAGTCTTGATCTGCTCTTCATCCCCAACGTCGAGAGCGAATGCATCAGCTTTGCCGCCGCTGGAATTGATTTCCCGAACTAATTCGGCCAGCTTCTCGTGATTACGAGCGGCAACTGCCACCGTTGCGCCATCTTTCGCCAGCCTGAGCGCGCAGGTGCGTCCGATGCCCTGCGAGGCGCCGGTCACCAGCGCCACGTGTCCTGCAAGTGACATGAGAGTTCTCCGGATCCGTATGAATGACCGTGAAACGCAGAATTATACGCGTGAGCCGACGAAGGTTACCGGAAGTGAATTGAGCCGGCGAATAGCAACCTCCGCTCGACGGGACCTTCCCCACATCCTCGCGTGTAACGAATCGCATTGCGAATCCACAACCTTCGCGGGTACCATTCCCACACTCCCATGGCCCAAGCAAATGTCATCACAATGCCTGACCCCTCCAAGAAAAATTCCGAAGCCCACGAATCCGACTCCGCCAAGAGCGGGCACCGTTTGCCCCAACGCGCCTCGGCCGCGGCGAATATTGCGCCCGCGTTGAGCCAGCGTCCCGTCTCGGATGCCGAGAATCAACCCTCCACCGAGGTGTTTGCCGTGTTTGGTGTCGAGCCCGAGATTCAGGCCTATGCCATGGCGAAATACTCGCGCTCCGCATTGTCCATGAAGGAATCGCTGAAGGAAATCAGCTCGCAAAAGGCGGAGAAATTTCTCAATACTTTCTATTTCCAGTACGGCCATCGCTCGATTGCCGATCTCGCACACATTGCTTTGGCCATCGAAAGGCTTTCGATTCTTGCCGCCATCGAACTAGCTGACGAGCAGCGCTGGGATGGGCAGGAGCGCTCGACTCGCTATCAGGATTTCAAGAAGAGCGGATATTACACCCCGGATTTCGGAGATGACGGGGAGTCACAAAAACTCTATCGCGAGACCATGGATTTCCTGTTCGCCGAGTACGAAGCTCTCTCGGCGCACATGACGGATTACCTGATCAGCATTACGCGTAAGCCTGCCGAAATGAAGCAGGAAGCATACGAACGGACGTTGAAGGCGAGGGCCTTCGACATCACGCGCTATATGTTGCCGCTCGCCACTAATACGTCGCTGGGCGAGATCGTGAATGCGCGTACGCTGGAAAACCAGGTGGCGCACCTGCTCTCGCATACTCATAAAGAGGTTCGGCAACTGGGCGAGTCGCTGAAGAAGGCGGCGACTGGCGCGGCTTACAACGTGAGTGCCGATTCGTTGCGGGACCTGGTGGAAAAAATTCAGAAAGTAGATCCGGAGCTGGGAGCGCGGGCGGAACAGGAATTGCTCCGTGAAGTGCGGGTCGCGCCGACGCTCGTCAAGTATGCTGATCCGAATCCTTACGAGATGGAAACACGCCGCGAGTTGCGGCAAGCCGCGCGTGAATTGATGGCGCACGAACAACTGGCTCCCTCGAAAGCGATCGTCGACCTGCTCGACGAAGAGCCGCTGGAGATCGAGATCGCCACCACCCTGCTCTACGAACACAGCCATCATTCCTACCGGCAGATCCGGCAGGCCGTGCAGGTGGGAGGAGAGCGGCGCCGGCGCGAGATCATTGACCTGGGAGTGCGCCATCGCGGCAAGCATGACGAGATGCTGCGCGCCTTCCGTGCGGGACAGCAGTTCCGCTTCGACATTCTCATGGACACCGGCGGGTTCCGCGATATGCATCGTCATCGCCGCTGCATTCAGGTAATGCAGGCGGCGACCACGCAGCACGGATACGAGATGTTGCTCGATCTCGAAGACGCCGGCGTGCGCGGGCGTTTCGATGCAGCCATGCAGCGGGCCAGGAGCGCTGTGGAGACCTTGGCCGGGCGGCCCGGAGCGGAAGCGGAAGCAAATTCCCAATACGCGATTCCGCTGGCCTTCCGCAAGCGGGCGCTTTTCAAGATGGATTTCGCCGAAGCCGTCTACATCGCCGAGCTACGCACCACGCCCGCTGGCCACATGTCCTATCGCAATGTTGCTTATGCTATGTACGAAGCCGTGGCGAGGAAATATCCCGCACTGGCGAAGCATTTCCGCGTGCATGATGTAACGGTGCCCGTCGATCTGCTGCAGCGATAACCGACGACTGGGCGCTCACTCCATCTCAGATTGCCAGGTAGGTTTTCTGGTGCAGCCCAGCTGTTCTCGTTTGCCAATGACGAGGTGATCTAGCCAGCCTGGAGTACTGCTGATCAGCAACTTCAGGCTCGCCGCGGCGCCATTGGGAACATCGAATTCCAATCTGGTGCCGTAGGCGTCCGCCGCGATCAAGATGGCGGCGAGAACTGCGAATGCTCCTGCACATCCCGCCAGAATCCGACGGCCGCTCGCCGGGCGGAAAATTTATGTTGCTGGCGATATGAGCGCTCCACACGCTCGAAGCTCCTCAAAATCTTGGCGGTTGGCTGGCGTAAGGATAGATTTCGTCCACGATCCAATAGTTCGCCAACAGGATCGCGAACAGGGTTCCCAGCGTAAAGGTGATCCAGCGAAAGCGGCGCAGGGACGCGTCAGGAAAGGCGAACCGGAAGCCGATTTCGGCGAGGTAAGCGGCCGAGTAGCAGACATTTGCGAGTACGCCCAGAACGGTCACGGCCAGAAGTGAGCCCAACGTGAGGGACGGCCGGAAATGAGGCCAGCTGAGAATGACCCAGAGCAGAACAATCGTCAGGAGAATCCCGTTGTACAAAACGCGGCCGCGCTCCCAGAAGCCAAAAGCACCGGTCAAAATTGGGCCAAGCGAGTTCTGCTGAATCGATCCATTCGCTGTCATGGATGTTCCCAGGGAATGTACTTTGCCATGCAAAGCGGAGAAGCAAAAAAATTATCGATCCCGGGTGACGCGGATCCACTCCTCCATCTGATTGAGGTACTCAGATAGCGCCCGGCGCCCGGCCGGAGTGAGCCTGTACTCCGTGCGCGGGACACGACCCTCGAAGAATTTCACGCAGGAGATGTACTGGGCCTCTTCCAGTTTGCGAGCGTGCACGCTGAGATTGCCGTCGGTTGTCTTGAGCACTCGTTTCAGGTCGTTGAAGCTGAGCGAATCGTTGGTGGCCAGGGCGCTGACGATGCCGAGACGGATCCGCTCATGAATCAGTCGATCGAGTTCGGGCAGTTCCGGCATGCGCAGGGCTTGTGGTTCGCGCGAGGTTTCCCGTGACGATCGGTGATCGTACGCTTTGGCCTTCTCGTGCCTCGAACGTGCTGCAACAACTTTAGCCACCATGCCTCCTTGCGATAAGGGCTCCGAAAATAATATGCAAGCCACCGAACCCGGCAGCGAGGAACATGTTGCCCCAGGCCGCGGGAGCGAGCACGGCGAGGCCTCCGAGCAGCATGAAGCAGAGCCCCATGATGGGAAGGCTGGCCACGGAAAAGGCGCCCCCAGTGATGATCCCTGCACCGTAAAGCAGCAGCCACATTGGTGGCAGCGCCGCGTCGAACCCTGCGCGAAACAGAAGGAATGTGAGAAATGCTCCCGCCACCAACGGCGGGGCGAGGCTGAAAGCTACCTTGCGCGCTGGCCCGGAAAATAACGGTAGTCCGCGGCGGTTCGCCTTCAAAGTGCAGGAAAGCAATCCGATGGCAGCGGCCAGAAGGCCCTCTCCCAACCATACCCGCAGCCATGCGAAGGAAGAACTCTGATGTGCGGCCAGCCAGGAAGCAGCCAGCGCGGTCGAGCCAAGAACGATGTAACCCCAGCCGGACACGGCAGTGAAGGCAGCTGAGCGCTCCATCGTATCGCGGATGAAACGCAGATCGTCGGCGGCACTGGCGCTCACAAGCGGCGGCGCTGACCCATGAAAACGACGGAGGCGGTGAGGGCGGCCATCCAACATGGCCTCAATGTATCAAATCGAATTTCTTTCCGTCAAGTACTTTATGTTGCAAAGATCATCGTACGCATGGCTTTCACCTTGCAACCGATTACTTCAGCAATCCGAACGCTCCTACTCCCGTCTTCGTGCCGACATAAACCTTGCCATTGGCGATCATGGGAGTAATGAACTTATTGTTGGCGCCGAAGTGATCGCGTCCGTTCGCTGCCTGGTTCGTGTTGTAGAGCTCCGCTAACGTGATCGCATTGTAGGCATGGAGCACGGCTGGGTTCACATTTTCTACCGCCCACACAATCCCCTGCTGGCTGCCGTTGGAGGAGACGGAGGGGGTGGCCCCGGGAAACGCAAACGAATTGCTCGTGCGCGCGACCGGGCTTGTCAACAGCTTGGCGTTCTTGAACTGAAAACAAAGGATCGGAGATCCCACCGGCCCGTAATAAATCCTGCCGCCGAACGCCGCAGGCATCGACCAGATTCCGCCCGGGAGGGCCCCGCTCAGTTCCTGGTAGATCACGTTCTGGCTGGCGTTGAACTTTCCCATATTCGTGCGATCCACGACATACAAATTCCCGTCCTTTCCGCCGCCAATCGCCAATTGCCAGACTTTGCCGGTCGAGTCGGTTTGATTGAGCAGGAGAGCTCCCCCCGAGCCAAGATCGATGTCACTGCCATTCTCCGAAGCCTGGTTGTACATCTCGAAATAGTCGGCTACCGCAAGGCCCTTGCTTGTGGTCAAGCGCAGGAACGCATTGCCGTAATCGCCGTCAACGGGGAATCCGGCGCCGTTGAGTGTGGGATCGAAGTATCCGTTCGCGTCGAGCACGAAGATGTTGCCGGCACTATCGGCGGCCATGCCTGCCCCCGAGTTCCACATCGCTCCTTCATTTCCGTTGGGAGTGACGTTCAGTACCGAAGTCTGGACCAGGGTGGTCGGGTTGTAAGCCATAATCCAGCCGGTGTAGGGGCGAATATCGCAATGCGAGCCCCACGCCAGATAAATTGTGCCTCCGGCCGCCAGCAGGCCGTCCCGCTCCTTGTACTGCGAGGGATCGAAGATGACGTAGCCGTTCTGGCTGTTGTCCCCAGTACCGGGGTACTGGGCCTGAATTTCTGCAGGTCCCTTGTAGAGTTCGGTGCCATTCAATGCATCGAGCGCATGCAGTCGCTGGTGATAATTGCCCGAACTGTCCTTCGACATTGCGACCACGTAGATCACAGGGTCAGAGTTGGTGGGTCGCCGGATCACCGGAGTCGAGGTGATCCCGATCTCTGGAATGACCTGGCTGCAGCTGCGGCTGTCGGAGGTGGTCTCGCCGGTCTTGAGCGTGGTCACCTGCCAGATCTTCGTCCCGGTGTCCGCGTCGAAGGCGTACACGCTATCGTGCTCCGTGACCACGATCAGCAGGTTGTGGACGACGCCGGAAATTGTGACGGCGGAAAGATAAAGCGGTTCCGCATCGACCAGCCCGTCCGTCGTTAAAGTGAACAGCCTGCCAAAGTTGGCCGAGTTTACGTTGGCTTGGGTGAGGATCGTCTCCCTGGAATTCCATCCGTTGCGGAGATTGTCATTGTGGTAGGTAAGCACGTCCTGGGTATTTGCAGGGACAGCAAAAGTAGCGATTCCCAACAGCAGTAATGTATTTTGCAAATTCAAACGGCTTAGAAGTTTGCGCAGCGGACGGCATCGCATCATCTCGGGCCTCCTTACTGACGAGAGCTACGGTTCGTGCCGGGCAATGTGTCAGGTTACAGCCGGGGGGGGAGGGACTCCACGGATTCCTGGTCCGGTATTTTGGCAGAATTTACCGCGCTCTCCAAGCGAAAGTACGCCGTGTGGATGTCTGCAGCGGGGGCCTGCTCTCAGGCAGTCGCTACCCCGAGCAACTGGTGCGGTTATCATAGCCCTATGGGAGAACTCGGCAAACTCTTGATCTTTCTCGGGCTAGGTCTCGCCGTGATTGGCCTCGCGATCGTCCTGCTGGGGCGGACGAACCTGCCTCTTGGCAAGTTGCCGGGCGACATTGTTTACCGGGGCAAGAACACGACCGTTTATTTTCCGCTCGCCACGTCCTTATTGCTGAGCCTGCTGCTTTCGATTGTTCTTTATGTCGTCAGCCGCTGGAAAAGATAAACGCTGGCGTCGACAATTGACTTCCTTCCAGCCGGCGTTTAAATTCGCAGGGCAGTATCTCTGCTCTTTTCACTTTTACGGAACGCGCGTTTTCGCCGCTCGGCGAAGACTGGGAAGCGGGTGAAAATCCCGCGCTGCCGCGCAACTGTAAGCGAGGACATCTGCCTGAGGCCACTGGAGAATTCCGGGAAGGCCGCTGGCGCTATTGGGTGACCTGTTCCATCCTTACTCGCAAAGCCAGGAGACCGGCGCATTCCGCAACCTCAACCTCTTTCGCGTGAAAAGGAGGATGGCGATGCGCGTTTTTCGTTCCCTTTGGTTCCTGCTGGCTCTTTCCTTGTTTCCCTGTGCAGCGGCTTCCGCTGCGAACCTCAAAATCAGGGTGGTCGATCCCCAGTCCGCGGCAGTGAGTGGGGCGGAAGTTCTGCTTCTGGCCGAAGACGGCAAAATCATTTCCCAACAGTTCACTTCCGCGGAAGGCACGGCCGTATTCGAGGACCCGGGGAATCGGCACTATCAGCTGAAAGTGCTGGCTCCCGGATTCGGCGCCGAAACTATCGCGAAGCCCGAAGCCGGGATGATTGTACGTTTGCACCTGGCAATCGCCGCAGAAACCGTCACCGTGAGCGCAACCCGTACTCCCGTTGTTGGCCGGGACGCGGGTTCCGAGGTGGATACGCTTAACGGCCAGCAGCTTACGACCATGTTGCCGGCGGGGGCGAATGACGTGGTGCGGTTTCTCCCTGGCGCGGTCATCAATACCGCGGGACAGCGTGGCGGACTCGCGTCGCTCTTCGTGCGTGGCGGCGAATCAAATTACAACAAAGTGATCGTCGATGGGGTGACTGTGAATGAACCGGGCGGCACCTTCGATTTCGGGACGCTCTCGCTGGCCGAAAGCGATCGCATGGAATTTGTGCGCGGAGCACAAAGCACGCTTTACGGCTCCGACGCGATGACCAGCGTGGTGCAGGCATGGACGCGCACCGGAAGCACGCCGATCCCGGAGCTTCGCTTCGGAGCGGACGGGGGCAATTTCGGGACTGCCAGCGGACATGCGTCGCTCGCCGGAGCGCGCGGCCCTTTCGATTACAACCTTTTCGGGGATCAGTTCAACACCAACGGTTCGGGCGTGAATAATGCGTACTCCGATTCCCTCCAGGGGGCCAACACGGGCCTCGCGATCAATGACAAAACTTCGCTGCGGGCGCGGGTTCGCCATTCCAACAGTCACACCGGCGTTCCCGGCGAGTGGAATTTCAACGGCTATGACCCGCTGGTTCCTGTGAACGGATTCAATGCGCCCTTCGAACCGCTGGCGCCGAATCCCAGCCAATGGTCCCAGCTCAATAGTCTCCTGGGCAGCGTGGAATTGTCAGTCACTGCGCCATCAGGCTGGCAACACCGCCTGACCGGATTTGATTATCTCTATCGGTATTTTGAGCGGGACCCCGGCGATCCGCAGCGCGTGAACACGCAAAATTGCGCCTTTCCCTCGACTCCGCGGATCCCTTGTGGAATTGATTTCGCCTCCAACGAAGTCGATCACATCAATCGCGGAGGATTCGAATACCAGGGCGATTATTCGGAACGGTCCTGGGCGCATTCGACTTTCGGCTACCGCGCAGAAAACGAAAACGGATTCGTTGGCGACCTCGACTACGGATCGCAGACGCATGGTCAACGCCTGAACCAGGATTTTTATGCGCAGCAGGAACTTGTGTTCGGGCGCATGGGAGCGATTGTCGGCGGGCGCTTCGTGCACGACAGCGCTTTCGGGAATAGGGGCATTCCCCGGGTTGCTCTCACCTTTACCGCAATTCGGGGCAACGAGATCTTCTCCGGGACTCGCCTTCGCTTTGCTTACTCCACCGGGTTCAAAGAGCCGCGTCTGGAAGAAACCTTCGCCGGCCTTCCGTACACGGTTCCGAATTTGTCGCTGAAACCGGAACGTCTGCGCGCTTTCGAGGCCGGATTCCAGCAGGGATTTCTTCACAATCGATCTGTTCTGAACGCCACCTATTTCAACAACCTCTTTCACGACCAGATCAATTACGTTACGGTCAACCCGGTTAACTTCGTCGGCCAATATGTAAATGTGAATCGCGCCTTCGCGCAGGGTGCCGAGATTCTGCTCGAGGCGAAACTCCGACCGGGGCTCCTGCTGAATGGCGGTTACACCTACACGTCTTCCCAGTACCTCGACAATCCGGCTCCCTTCGATTCCATCTACAATCCCGGCAATCCGCTATTGCGGCGGCCGAGACATTCCGCCAATGCGCTCCTTTCGTATTCAGGAGGCAAATGGGGCGGCGACCTAGGCGCGAGTTTCGTAGGTCGGCGGCCGGACTCAGACTTCTATGGATTCGGCATCGACCATGCCGCGGGATATGTGCGCGCAGATCTCGGCGGCTGGTATGCCGTCCAGAGTCGCGTGACCGCCTATGCCAGCATCGATAATTTCCTGGACCGGCGCTACAACGAGGTCGTGGGATATCCGGCGTTGCCCCTGATTTTCCGCGCGGGCGTGCGATTTCGTATCGGCGGTGAGTAGGAGAAACTGACACTTGGGCGGGGGATAAGGCTCCCGCTCGCATTGTCGCGGTCGGACGAACGCGTCCGCGCCTACACAGCTAGCTCACTTTTTGGGGACTGAGTGGCAGGGGCATCGAGGCAGCGATCTTCGCCCCGAAATACTTGCTGCGAGCCGAGAGCAATTTATCAATTTCCACCTGCTGCAGCGGTTGCTGACGCCCGAGCAGGTGGGTTACGAGCGCGATCTGCGCGAAGTGCTCCACCGTTTCCATCTTCATGTAGGCGTGTTCGAGCGTATCGCCGTAAGTGACTACTCCGTGGTTCGACATCAGGATGGCATCGTAGTTCGGGACATACGGCTCAAGCGTCTGCGCCAGTTCGGAAGTTCCGGGCGTGCCATAGCGGGCCAGAGGAATGCAGCCGAGTCCCATGACGACTTCGCATACCAAAGGCTCGGTCAGGGCCATGCCCGCCGCCGCGAAGCCGGTCGCGGTAGGCGGATGCGCGTGCACGATTGCCTGCACGTCCGGGCGCATCCGGTAAATCAGCAGATGCATGCCGATTTCGCTAGTAACATTGCGCCGACCGGAGACCCGCTGCCCTTGCGCATCCACGACCACCAGGTCGGCAGGACGCATCGCTCCCTTGCTCAGGCACGTGGGAGTCACCAGGATGCGGTCATCTTTCAGACGGACAGAGAGATTGCCGTCCATGGCGGCAACAAAACAGCGTTCATGGAGCATGCGCCCGTAGCGGACGATCTCTTCCCGATATTTCCGTTCCGTGAGCATGGGTACCCTTCGGGGAGGATTTGACGAAAGCGGGCTGCTTCCAACACTCGCATAGTAGCAGGGGTTTGAGCACGGAAACAACGCATTTTTGCGTCGAACGATGCGAATTCCAGAGCAGTTGCGGCTCCGGCTCAGTCAGGGTACCTATAATCGAAACGTGCTGGTTTCTGATTTCGATTACGAATTGCCGGGGTCACTGATTGCGCAGCAACCGCTCGCCGACCGCGCCGGATCGCGCATGCTGCATCTTTTTGCAGATACCGGGCGCTTCGAGGATTGCCACTTCCGGGACCTTCCCGACTTTCTGCGGCCGGGTGATCTGGTGGTCTTCAATAACACCCGCGTGTTTCCAGCGCGCTTGTTTGCCCGCCGAGCGGGAATCAAAGCGCAGGCGGTGAGTTCGCGCAATCCCGCTTCGAGGGATTTCCTGCGCGGCCGTGTGGAAGTACTGCTCACCCGCCAACTCAGGCAGGATCCTAATGAATGGGAGTGCCTGGTGAGGCCGGGAAGGAAGATTGGGGTTGGCGAACAGCTCTTTTTCGGCGAAACCGATGAACTAAAAGCGGAGGTCGTTGCCCGCGCCGAGTTCGGCGAGCGCCGAATCCGTTTTGCTCCGGTGGAGAATTTCTTTACCATCCTCGAGAAAATCGGACATGTTCCCCTGCCGCCTTACATCGCTCGCTCCGATGTCGCCAGTGATCGCGAGCGCTATCAAACTATCTACGCGAGGGAGCGGGGATCTGTGGCTGCACCCACGGCAGGCCTGCACTTTACACCGGAAATTCTCCAACGCATCGAGCAGCGTGGTATCGAGATGGCCGAAATCACGCTCCATGTCGGATTGGGAACCTTCCAGCCCGTGCGTACCGAACGCGTCGAGGAACACCGGTTGCACTCCGAAGCGTATTCCATTTCCGACGAAGCGGCCGAGAAGATCAGTCGCGCCCAGGCCGAAAAACGCCGTGTGGTGGCGATCGGCACCACTACGGTTCGAACCTTGGAGTACGCGGCCGAACAAAGTAGCGGGAAAGTGCGCGCCGGATCCGGCGCGGCGAACCTGTTCATCTATCCGGGCTATGAGTTTCGCGTCGTTCGAGCCCTTCTGACAAATTTCCACCTGCCCCAGTCCACGCTCCTGATGCTGGTATGCGCATTGGGCGGAAAAGACAATGTTCTTCACGCGTATCAGCACGCAGTCAGGGAGAACTATAGGTTCTATTCCTACGGGGACTGCATGTTTCTCGAATAGGAACGAGGACAAAGAAAAGACGGGCACCTTTGAAGTGCCCGTTGTGGATAACCGACAAATCTGAGTTGAGAAGACTTAGGCGCGAGCGCCAGCCGCTGCCGTCTCAGCGGTGGCCGGAATAGCCTTTTCTTCGCCATTGGGCTTGGTCTGGCCCTGTCCGCCCTTGCGAATGTCGATGCCGCCTTTAAAGTAGGCGCCGTCTTCGATCGAAATGCGCGCGGCGATTACGTCTCCGGTGAGCGAGCCGTCGCTGCGGATGTCGACGCGGTCGCTGGCCGTCAGATTGCCCCGGACCTTGCCCAGCACCACGATCTCGCGGGCATTGATGTTGGCGGCGACTACGCCGTTGCGCCCGACAGTCACGCGATTCCCGGAAAGATTGATCGAGCCCTCGACCCGGCCGTCAATGTAGAGCGACTCGGAGCCGGTCACCTCGCCCTTGATAACGAGCGACTTGCCGATCGTGGCCTGGTCGGCGGTGGTGGTCGCCACCGGGCGGGAAGGCATAGCAGGTTCAGGCGCCGAGGAGGTCATCACGGGCGCGCTCGGAGCTGACGATGTCGGGCGTTCCGACTCGCCCGGCCGGGCAGGAGTCTGAGGCTGATTGGTCGGCTTCCACATAGGTTGCAGATGTCCTTTCCTGGTTGGGATTCACGGTCACTTCCGCACGTTCGTGACCAATGCAAATTGTACTCCGGAGTCTCAAAATGAGCCCTGTGGAAATTGCTTTATTTGCAATCGGGAGTTCATCCTCTGGTTCGCATTGGGACAATATTGAGCAGCACTTGATCGTCTATCGGTTGGAGAGCGTTTTGGCGCCTCTTCGGGAAAAATTTGCCCGGAGCGTGTCCTTCCATGGCGTTCGGGAGTTATGCTTCTCAGATCGAAGATTTATCGAAAACGAACGTGGCGGTTGCACGTCTAAGCTGAAGTCCAACAGAGCCAGCCTGGGGCCTTTTTACATTGGAGACCAACATTTATGTTAGAGCCAGCCTATGCCGCACCTTCCTTCGCCATTGGCCGTCCTGAACCGGGTGAGTACGCACCTTACTACGATCGCTATATCTCGCTGGTGAACGGGTCCGACATCCTCGAAACTCTCGATGCGCAGCGTCGCCAGACGATGCTGCTGCTCTCCGGGCGAGAGGAGAGCGAGGGATCGTTTCGCTACGCGCCCGACAAATGGAGCGCGAAACAAGTCTTGGGCCACGTCTGCGATACCGAGCGCATCTTCGCGTACCGCGCCCTGCGTATTGCCCGCGGCGACCGCACACCGATCGAAGGCTTTGAGCAGGACGATTACATCCGCAACGGTCCATTTGAGCAGATCTCTTTGTGCGATCAGATCGAAGACTACATCGCGGTGCGGAGAGCCACGCTGACGTTGCTCCGCAATCTCGATGAGACGGCGTGGCTGCGGCGCGGCATCGCCAACAAAAATGAAGTCAGTGTGCGCGCCCTCGCCTACACCATCGCCGGCCACGAAATCCATCATCGCCGCATCCTCGAGGAGAAGTACTTCACCGAAAGATAAAGTCTGCGAGCAGTTGAGGTTCTAACCTTTCTGGGAGCCCCGCTTCTGGCCTCCGTCGCCAGAAGTGGGTGCCGAAGGGGCTCATATCAGCATCCATGACGCGGTTGTTCAGGTTCTTCTTATCATAATTCCAGCGACTATTCTCTCGTTGATCAATACTTTCCGCCGGGGTTCGGACTGATGTACGCTGCCCATTTTGCGGCGGCGCTTGCCGTAAAGGCCAAGGCCCCGAAAGCTCCGACTTGGGCGTTGATGGTGGGGGCGTTTCTGCCTGACTTCATCTGGGTAGCGCTGGGTTTGGCCGGCGTCGAGCCATCTCAAGGCCCGGCTTTTTTCGATGACTGGTCGCACTCCCTCGCCATGGTCGTCGTGTGGGCGACGTTGTTCGCGATTTGCTTTTGGCGTCATGGATTGGCAGTCATGGTGCCTGTGTGGATAGCCGTGCTGTCACATTTTGCACTGGACCTGCCAATTCATCCCAAGAAGGTCGCTTTATTTCCGCACTCGTCCGTGCACCTGGGATGGAATTCATGGAATTACGGCCTAAGCCGCTCCTGGCTGGGCGCGACTCATTATTGGTGGATCGAGTTGGCTGCGTTGATCGTGCTGAGTTGGATCTATGTTCGTGACGCTCGCCGCGCGCAGTTTGCAATGAATTTGATTCTGGCAAGCTGCACAGTTGTGCTGGGGCTGCACCTGATGGCCCTACTCTGAAAGCGGCATTCGAACCTCGAATGACTCACCCTTCACAACGCGCACTGATCGAACTACTTCGAGGCAGGGGAGCGCACGCCGATCCGCTCGTGTGCGTCGAGGACCTTCCCGCTGATCTGGCGGCGCGGCCCGTACCCGGATTCCCGCACTCGATCGGACAGCTTGTCGTCCACATGAATTACTGGATGAGCTACGATTTGCGGCGCATCCGTGGAGAGAAGCCGCCCTATCCCGAGCACGCCTCGGAGAGCTGGCCGCAAGGATCGTCTCCCGTTGACGCGCAGGATTGGGACCGGCTCAGGCGGGATTTTGCCTGGTTCCTGGCGGAGTACGCAAAGCTGGCGGAGTCACCACGCGCCGAACTGGATCGCGAAATTGAACCCATGCACGAGGGACACAAGAAACTCGCATCCACGCTCGCAGCCATGCTCTGGCAGAGTGTGGCCCACGTCAGCTATCACACCGGCCAGATCGCCATGATCCGCCGCATGCAGGGAGCATGGCCGCCCAGGGGCGGCGGCGACACGTGGTAGTACTCAACCCGCGTCGACTTTGACCCAAACGGTGAAAGCGTGGCGCTTCAGGACAAGCGCATGCGTCTAAATCATGAAGGCCTTTAGCCCTGCTCTCACTCCCCTGCGGGGTTCTCATTTATTCTGAAAGATGACGCGTGAAAGCTGATAGCCGTATGCTCTCTGATTCCATCATCCTGAAACACATTGCCCGACAACCCAAGCACACCGCCGGATTCAAGCAACTCGTGCGCGAACTCGGGGTTCACGGCGACGAACGACGGGAATTGAACGAACGCCTCCAGAGAATGGTCGCTGCCGGCGCGCTGGTTCCTGTAGATTCCGACCGCTATGCTTTGCCGCAAGCCTCCGACAAGAACCTCGTCGTCGGCCGCCTCACCATGCACCGCGACGGCTTCGGGTTCGTGATTCCCGATGCGAGTTCTCTCCCCGCTTCTCTGAAATCGCGTCTGGTGGGCGACATCTTCATCCCGCCGCACCTGATCGGCAACGCCATGCACGGTGATCGTGTGCTGGTAGATATCGCCAACGTGCGTCCCGACGGCCGTGCCGAAGGCCGCATCGTCCGGCCCGTAACCCGCGCGCATCCCACGGTTGTCGGCTTCTTTCATCACGGCCGCCGCGGCAATTACGTGACACCGATCGACGCCAAGATCACACAAGAGATCGCGATTCCTCCAGGCTTCGAATATCCGGAAACCAAAACCGCGGAGGGCACTGAGGCCACTGGGAGATCGAGGAAGAAAAAGAAGTCGGTCGATCGCGTACTCGGCGAAGAAGCGGCGCGCCGCGTGGAAGTGGACGATCTGGAAGGGGTCGTCGTCGATGTCGAGATCACCGACTGGCCCTCCGCCACGCAGAATCCGCGCGGTCGCGTCATCGAGATTCTCGGCCGCGAGGACGACTTCGGCGTCGACGTGGAAATCACCATCCGCAAGTTTCACCTGCCGCATCATTTCCCCGCCGCTGTCTTGGAAGAAGCGGAGAATACTCCGGCCACCATTCCTTTCGTTGAGCTCAAACGCCGCCGCGATTTCCGCACTCTGCCCATCGTCACCATCGACGGCGAAACCGCCCGCGACTTCGATGACGCCGTCCATGTCCGCAAGCTCGACAATGGAAATTTCGAACTGCAAGTTCACATCGCTGACGTGGCGCATTACGTCACTCCCGGCTCGCCGCTCGATCAGGAAGCGCGCCTGCGCGGCACCAGCGTCTACTTCCCCGATCGTGCTGTGCCCATGTTGCCGCTGGAACTCTCGACCGACATCTGCAGCCTGCGCCCGCAACTCGATCGGCTCGTCCTGTCCTGCATCATGGAACTCGACCATCACGGCGAGATCGTCGGCTATGACCTATGCGAAGGCGTAATCCGCTCAGCCGAGCGCATGACTTACACCGGCGTCAATGCCGTGCTTGAAGGCGATGCCGCGCTGCGAGCCCGCTATGCCCCGCTGGTCACCAGCTTTGAACTGATGCGCGATCTGGCGCTGATTTTGAATCGCAAGCGCGAGCGCCGCGGATCGATCGACTTTGATTTGCCCGAACCGGTCATCGAATTTGACGAATTCGGCCTGATGAAAAGCATCTCGCGGTCAGAACGCAATGTTGCGCATCGACTCATCGAGGAATTTATGCTTGCCGCCAATGAATGCGTGGCGCAGCATCTCGAATCCAAGCGCATCGCGTCTTTATATCGCGTGCACGAAAAACCGGACGCCAAGCGCGTCTACGACTTCGAAGTGATTGCCGCGACCTTCGGATATTCCCTCGGCGTGGGAGCGCTGCCGATTCATCGCGTGCAGATGAAGGCCGATCGCCGGGCGGCGCACGGAACCGGGAAGCGCGTGCGCGATATCGAAGTCCCCCGGGACGTGCACATCACTCCCCGCATGTACCAGAAACTCACCGAAAAAATTGCTGGCAAGCCCGAGGAGCGCATCCTGAGCTATCTCATGCTTCGGTCATTGAAGCAGGCGCGCTATTCGGAGGAGAATCTCGGCCACTTCGCGCTCGCGGCCAAGAGCTACACGCACTTCACCTCGCCGATCCGGAGATATCCGGATCTGATCGTGCACCGGATATTGAAGGAAGCATTACGCGAGGATCCCCGCCCTGTCGCACAAAGCGCGATAAAAACGGGGCACCCAACGGACGAGAGCGCCTCGCCCTGGTCTAAGAGGCGTGATCATGCCGCTCATAGGGCGGAGCACGAACCACTGGGTGGACCGATTCCGCTCGAGGAACTGCATGACATTGCCGAGGAGTCCAGCCAGTCCGAACGCCGCGCCGACGACGCTGAGCGCGAACTGATGGAGTGGAAGAAGGTCAAGTTCATGCAGGATCGCGTGGGAGAAGATTTCGACGGCTTGATTACCAGCGTGACCAAATTCGGCTTCTTCGTCGAACTCACCGACTTGTTCGTGGAAGGCCTCGTCCCGCTGAACACCTTGACCGATGACCGCTACACCTACCACGAAAATACTCGCGAGATCATCGGACAACGTTCGCGCAAAACCTATCGCCTGGGGCAGAAAATCCGCGTCCTGGTGGATCGAATCGATCCGGTAGAAAGGAAGATTCAGTTCGCGATAGTCGAAGAGGAACCAGTCCGAACCGGGCGACGCAAGCGAAATCGGAGCTAGGCTCCCAGCGCCTTCTGAATCTCCGCGGCAATCGCGGCGGTAACCGCTTTCATCTTCTCTTCCGATTCCGCTTCCACCATTACGCGCGCCAGCGCTTCCGTGCCGGAGTAGCGCACGACGATTCGTCCATTGCCGTCGAGTTCCCGCTGAGCCGCCGTAATCGCGGCCAGCACCGAGGGCACCTGCGCGAACGGAACTTTCTCGCGCACCCGCACATTCTGAATTTTCTGCGGGAAGACTTTCAAATCCCCAACCAGTTCGGCCAGCGGCTTTCCCGATCGAACGATGATATCCATCAGCCGTAACGCGGTCAGCAGTCCATCCCCGGTCGTCGCATCGCCATCGCGAAAAATGATGTGCCCCGACTGCTCACCACCGAGCGTCGCGCCGGTCTTCAGCATCTCCTCCAGCACATACTTGTCGCCGACGTTGGCGCGCAGCATGCGGATGCCGGAATTTTTCAGGGCGATTTCCAGTCCCATGTTCGACATGGTTGTGGCCACGATTGTGTCGCCCTTCAACTTGCCCTGCGCATGCAGATCGCGAGCTGCCGCGAGCAGCACGCCGTCTCCGTTCACCACGCGGCCCTGAGCATCACAGAACAGGGCACGATCGGCGTCGCCGTCGAACGTAACGCCGAGATCATATTCACCGCCAGATTCGCCAACCTCTTTGCCCAACATCTCCGGATGCAACGCTCCGCAGCCTTCGTTGATGTTCTTCCCATCCGGAGAGATATGAATAAAAGTTGCGTGAATTCCCAAACCCCGGAACAATTCCGGGGCTTCCGCCGTAGCCGCGCCATTGGCGCAATCCACCAGCACCCGAAGCTTGCGCAAGTCCGATGACACATTCCCATCCAGCGACTGGACGTAGGCCTGACGCAACTCCGCCTCGCCCGGCAGAGAAGGCCCCGGTAATCGGATCGCCGTATCGTCCGCTGCTGAGGGGTTCTGCAGCAAGGTGAAGATTTCTTTTTCAATGGCCAACTCGCGCGCATCGGTCAGCTTGAATCCGTCGCCGGAGAAAACCTTGATGCCGTTGTCGGTCCACGGATTGTGCGACGCAGAGATCACCACGCCCGCAGCAAGCTTTCGCGAGCGAGCGAGATAGGCAATGCCGGGAGTCGTGATCACCCCCGCGCTGTGCACTTCTACCCCCACAGCTGCCAGACCCTCGGCCACCCGATCTGCGATCCACCGGCTGGATTGCCGCGTGTCCTGCCCAATCACCGCTTGTGGCTTCTTACCTTCGCGCAGCAAATCGTGCCCAAGGGCGCGGCCAATCAGATACGTGCTCTGCTTGGTCAGCGGAAATTCGCCGGCAACTCCTCGAATGCCGTCCGTACCGAATAATTGGCGACTGGGTTCACTCATAGAAAGGAGATTTCAGGAAACGACTACAAATATAACCGTGGATGATAAACGATTTGCGCACGGCCTGGATGTTTCAATGCGCTGGACTGTTTCCGGGCTTCTGCACCAATACCGTTACGCGCACCGATCCTCCCTGCACGACCTGCACCAGGGGATCGGAAACGTAGACATTGGTGGTGAAAACCGCACTGCCGCGAGTGCCGGTAGCATCGATCGGATCGGTCGTCGCGGCATCGATTTTCTCGACATGAAGATGGGGACCCGTGATGGTGACACGCGTGGGATCAGCATCCACTCTGACAATCTGCTCTCCCTCCGGAAATATGCCGGTGACGCGCGGATGAATCTCGACCTCGCGCGTGAGCCGGGTGTCAAAGGCGAGATGCAGCTGGCTGGGCAAGACCTGCACCACGCTGACATCACTTGGATGGCGTACCTGCTGCGAGCTCAAATCAAAAGTTCGTTCGCCCGGTTTAACATCGCTGAGATCGATTTCCGCGTGAACCTCCTGTGCCTGCAGTTGACGGATTACGCGCTCCGGTCCGCGAACCCGCACCTGGGCTTCGGGAATGAATTCAGAACTGATCTCCAGGTGCGTGGGAACGTGCTGAAACACCACTGGAGCTCGCAGTGCGACCTCCGCCGGCTGCTCCTCCGGCGAAATCAGAAACCACATTCCCGCCGCCAATGCCAGGGACAGGATCTTAAGCCCGAAATTGTGCAGCACGTAATGCCTGAAGAATCCGATCATGCGCGCGGCTCCGATCCCCGGCGTGGCTCGGAGACACGCTGGTCCGCGGCTTCACGCAAGCCGGAATCCAGCGTTGCCTCGGGTTCCTCTTCATTGTTCGAAATTGGCGTGGGCAACGCGACCGGCGCCATGTAACGCCGCAGTTCGCTTCCGAGTCGATCCCGCAGCTGATCGACAGTGAGATCCCGCTCGATCTGTCCTCCCAAAGCCATGCTGATCGCGCCCGTTTCTTCCGAGACGACCACCGCAATCGCATCCGTTTCCTCAGTGATCCCAATCGCAGCGCGGTGCCGCGTTCCAAGCTGCGTCGAAAGCAGCGGGTTCATGGAAAGCGGCAGGAAGCAGGCCGCCGCGGCAATCCGGTCCTTCTGCACAATGACAGCGCCATCGTGCAAAGGAGCGCTGGGCCGGAAGATGGTTGCCAGCAGATCATAAGAAAGTCGCGCATCCAGCGGAACGCCGCTTTCAATATGCGTGCGCAATCCAATGTCGCGCTCAATCACAATCAGGGCGCCGGTCTGATTCTGCGAGAACAAATTTGCCGCGAGCACGATGTCGTCGTAAGCCTCGCTTCCCGCCGCGGCTCCACGCAGAAAACTCAGGCGCCGTCCGAGGTCGGCCAGCATGTGGCGTATCTCCGCCTGAAACACCACGATCAGCGCGAACACCACGTAGGGCAGAACGTGGCTCACCACCCAATTCAGCGTGATGAGCTTGTCGGTCGGAGCAAGATAGAACGCGAGCGCAACAACGGCCAGTCCGGCCAGCATAGGCGCGGCACGCGTTCCGCGCACCATCACCAGGACCTGGTAAATCACCAACGCGACCAGAAGAATGTCGAGCGCAGCCCAGACCCCTTGCTGCCATGAGGTGAAGACGGGCATCACTCGATCGACTCTCCTTTCATCCCTGGAGTCCGCAGAAACTTATTGTAAAGCAGGGGATTGCAAGAACAATCAGGAGCAAGCGCTGGAATATGAGGAACCCTGCTGGGCTACTCGCGCTTCTTGGTGACAGTCGCGTCGACCTGTCCACGCGCCAGGCGGGCCGAGATGGTCCCGCCGACCTCTACCCCGCTTGAATCCTTCAGCAATTTTCCCTGAGAGTCGAAGACCAGGGCGTAGCCGCGATCCAGAATGGCCAGCGGCGAGAGCGACTGCAGCGCGGTTTCGAGCCGTTCGGTGCGCACACGATGCAACAGCAGGACATTGCGCATGACGGCAGCCAGAGCCGCGGTCCAATTTTCGAGCTGCTTGCGCGTGCCCGCAAGGACCAGGCGAAGGTCATAGTGCCGCACCGCCGCAGAAAACGACTCCCAACTGCGCCGCGACCGCTCCAGCACCTGCCGCTCTGCCGTTTCCATGCGATGCGCGAGATCGTCGAGCCGCTGCTGGCGTTGATGAATGAGCTCCATCATCCGACCGAACGCGCCGTGTTGCGCGAGTTCAGTCAATGCCTGACGCCCCATCAGCAGCCGGTAGCGCATGGCGCGACCCAAGCGCTCGTGCAGCGCGGCTGCCTGATCCTCGATTTCCTGCCGTGAGCGGATCACCAGTTCTGCCGCCGCCGAAGGCGTGGGCGCGCGGAGATCGGCGACGAAGTCCATGATCGTGAAGTCAGTTTCGTGCCCTACCGCCGAGATCACGGGAATCTCCGAACCGGCAACCGTCCGTGCCAGCCCTTCATTGTTGAAGGGAGCAAGATCCTCCGCCGAGCCGCCGCCGCGCGCCACGATGATCACATCTACGTTGCCGTGCTGGTTGAAATAGCGCACGCCAGCCGCAACTTCGCTGGGCGCGAAATCCCCCTGGACTTGCGCCGGAAAAATCACGACGTTCACCGAACGATGCCGCCGCTCGAGAATATTCAAAATGTCCCGCAGCGCGGCCGCCTGTGCTGAAGTCACAATCCCAATGCGCGCCGGCAAAGATGGAATCGCTTTCTTCCGCTCGCTGGCGAACAATCCCTCCGCTTCGAGCTTGGCCTTCAACTGCTCGAAAGCAAGTTGCAGCGACCCGGCTCCCTTGGGCTCAAGATACTCGGCGGAAATTTGCAGTTCCCCGCGATCTTCATAAATCGTTACGCGCCCGCGCACCACCACTTGCAAACCGTCCGCCGGACGAAAACGCAGCAGCCGCGCCGACGAACGGAATATCACCACGCGAATCTGTGCATTCCCGTCTTTCAGCGTGAAATAAAGATGTCCGGATTCAGGAGCCCGGAAATTGGAAATCTCCCCTTCGACCCAGGCGTCAGAAAACTCGCGCTCAATGTGCGTGCGCACCGATGCCACCAGGTCGCGCACCTTCCATACGCGCCGCTCCGGCGGACGGAAGTTGAAGCCCAGCTGATCTGCAAGGGAAGACATTGACCGCAGTGTACCGCAGGCCAGCGGGAGCCATTCGGCGAAAGGAAAAATGAAGCTCCACCTGTTTCTGCCAGGAGACAGATGGAGCTTCGCAAACTCTTAATCTAATTCAGTTGAAGTGAAAAACGTCGACAATCTGGAAGTTGACACGGTTCACGAGGACCAGGTTGCCGCCGATAAAGACATGCACGTGGCCGGGAGGCGGAGGGGGTAGAAAGGCCTCGACTTCATGCGGACACGGTTGCATTCTGCCGCGAAGCTCAGCCGGTACATATCCGCGGACTACAATCTGACTCGCCAGTCCGGGCGGAAGCAGATCGCGCCGGGCGAGACCCGGCGGCAGGCGCCGATAATGAGCCCGGTACCACTCATGCAGATCGCGGTCGTGCTCGGCATAGTGATGCTCCCAGCCGCGCCCGTGCTCATGGTCTTCGTGGCCGTAGGCGTGCCCGTGGTCATGGTCGCGATCGTCGTCGCGATCGTGTCGATCGTATCCATGGTCATGATCCTGAGCGACCGTGATTGTGGTGGAAAGAGCCAGCGACAGCAGAGCACCCGCCCCGGCTCGCAACAAAAACTTGAGGGACATTCCAGCCTCCAATAAGTGCAGCGCTGCCAGAATATTGAAATCTGTCCAGAATGGGCAGATTACGGGAGGGCAAGGACCTGCTCTGAAGCTCCTATCGTAGCCAGCGCGACCTGGAGCCAAGGAAGCCAGTTTGCATCGCGTCGACATAACACCCGTTTGCGGCACTCGCTATAATTTCTCCGCCATGAATCTCGAAGAAAAAGTCGCCGAACTGAACCGCCGCAACAAGCTCGCCGAAGATGGCGGGGGCCCTAAGCGCCGCGAGCGCCAGCACAAAGAAGGCAAGATGTCGGCGCGCGAGCGCATCGAGTTCCTGCTCGACGAGGGTACATTCGAAGAGACCGACAAGCTGGTCACGCACCGCTGCAACGACTTCGGCATGGCCGAGCAGAAAATTTACGGCGATGGGTTCGTCACCGGTTATGGCCGTATCGAAGGCCGCCTGGTCTACGTCTTCGCGCAGGATTTCACCGTTTTTGGCGGATCGCTCTCCGAAGCGAATGCGGGAAAAATCGTCAAGATCATGGATCTCGCAGCCAAAATGGGCGCCCCCGTCATCGGCTTGAATGATTCCGGAGGCGCTCGCATTCAGGAAGGCGTGATGTCGCTCGCCGGCTACGCCGATATTTTTCTGCGCAACACTCTCTACAGTGGAGTCGTGCCACAGATCTCCGCCGTTATGGGCCCGTGTGCCGGTGGCGCTGTTTATTCGCCTGCAATTACCGACTTCGTCCTCATGGTCGACAAGACCTCCTACATGTTCATCACCGGCCCGGACGTCATCAAGACGGTGACGCTCGAGGAAGTCACCAAAGAGCAGCTCGGCGGCGCCATGACCCACAACGAAACCTCCGGCGTGGCGCATTTCCTGGCCCATGACGACGCCGAGTGCCTCTCCATGGTCCGCGAGCTGTTAAGCTTCATGCCCTCGAACAACCTGGATGACCCGCCGCGCAAGACCTGCACCGACCCCATCGATCGCGCCGATGCTGCCCTCGACAAAATCGTCCCGGCACAATCGAACCTTCCCTACGACATCAAAGACGTGATCCACCCCGTGGTCGATGATGGATATTTCTTCGAAGTTCATGAACATTACGCCAGGAACATCGTCATCGGCTTCGCCCGCCTCGACGGCCGAAGCGTGGGCATCGTCGCCAATCAGCCCGCAGTCCTCGCGGGAACACTGGACATCAATGCCTCCCTGAAGGGCGCGCGCTTCGTGCGCTTCTGCGACTGCTTCAATATCCCACTAGTGACCTTCGAAGACGTTCCGGGATTTCTACCCGGAACCGCCCAGGAGTACGGTGGCATTATCAAGCACGGAGCCAAGCTGCTTTTCGCCTTCGCGGAAGCCACCGTGCCGAAGGTTACGGTGATCACCCGCAAAGCCTATGGCGGCGCCTACTGCGTCATGGCGTCCAAGCACATTCGCACGGATGTGAACTACGCCTGGCCGACAGCCGAGATCGCCGTTATGGGGCCGGAGGGAGCGGTTGACATCGTATACAAGCGCGAACTCGACGCCGCCGCCAACCGCGAGCAGGTGCGTCGGGAAAAAATCGAAGACTTCCGCGAGCGCTTCGCCAACCCGTATGTAGTGGCAGAACGCGGATTCGTTGATGCGGTAATCCAGCCCAGGGAAACCCGCAAAAAGCTGATCCAGGCCCTGGCCATGCTCGAGACCAAGCGCGACAAGAACCCGCCGAAAAAGCACGGGAACATCCCGCTGTGACGACAGGTTGTTGTGCGGTCGGGCGCCTTTGCCAGTCCGGCAAGGCGAAGCTCCTCTGAACGGGTGAAGCTTGCCCCGAACCCAAAAGTTTGCCCCACCTTCAGGGCACTTTCCTTGCCAAAGCCGCCCCACGCACCTTGTGGACCGATGTTCTGTCTCCCCTAAACCCCTGAGGGCCAATTACCTAGGCCTCACAAAATTCTCCCCAGAGCCTATAATTTTTGCTTACCGTTCCTCTGACTCCCCGTCTATTCCACTGCAAGCCCGGATATGGCATACACACCGGGCGGGTAGAAGGAACAACGAGAATGCCGGCCGATGCATGGGCAGTAGCACTTGCGATTGGCGAACGGGCCCACTCGATAGCAAAGAGTGAGAGAGTAGAGAGAGTCGGCGGTTCCAGAGTTAACGACGAGCTTCGCACGAACGAAGTTCGAGAGAATCAGGACCCCCCGCGGGGCCGCATGGCTGGGCAAGCACGCCGAATCGATGACACGATGTTGATCCGCGAGGCGCAGCGCGGAAGCGCTGCCGCCTTCGAGGAACTCGTGCGTCACTACGATCAGGCGGTGCTACGGCTGGCGCTGCACCTGACCGGCAGCGAGCAAGAAGCGCAGGACGTTTACCAGGACGCCTTTCTCAAGGCCTACAAGAACATCGGGAATTTTCGCTTCGAGTGTTCCTTCTACACATGGATCTACCGGATCGTCACGAATTTGTGCCTCGACCACCTGCGCAAAAGGAATGTGCGCAAGGAAGACGCGCCGGTAGCAAAAGACTCGGACGGCGGCGAATACGACCTGTTAGATCAGGTCGCTGACGGACGGGCCGGGGCGAATCCCGAGCGCGACTTGATGCGCCGCCAGTTAGGATCGCGCATCGCCGGAGCGCTCGACAAGCTGACGCCCCGCGAGCGCATGGTTTTCGAGCTCAAGCATTATCACGGGCTGAAGCTGAGAACGGTAGGCGAGATTTTGCACACCACGGAAGAGACCGCCAAGAACACCCTCTTCCGCGCCACGCAGAAACTGCGCGGCGCCCTGGCGGACATGCGGTGATTGTGTAGGGACGGACGCATTCGTCCGTCCCGGCGGTGGCGAAGCCGAGCGTGTTCGGACTAGAGATCGCCCTGCAAGAACTGAGGATGCAGCTATGAAGTGTGAATGGGTAAAACAAAACATTGTGCTCCACGTTTACGGCGAACTGGCCGATGACGCCCGCCACGAGCTGGAGCAGCACGTAGCCCGATGCGCCGAGTGCGCTCTGGAGCTGAAAGCCGAGCAGCGCTTTCACGAGTTGCTGTCTCTGGATCGCGCCGAGGATCCCTCGCCGAACCTGCTGGCCTCCTCGCGCATGCGTCTGCAGGAAGCATTGGAGACCGCGCAGCAAGGCGGCCTTCTCAACCGCTTTGCCTTCGATCCTGCCAACTGGTTGCGGCAAATTCGCTTCTCGCCGGCGCTTGCGTCGGCGATTCTTATTTTGGGCTTCGCTACTGGAGTCGGGACAACGTACAAGATGTACGGACCACATCTCACCGGGCCCACCGCCAAGATTCAAGATCAAACACAGCCCTTTACAGACGCCTCCATCGCCGGCATCAGTTCCATATCCAAGGACCCGGCCACGGATCAGATCAGCATCAAGTACAACACGGTCGTGCCGCAGGAAGCGGCAGGCTCTTTGAACGATGAGAAGATCCAGCAACTGCTGCTCTATGCCGCCCACAACAATTTCAACTCCGGGCTACGCATGGATTCGGTCGGCCTGCTCACGCAGAATCCAACCGACACCCATTTTCGCGACACTTTGATTTATGCCCTGCAATACGATCCCAATCCCGGCGTGCGTTTCAAAGCGCTCGACGGCCTGGGCCCCTATGTGAAGGATGACACCAGTGTTCGCGACAGCGTATTGCAGACTCTGGTAAGCGATTCCAATCCTGGCTTGCGTGCTGAAGCGCTGCGCCTGCTCGAACCGGTGAAAGCGGATGGCAGCGTTCGCGCTGTGCTGACGCGGCTGGCGGCGAGCGATAAGAGTACCTATATCAAGTCGCAAGCAAGAACCCTCCTGGCCCAGTTGCCGGAGATTGATTAGCAGCCGATCTGACGGTCTCTGGAGACGCTTTGAAACGGTTCCGGCCGGGTTGGAATGGTAAGAAAGGTTTGGGAACGAGGGTACGGATTCAGCCGTGCCTCTCAGGGAAGAGATGAATTCGGGTTTTAACTGAAGTGCTTCCCAGTTGATGCACTTGGAAAATCGAGGGATCGCAAAAAGAGCAGTTCCTCGAGGTACTTGGAAAACGAGGTGGTTCACTTGAAACGCGCGCTACAAATCGTTGGGCTGACAATTGCTTCGGCCCTGCTTGTGCCACTGCTGGTGGCGCAGGAAACACATATTTCCCGGGAAGGCGGAGCCTGGGCCCAGGAAATAACAGGTTCGCTCGCGGGAGTCAAAATCCTGCGGGTCAAGGTCGACACGGGTTCCGTGGTGGTCCGTGGCGGCGAGCAGCAAGGCATCAATTATGTCGCACACATTCGTTTTGGAACGTCTTCCGAGCAGGAAGCGCGCCACCAGTTCGAGCAGTATAAAGTCACCGCGTACGTCAAGGGAGACACGGCCTGGATCGTGGGCGACTGGCAGGGAAGAAAAATGCCGCGCCAGTGCTCGTCTCAGTTTTCCGTACAGGTCCCGCGGGAAATGACTTTGGTGAAGCTTGAAACCGATGGCGGCAATGTGGATGCGGCTGGGGTAGCAGGACGGGTGGAAGCCGAGAGCGGGGGCGGCAGCATCCGCGTCGATGACATCGGCAGCGGCGTCAACGCTGAAACCGGCGGGGGCTCAATTGATGTCGGAACCGTCAACGGCGAAATCGGGGTCCATACAGGCGGTGGGCCAATCAAGATACGCCAGGCGAACGGGAAGGTGATCGCCGAAACTGGAGGCGGAGCTGTCGAGATTCAGTCAGGTGCGCAAGGCGCCGTCATCGATACCGGCGGCGGCAGCATCGGTGTGCGCCAATGCAACGGCAGGCTGAAGGCATCGACGGGTGGTGGCAGCGTCGATCTGGGTGATATTTCCGGCCCGGTGGAGGTCGATACCGGCGGGGGAACCATCCACCTCGCTTCGGCCAAGGGCTATGTTCATGCCGAGACGGGCGGAGGCGGCATCGAGCTTCTGGGCGTTCCCTCGGCTCACGCCGAAACCAGCGCGGGCGGAATCACGGTGAAATTGATCAACACCGGCGCCGATCGTCACGACTCTGTACTGGAGACGTCTGCCGGAGATATCACGGTCTATATCGCTTCCGACGTTGCCGTGAATGTCTGGGCCAGCGTCGATATCGCCAATGGCCACCGCATTACCTCGGAGTTTCCTGATATTCATGTGCACAGCGAAGGCGATTGGACGAAAACCTACACCGCCGAAGGCAAGCTCAACGGCGGCGGTCCCACGCTGAAGGTGCACACTGCAACAGGCGACATTGCTTTTAAACGTGCAAGGTAGAAAGGCGGTTCTCGAGATTTCCACTCGCAAGCTGAATTCGAGGCTACGAACATGAAGAGATACATTCTGACCAGCATTGCGTTGTTGCCATTGCTATTCAGCTATTCGCGCGCCGCGCAGAACTGGGGTAATGACGGCCCGGCCCAATCCTGGGTTTTCTCCAGTGACGAAGGCGGAACAACCTCCTATCTCGGTGTGGACGTTGCCGACGTGACCACCGACCGTTTAGGCGCTCTGAGGTTGAAAGAAGAAAAAGGCGCCGAGGTCACAATGGTCGATCAGGATGCTCCCGCCGGCAAAGCCGGCTTGAGGGAACATGACGTCATTCTCTCCATCAACGGCAATTCGGTCGAAAGCGCAGCGCAGTTGCGCCGGATGATCCACGAGACGCCATCGGGACGCGTCGTCACCCTTGGCCTCAGCCGCGACGGCCAGCCCATGTCGGTGAAAGTCCAGCTCGGGGACCGCCACAAAGAGATGTCGATGTACTCAAACTCGAAGGATTTTCCCGTCGTGATGCCGAATATCAACGTGCATGTGCCTGAAATCGACATTCCTGCCATCAATATGGTGGTCGTGAGCCAGTCGGTGCGCAGCGGTCTGACAGTGGAGAACATTACCCCGCAATTGGGCGAATTTTTCGGCGTGAAGAACGGCAACGGAGTTCTTGTCCGCAGCGTGGAAAGAGGCAGCCGCGCCGAGAAAGCCGGCTTTCGGGCCGGGGATGTAATCGTCAAAGTTAACGACCAGCCGGTCCACGATACCAGCGACTTCACCCACGCCGTCCGTTCTCGCGATGGCAAACCGGTCAACGTCGGAGTGATGCGCGACCGTCGGGAACAGAACCTGACTCTCACGGTTCCGGAACATAAGGAATCTGGCGATCTGTTCGAAGAGAGCTGGAGTGATGAGCCTATCTTGAACGCCGAGCGTAGCCTCGAGATGAGCGAACTACGCGACCAGCTTGCCAAACTCCGCCCTGAAACCGAGCTGGCCATGCAGAACGCCCGGAAAGCGATGGAGCAGGCGCAGAAGGTGTACTGCGATCAGCAAAAGAAAATGCTTGAGCAGTCAAACCGCCAAGTCGAGAAACAACAGCACGAATTCAGGCACCAGCAGGAAATGCTGCAGCAGCGCATCGAGAAAATGCGCCAGGAATACGCGGGTCACTGGTTCGAAATGTAGTGGACGACCGAACCGAACGCCATGGGTCCGACCAAAAAACTCTAGGAAGCTGAGTCCACTAAGCCGCCAACACTGCAGCCACAAAGGGACCGAACGTGAAGTTCCGGCACGGCGGTTGCCGGGAAGAGGGGAGAGCTACGAACCACTCCCGCCAGCCACGCGCCTGTGCGGGGTCTGCGCGCGTTTAATGTCCCGCCATTGCCGCTTGCGCTGCTGGCACGCACACCCGGTTTCGCCCCGATTGTTTGGCCGCATACAATCCTGTATCCGCTGCTTTCACCAACTCATCCCGAGTTGTTCCGTGTTCCGGAAATGCGGCAATCCCGGCGCTGATCGTCACGGTCCGCGGCACACCGGGAAAATTCCAGCCCTCCACGAGCCGCCGAAGCTTGTCCACCACCCCAAAGGCATGTTGCGCGTTCGTGTTGGTGAGAAGAATGGCGAACTCTTCGCCGCCATACCGGCACACCACGTCAATCTTCCGCACCTGCTGATGAAACAGCGAAGAAACCTGCCGCAACACCTCATCTCCCAACAAATGTCCGAATTCGTCATTCAGACGCTTGAATTGGTCGATATCGGCGATCACGAGTGCCATGCCCGATCCCGATCGCCGCGCACGCTCCATCTCTTCAATGATCCGCATCTCGAAAAAGCGGCGATTGAAAATGCCGGTCAGCCCGTCCAAATAAGATAACTGCCGGATCCGCTCGACATAATGTGCCGTCTGAATCGAGCTGGCGCATATGTCCGCCACCGCTTCCAGCGAGCGAAGCTCGAAATCGCAGAAAGCATTTTTCTCACTGCTATGCAGAGTCAGAACTCCAAGTGTTTGTCCAAACGAAATGAGAGGAATGCTCATGCGCGACGCCGACCCGGCGAAGAGTCGGAACGTCTCAGGTTCCGCTGTGAGATCCGACTCAACCACTGTGCCTCCCGTAGCCAGAACGCGCGACCACGGCTCCGCATTGGCGGTAAGCCGCCCATTCGGCGGAAGGCAGGGCGTAAGAGTCCCGGCATGCGCCCGCAAACTCAACTCGCCATTCTCCCGCAGCGACAACGAGACATGCGAAACCTGAAACGCTTTCTGGATCACGGGACACACGCGTGCCAGCAGTCCTTCCAGGTCCATGACCGCGGTGCTCTGCTGCGCAATTGTATTAATCGCTTCCAGTTGCCGCGCCCGTTGCCGTTCCAGCGAATACAGCTGGGCATTTTGCAGGGCAATCGAAGCCTGCGTCGAAAACAGGGTGAGCAGGTCGATGGTCTCTCGATCGAAAAAGTCCAGTTGATCGCTCTGGCAATCGAGCACCCCAACGACTTCGTCACGGAGCATCAACGGGATCGCCAGCTCCGATTGCGTCGAACGCACCGCGCAGATGTACCGCTCATCCCGGCTTACGTCAGCAACGTAGACCGGCTGCTTCTTGGCAACAGCCGCGCCGGTGATCCCCTGATGCCAGCCGAGGCAGACCTTCGCCTGATCGGCATCCCAACCGATTTGCGAGCGCACACGCAGCTGCTGCGCCTCCGCATCGATCTGCAGGATGGCCGCGTTCTTCAAATGGAAATAGTCCCGCGCAATGCCAAGAATCCGCTGCAGGACCTCGTCCAGATCAAAGGTCGACAGCACGGCCTGGCCCGCGTCATAGAGGACCGCGATTTTCTGCATGCAGCCAGATTCTACTGTTCTACGCGGTGACCACAGAGGTTCCCAAAGTAACGTGCGAAGGGAGCTAACGCGGGAAATGATTCAGGGCCGAAGTTGCCCCTTCGAGTACCCTGCTGTTCTTTGTGGTCAATGATGTTGAGGAGGCGAAGATCTTATCGCCATCGCCGTGCGGTCCGGATCAACCCCCAGGCCACCAGGCAGAACCACAGGTCAACGAGGGTCCCCAGATCGATGTGGAAACGGTGATGCTGCGCGATCGCCGGAAGCGTCGGCATCAGTAGGAAATAAGCCAGGTTGCCCAGCACAACCGCCGCCAACGCCTGAAGAAAATTCACCCACACTGATTGTTTAGACACCGCGCGGCTCTCCGGGGTTTTCGAAAGGCCGTCCCTGAAACGGATCTGTGGCACCTGCTACCATTTCTTTTCACGCTCCGATCCGCGCATGCTCGAACTCTCCACACCGGTGCAGTACGTCAAGGGCGTTGGCCCGCGCATTTCCGAGATCCTTGCCGGCAAGGGAATCTACACCGTCGGAGATCTTCTTCATTATCTGCCATTTCGCTACGAGGATCGCCTGAATCCCCGCGGCATCGCCGAACTCCGCCCCGGGGAAATGGCCAGCGTCATCGGAGAAGTCCGCAACTCCGGCCTGTTCCGCACCCGCCGCATGCCCATTTTCCAGCTCACGGTCGGCCAGGGGCGCGCCCGCCTGCGCTGTCTCTGGTTCAATGCGCTGTATTTACAGGATAAGTTCAACCCCGGCCAGATGATCGCCCTTTACGGCAAAGTGGAACAAGATCAGCGCAGTCGCGAATTGCAGATCATGCAGCCGCAGTTTGAAATCCTGGGCGAGTCGGACGCGTCGGAAGAAGCAACAGAAAAAAAGGCCGCCGAATCCCTCGAAATCGGCCGCATCGTTCCTATTTACGAATCCGCGGGCCAGGGCAAGTTGACGCCGCGCTGGTTTCGGCGCGTCATCCGCACGGCGCTCGACAATCTCACTCCGGATCTGCCCGACCCGATTCCTGCTGCGGTACGCGCCCACATGGGACTGATTTCCCCGCGGGCCGCCTTATGGAACGTTCACTGGCCCGAGCCCGGAGAGAGTCTGCAACAGTTGCAGGAGTCGCGAACTCCCGCCCACGTCCGCCTCATCTTCGACGAACTCTTTTTCGTAGAACTCGGCCTCGAGTTGAAGCGCCGCCAGCAGAAAGCCGAAACCGGAATAGCCTTCCAACTCGATGACCGCGTCCGCGCTGCCATCAAAAAAATACTCCCTTTTCATCCGACGACAGCGCAAAAGCACGTTCTCAAAGAAATTGCCGCCGACATGCAAAAGCCTTGCCCCATGCGCCGTCTGCTGCAAGGTGATGTGGGTTCGGGCAAAACGATCGTGGGCTTCGAAGCTGCCATTATTGCTATCGAAAACGGCTGCCAGGTCGCGCTCATGGCTCCGACGGAAATTCTGGCCCAACAGCACTATTTTTCCGCGCGCCGGATTCTCGAGAACGCCGGATACCGCATCGTTCTGCTGACCGGATCGCTCGAGGCCGACCGCAAACGCGAGGTGCGCCGCCACATCGCGCAAGGCAATGCTCAGCTTGTTATCGGCACGCATGCCTTGCTCGAAGAAAAGGTCGAATTCGCCAAACTCGGCCTGGTCATCGTCGACGAACAGCACCGTTTCGGCGTCATGCAACGTCTGAAGCTGATGAGAAAATCCGGCGAGGGGACTGCCAATGCGTATGTGGAGACGGCCGCCATCGTCCGCCCCGACGAGCAAAGCGAGCCGGCCCGGTCTCGAACCATGCGGAGTCAGGCCTCAGACCCGGCCGGGTCGAGCGCAATTCGGCGGTCCCCGCCGGAGCCCGACGTTCTCGTGATGACCGCCACTCCCATCCCCCGCACCCTTGCCCTCACTCTCTATGGTGATCTCGATCTCAGCATCCTCGACGAACTTCCGCCCGGCCGGACGCCCATTGTTACAAAAACCATCACCGACGACGAATCGCCCAAAGTCTGGGACTTCGTCCGCAAGCAAGTCACCGCTGGACACCAGGCCTACGTCGTTTATCCCGTTATCTCAGAGAATGAAGAGAGTGAACTCAAAGCCGCGGTCAAAATGTACCGCGAACTCAGCGCCCAGATCTTTCCCGATCTGAAAGTCGGCCTTCTCCACGGACGTCTCGATGCCGACCTCAAAGATCAAGTCATGCGCATGTTCCAGAAAGGTGAGTTGCAGATTCTGGTTTCGACGACGGTCATCGAAGTCGGCGTCGATGTCCCCAACGCGACCGTCATGGTGATCGAGCACGCGGAACGCTTCGGCCTGGCCCAACTGCATCAGTTGCGCGGCCGCATCGGGCGCGGCGCGGCCAAGTCCTATTGCATCCTGATGACCGGAGGCAAGGTCACCGAAGAAGGGCAGCAGCGCCTCGACGCCATGGTGCGCACCAACGATGGTTTCAGAATTGCCGAACTCGATTTGGAACTCCGCGGTCCCGGAGAATTTTTCGGCACCCGCCAAGCCGGTATGCCCGATTTCCGCGTTGCTAATATCATCCGCGACGCTCAACTGCTGGAAGCCGCCAAGCGCGAAGCCGCCGCCGTCCTCGCCGGTCCGAACGCAGAAATCTCCTCGGAAGAGATCAGCCGCGCCCTCGTACAGATGCGCGCACGCTGGCAGCATACCTACGGCCTGGTCGAGGTGGGCTAAGTTTGAAACAGCTCAGATCCCCTGCCGTGCCCCCAGGGAAGCAACCAAACGGAATGATTAGCCTACCCAGACCAATTGCGTAGGAGAGCTGGCGCCATCCCCTGCCACGTTGGGCAGTCCCGCCTTGCAACGGGTAAACAATTATTTACATAAAGTAAAATATAATTGACATATTGTCTATAATACGCTACTGTTTGTCGTGAATACTGGACACTTCCAAGGAGACCTTCGATGTCTTTTCGTGAAAAGAGCGCCTGGATATCCCTGTTGTCCATGGCGGCGATCTACGGCTATTACTTTGTGTCGCTAATCCATTCGCGTGCGCATGGGCACGCTTTCGGCTTCGGCGGGTTGCTCGGCACAATCATCGCGCTCGTCATCGTGCAGACGGCCCTGATCGTGGCTGTAGCGATATATAAGCCGAAAGACGCCAAGCCGCCGCGCGATGAGCGCGATCGAATCATCGATCTCAGGGCCACGCGGTGCGCCTACGCCGGGCTCGCGACCAGCGTGGCAGTTGCGATCTTCTTCGCGGGCTTTAACCCGCCCATCCTGTTCAACGCGAATGCGCTGCTGTTCGTTCTCGTGGTGTCAGAAGCTCTGCGCAATGCAAGCCAGATTCTTCAATACCGGCGAGGCGCGTGACATGGCGAAAATCCGCAACGAAATCCGCCGGCTTCGGTTCGAGCACGGCGAAATGACGCAGCAGGAATTGGCGGAGAAGATAGAAATGACCCGCCAGACAGTAAACGCGATCGAGCAGGGAAAGTATTCACCCTCGCTCGAAGCAGCATTTCGCATCGCCACGGTGTTCGGTAAGCCGATCGACAGCGTGTTCCACTACTCTGACGAGTAACCGGATCAAGGTTTACCGGCTTTGAAGAACATCCGCCTTACGAAAAGATCGTGGCCACGTGGCGAGCGCAATCATCAGGAGAGTCAGGAAAATTCCCGCGCAGATTTCCAGCAGCTTCACATTGCTCTCCGTGTGCGGTCCGCGCGGCATGTCGTTCACAACCAGCACTACTTTCGTGTGATTGTCGGGATCGTAACGCACCGCGATCGCCGTTCCTGATAGATGCTGGCCCACCCACTCCTGTAGCGGCGCAATCTGGTTGGGTGGGTATTGCCAGTCGTCGGCTGCAGGAACGTGGCCGGAATAGACATTCGCAATATTCTCCGCACCGGCTACCGAGTAGCTCAAGCGGCAATCAATATAAAAGCTTCGCCGCCGACCGGTACTAGTCCGATCCAGGCCACATCGTTCAACGCGTGCTGTCACCCCCGGCCAGTTTGCCCGCGCATGCTCTTGCCAGGCCTGCCCGGCCGTCACCACCGCCGCGAAAATTGTGCACAGTCCTGAAAAGACGACCAGCATCGCCAATCCCAGCCACATCATTTGAGCTATCGGGGACTTCTCCGTCATCATCTTGAGTTCCGAGAATGCCATCATGGTACATCCGCACTTCAGCCGGCAATGAAGGTTCCGGATTCTACGATCCCGATTAATAACTTCGAAACGATCCAACTGCTCCATCCTCAGTCATAGTCGGTCATCCGCAACTCAGGTGCTTTACCTGCTGCGATAAGCCGAACTGGTAAAATCAAAAGGATGTCCGGTTCTCCCCAACTGATTCAGATCGAGCTTCACCCACCCGTTCGCGTACCGAAACCGAACTGGCTGCGTGCGAAAGCTCCCGTGGGTGACAACTTCCACAATCTGAAAAAGCTTGCCCGCGGACTCGGCCTGCACACCGTCTGCGAATCCGCGCAGTGCCCGAACATCGGCGAATGCTGGAATCACAAGACCGCCACCTTCATGCTGCTGGGTGACATCTGCACCCGCCGCTGTGGATTCTGCGCGGTTCCGAAGGGCCGTCCTGGGCCGATCGACTGGGATGAGCCGCGCCGTGTCGCTGAAGCCGTCGCCACTCTGGGCCTGAAGCACGCCGTGGTGACTAGCGTGAATCGGGACGACGATAACCTCGGCAGCGCGAGAATTTTCGCCGAGACCATCCGCCAGATTCGCGAACTAACTCCGGATTGCCGCGTCGAAGTCTTGATTCCGGATTTTCAGGGACTCGAAGAATCTCTCCGCATCGTGCTCGAGGCCAACCCGGACGTTCTGAATCACAACACCGAAACCGTCCCGCGTCTTTATCGCGCGGTGCGCAGCGGAGCCCGTTACCAGCGCTCGCTCGATCTGCTCGGGAACGCCAAGAAGATCGCTCCCGGCACCGTTACCAAGAGCGGTCTGATGGTCGGCCTGGGCGAATCTACGGAAGAACTGATCGAGGTCTTTCGCGATCTCGGCACCCGCGATGTCGACATCCTCACGGTCGGACAGTATCTCCGTCCTTCGAAAGATCACCTGCCCATCGCTCGTTTCTACGAGCCTCAGGAATTTGTCGATTTGCGGAACGAGGCCCTGCGCTTCGGATTCCGCCACGTAGAGTCAGGACCGATGGTGCGGTCCAGTTATCATGCACACGAGCACGCCGATGCCGCTCGTAGCCAGGGCGGTCACATAGCTTGATCCCGACGGGATTTCCCGCCACAATTTTTCTTCTTCACAGCACGGTTCACCGGCGAAGTATCTCCATCGAAAAACTAGCCAACCGGGGCCATCAGGCATGATCGTCACCCTGCTCCTGGTCGTGCTCGGGTTCTTCGCCGGGATGTTGGGCGCTCTCACCGGTATTGGCGGAGGCATTCTGCTGACCCCCATCCTGGCCCTGCACTTCGGCATCCCCATCCGCCACGCCATCGGAACCAGCCTGGTCGCGGTCATCACCACATCGGCGGCCAGTTCTTCCGTTCACCTGCAGCGCCACACCACCGACATCCGCTTGGGCATGACGCTGGAGCTCGCGACTGCGCTCGGCGCCGCCGTCATGGCTTATCTGGTCGGATATTTCAATCGAGATGTTCTCGAGGGCTTGTTCGCCGGATTTCTGCTCTACAGCGGGATCATGATTCTGGTCAAAGGCGGCAGGGCCGAAGGGGAAACTGCCTCCATTGTTGAGGACGGTGAAACCGTGATTCCGCCCTACACCCCGCAGCGCTATCCGCTCGGGCTGAGCGCTTCGCTCGTAGCGGGCGCGCTCTCCGGACTGCTCGGCATCGGCGGCGGACCGATCAAGGTTCCCGTCATGTACATCTTCATGAATGTGCCGTTGATGGTCGCGACCGCAACTTCGAATTTCATGATCGGCGTCACCGCTACTGCCAGCGCCATCGTCTACTATCGCCGTGGCGATATTCTGGTGGACGTCGCCGCCCCGCTGGCCGTCGGCGTCTTCGTGGGTTCAATCTGGGGAGCTCATCTCGCCCCTCGCATTCATTCCAAGTACGTCGTCTACTTGCTGGTAGTGATCATGCTCTACCTCGCCGGACACTTGGGAATTCACTTGCTGCGAGGAGCTTTATGAGCGAATTCCGCGAACCTGCCTTCGACAGCACGGTCGCCTGGGTGCTCCGGGTAGGAGCCTACGGCTGCTTCTTCATCATGCTGGCTGGACTGATCGTCAGCTTTGTTCGACCCGGACCCATCCCGCTGCGGATCGAGCTGATCGGCGTGCTCCTCATGCTGGCAACGCCGGTGGTACGGGTGATCGTCGCCTGCGTGCTCTTCTTCCGCGAAAAGGATTATCGCTACGGACTGATTTCTCTGGGCGTGCTGCTGATTCTGCTGCTGGGATCTGTTTTCGGGATCGGCGAACACTAGAGGTACTTTGATACAGGCTGAGTATCGTTAGTGCAGCCCTTCCACTATGTACAGGATGTCCAGCTTCCGTTGGAAGTCGTAGATGTAGCTCTTCATATCCGAGCTGAACCGTACATCGGTCAGATAATCGACGCCAACAGGGTCAGGCGGCATTAACTGCTTCCAAAGCGTGCTACGACCGGTCGATACTTCTACCCGTCGAATGTTCAAGGGTACATCCCCCATGCGATAGCAATAGACGAATAGATTGTCCCCGCTCCAGACTATAGGCAACCAGCCGGGTTCCAGCCCAGGAATCACTTTTGCTTCCCCGCCGGCGACAGGAACGACATAAGTCTGATAATCCGCCCCCATAGGGATAGCGAGCAGGGATCCGTCCGGGGAGACACTGTAAAAGGATCGTGCCCCATCTGGGGTGATGGGTCGCGCGTTTCCGCTTGCGAGTTCCTGTATGTAGATCCGTTGGCCACCCTCTGGTTCCTGGCCCGAAAAGACGAACTGTCTTTCTCCCGGAAACCAGGATGTTCCGAGGCGGATCAGGTGATCGTGGGTCAGTGTCTTGGCTTCGCCGGTTCTCGTTGGAACTTCGTGCACCTGGTTATCGGCGTCGAAGCAGAGCACGTGTTCCACGTCGTGGCTGAGCGCCCCACAAGGCCCATCATATAAACGCACGGCAGGAGAGCCATCCATCTTGCGGAGATAGCTGACTAGTCCTCCCGCCGACTCTCCTTCTTCACCAAACAGTACGTACGTTCCGTCGGACGAGATGTCCTCTGCGAAAGAGAAGTCAAACCACGAAAGATCGCGCTCGCGGGTGTCTCCGGGCCCCAGACCATAAACCCCACCCCTCCAGTCTTCTCGCCCGAGCAGGACGCGGCCGTCTGCAGCGATGTCGTACAGAACCAGATCCCCAGGAATTTCCTCCACCTGGCGTTGGCGCCCTTTCAGGTCGACCGCAAACAGCCCCGCCGCACCGTTGTTTCGGTCACCTGTAAACCAAACCTCTTTTCCATCGGGCGACCACGCCAAGCCAGTGGAGTCTGCCCAGCCTTTTGAGAGCACGGACTTATGACCTTGGAGATCTGCGACTACAACCACTCCGCCTTGATTGAGGTGGGTGGGATAGTCGAAGAAAGCGATGCGATCCCCTTGTGGCGAGAAACGCGGATGATTGACGGCCCCGCCTTGGGAAATGACTTTCCCCGGAGGAAACTCCATCTGGTCGATGCCACCAACCTGGTGCACGATCGCAAGTGCCGTTCCGTCGGGCGACCACTCAGCATTCTGGATGTTAGATTGGATCTCGCGTGGAGCGCCCCCCTCCAGCGGAACCCTTTCCAACGTCCCTTTGTAGAACGCGGCCTCGAGCGCGTGTGCGCCGGCCATCACGGCGAGCTCGCCCGTTTTCGAAACACTCAGCAGCGTGCTGCCCTTTAGTCCTAGAGGGCGCGACTCCGGTCTTTCGGGACGCGTCGTAAATACGTCGGCGGGATTACCGTCGAAACTCGCACTGTAGACAATAGTCTGGCCATCCGCAGAAAAGCGCGCATTCTGCACCGTGCCTTGCCGAAAGGTTAGCCGGTGGTAAGTTGGAGGCGCCGGTCGCCCACGGCTGCCGAATAGAAAGGCTCCAGCCGCGAACGCTGCTACCAGTCCCAGGGCGAGCGCAGCGTACGTGACCAATTTCGACCTGCGCCGGTAAGCCGCAGGCGCGGCAAGCGCTGCAGTTGAAGTGGAAGACAGCGCTTCGAGATTAAAAGCCACGTCCCGTGCCGACTGGAATCGCTCTTCCGGGTTCTTCTCCAGGCAGTGGTGAACAATTCTGTCCAGGGCCGGAGGAACCTGGCGGTTGCTCTCGAGGATCTCGACAGGATCCTCTTTCAGGATCGCGCTCATCGTGTCCGCAGCCGTGTCGCCGCGAAACGCCCGCCGGCCCGTCAGAGTCTCGTACAAAACTGTGCCGAAACTGAACAGATCCGACGCTGGCCCGGCGATCTGGCCGCGCACCTGCTCCGGCGACATGTAGCCGGCCGTGCCCAGAACGAATCCCGGTTCCGACCGTCCCGTCAGCGTCTGCGAGTCAGGCCCGGAGCCGTCCTGTTCCGGACGAATCAGCTTGGCCAGGCCGAAGTCGAGAATCTTCACCCGGCCGTCTTTCGTCACAAAGATGTTTTCCGGCTTCAGATCGCGATGAATGATGCCCTTGTCGTGCGCCGCCGCAAGTCCCCGTGCGACCTGGATGCCGTAATCAGTCGCCTTGCGGACCGGCAAGGGACCGGCCTGCAGACGTTGCCGCAGGCTCTCGCCTTCCAGCAGCTCGGATGCGATGTAAGGCGCGCCGTTGTGTTCGCCGATATGGTAGATCGTCAGAATGTTGGGATGGTTGAGCGCTGCGGCAGCCTGCGCTTCCTGCTTGAAACGCCGCAGGCGGTCGGCATCTTCAGAGAGAGAGGTGGGCAGAACTTTGACGGCGACATCGCGCCCCAGAGCAGCGTCGCGGGCACGGTACACTTCCCCCATCCCGCCAGCCCCCACGAGCGACAGAATCTCGTAAGGCCCCACTTTCGAACCCACAGAGAGTGCCATGTGCGCGCGATTATATGCTTCCCAGGACCGTGCGCAAACGCTAAATCGATTGGCTAAAACGTGGAGAAGCCCCGCTAGAACACGTGCATCTTGATGGTGAGATATTTCTTCGGATTCGCCCGGAAGGCCTTGATCAGCTCTCTGCTCTCGATCAAAGTCGCATTGGCGTTGTTATAAAGCGACTCATCCTTGAACAGCTTGCCTATGGTACCTTGGCCATCCTCGACCTGGCTGGTCAATTGCGAGAGCTTGGTCATGGTAGTGTCGAGTTTCTGCGCTAGTTCTTCGTCCTTGGTCAGCTTGCCCAGCGTGCCCTTGCCCGCATTGATGTCTTCCGTCGTCTTCTTCACATTGGTAATCGTGGCGTTCAAGTTGTCATACATCGACGGATCTTTCAGGAATTTCCCGGCCGTACCTTTTCCCGCCTGCAGATCATCAATGACCGCGTTCATCTTGTCGAGCGTGGCGATGAATTTGTCATAGGCGTCGTTGCGGTTGATCAGCCGGCCAAGACTGCCTTCGCCGCTTCCAACCTGCTCCACGATCTTCTGGAAATCCGCCACTGTGTTCGAAAAACGGTTATAAAGCGTCGGATCGTAGATCAATTTTCCCAACGATCCTTTGCCGCTCTCTGCGAAGGCCAGGATGCGGTCCGCGCGCTTCAGCAGCGCATCCATGTTCTGCAGCGTGCTCTGGCTCGCGCGTACCACCTGGTTGAAGTCCGGATGCACTTGCGTGGGGAGCGTATCTCCGTCTTGCGCTTCCGGCCCCAGCGCTTGCGAGCTATCGATGTCAATGAAGGTCTCACCCAGCACGCCTGCGGTATCGAGCGATATCATCGAATCGCGCCGCAGGTCAAAACTGAATTTGGTGCTCACCTTCATCGTGACCTCAACCGGCGTCAACTTCTTGTCGGGGGCACTTACGACCCGGATGTTGCTCACATTTCCAATATCGACGCCGCTCAAGCGCACCGGCGCACCTTTGCGCAATCCTTCGGCATTATCGAAATACGCGCGGAGAGTAATGCGATGCGTGAAAAAACCGGTGCTGCCTGACATCAGGAAGAGAAGGACAGCCAGAGTCGCACTGGCCAGGATGACGGTGATCCCGACCCGCAATTCCGACCATTTGAGCTGTTTCTGGCTAGGCAATGCCACCCCTTACCGAGCCAGACCGGAGACCACCCCTCGACCTCCACAACAGCCCGGAATCGCCAATCATTCCTTGCTGCACGCCCACGCCAAAATCATAACAAAATAAGCACAGGCGTTAGCCCGTTTTCGTCGGTAATGTTGGAATCAGAACCAGCGCTAGCACGTACGCCCCCGTTCCGCAGGCCAGCGTTACCGTCAGGCCGAACTGGATTGCCACTATCATGGCCAGCACCGATCCCAGCACGCTGGCGGCGGCATTCATCGCCCACGCCCACTCGATCGCATTGTCCGTTGCCCCCGGGAATTCCGGCGCGGGAGCTGCAGCCAACGCTCGCAATCCCGTGGGAAACGGCATTCCCATCAGGAATCCCAAAGGCACCAGCAGTAAGGCGCTGATTACCAGCCGATAGTCAAATGGGAGTCCGACTAAAGCCGACAGGCGGCTAGGCAGGAAAAATACGTAGGTCGCGAGAGTGAACACGACCAGCAGCAGCGGCATCCATCCCATCTCCGCGCGCGGCAGCCACAAGCGCGACAACAGGCTCCCTGCCCCGCTCGAAAGCAGCAGCAGAAAAATCACCACGGTTAACGCATAGGTCGGATGTCCAAGAAACAACACGAACCGCTGGATAAACGCGATCTCCACCAGAATGTATCCCAGCCCCACCGCGACGAAATAAAGCAGCGGCAGCGCAGAGTGTTGTGGCGATCGTCCCTTCCACGCAAGCGGCAGAATCAGAAAGGCCAATACCGCGCACACCGAAATTATGAGAACGAGCAGCAAAACCAGAACACCGAGATTTACTTTCCAGTCAATGCCATGCTGCAGCCCATTCTCCCCAAGAATCTGCCCGGGCTTCAGCGTGAAGAAGAAAAATGGAGCATTGTCGCTGACCGGCGCCACGTTGTACGCGTAGCTGCGCGCGAAAGCATAGGGATCGTTGCTGGCGATGAGATCGGAAAACGGATTCTGCTTCGGCTGCGTCGGCAGGTACAACGCATTCAGCTCCGAATAATGATCAAGGTGCGCTAAGACCGCCTTTTCTTCGTCCGGTGTGAAAGGCGTCTTTTTCGCCAGCACCACGACCGGGATCCCGTCCTCATTCAGATTGCCTTGCGACGCCACAATAAAATGCTTCGCGGGATCGGCCACTCCAAGCCGATGCAGCGCTTCCATCGCCACCGAGACGACGCGCAGCGCTTCCCGCGGATGCCGGAATTCCCACCGTGTAATGGCGATCATCCCATCCGGTTTCAGATGATCGAAATATTCCCGGAAAGCCTCGATGGTATAAAGATTATTCTCACTCAACGCGAATGCGCCCGCGGCCGTGGAAGCCCACGTATCCACCAAAGTCATCTGGACCACGTCGAACCGCTGTGCAGTCGAGCGCAAATACGACCGCCCATCACTCACGTGAATGTGCACTTCAGGGCGCTGGTACAGATGCAGGGAATAGTCTGCGTACCGCTCCCGCATTACCGTCGTCGCGATAATGGGATTGATCTCAATCCCGGCGATGCTCCGACTTCCATTCGCAACCGCCCGAAGCACATCCACTCCGCCGCCCGGCCCAATGATCGCAAACTCACCATGCGGACGCAGCACATTCGCCAAAGCCGGCGGAGCGGCCATTAGGTTGTGCTCCCATAACGTGCCCTGCCAATGTGACAGGTCCGCATTCATGATGTACGTCGACGCGTCCGCGTCGATAACCACGGCCTTGGCTTGTCCCTGCCGGTCCACCTCGACCCGCGAGATGGCATTCCAGCGCGCGAACTCCACCCACGCCGGATCGCGAAACATTCCCTTGGCATACACCACGTCGATCAGCCGTCCAGAGTGATTGGCCCCGATCAGAACGAAAAATGCCATCGCCAGCAGAGCGGCATTTCTTCGGAAACCGTGCGACTCGCTCCAGACCATTCCCGCGCCTGCCAGCGCCACCGCGGCCACCAGGATCGCGTTTGGGCCGCCAATCCAGTTCAGCAGCGGAACAATTGCGAGGCAAGCCATCGCCCCGCCGCACAGATCCGCGCCATAGAGCCGCGGGATGAGCGCCGTCTCCCGCGCGAAAACCACCGAGAACAGCAACCCCGTCAGAAAAAACGGAATTGCGGACACCAAGTACAAAATTGTCAGGCGCAGGAAATTCTTTGCTGAAACGTTCAGCGACACGGGAACATGCAGCACGATCTCCAGCACGATCAGGATCGTCACGGCATTGATCACGCACAATATCGATGCCAGTCGACGCGTCTCAATTTCCGCCAGGTGCGATTTCCATAGGTAGGCGAATACTCCGCCCGCGCCCAATCCAAGCAGCGCGATCGAGATTGCCAGAAACGCGAAGTGATAAAACAGCACCACCGAGAACAGCCGTGTCAGCCCGAGTTCCAGCAAAAGAGCCGCAAAGCTGGCGAGCGCCAACCCAGCCAACAAAGTTCGTTCGGGCACTCCCGTTTGGGTGGAGAGGGGAATGGAAAGGGTGCTGACTGACATAAATGTTGGCAGACGCGAAAGTGTAGCAGAAGAGGCGCGCCTGTTCTTGACACCTTCACCAAGTCACGGTAAAGTCGCGGGCCGGGATGAAGCTTTCACTGGAAACGCGCGATGTGGGCCGGGTTACCATCGTCCGCTGCAAAGGACGCCTGATCGCCGGAGAGGAATCGGACGCTCTGCGTTCTCATCTGGTATGGCTGCTGCGCGACCGCCGCGCCATCGTTCTTCATCTCGCCGAAATCGCTTTCGTCGATAGCAGCGGCCTCGGCACCATGGTTCGCGGACTCACCAGCACTCGCCAGGTGCACGGCGACCTTAAGCTATGCGACGTTCCCGAGCACGTCAGAAAAATTCTCACTCTCTCTCATCTCACCAAGTTATTCGAGTGTCACGACTGTGAGGACAGCGCCGTGGCAGCCTTCTACAAGACTCCGGCGCGCGCCGATCAGCCGGCCTCCACCGGACCCAGCATATTGTGCATCGGCCGCAATGCCGACGTGATCGCCTACATCCGCGAATCCCTGCGCCGCAAGGGATTCGACGTCCACACCAGCAATAATCTCCGCGATTCGCAGATACTCATGCGCGTCACCAAATTTCACTTGTTGCTGGTAGAAGCTGGAACATCAGCCGCTCCCGCCACCGAGCAGTCTTTCCGCGCCTTGGCGGCCGGGGTGCCCGTCATCGAATTAGGATCGGAATTCTCGACCCTGGAAGCAGGCGAAGCTACGGCGGCCTTGCTGGAGAAAATTTCAACTCACCTGCCCACAAGCTAAATCTAGAGCAGTTTTGGCCGCTCACGGCTGGTTTGAAAGGGCGCGGTTTCCGGCCGCACCTCTCATTTGAAGCTGAAATGACGGGCCTTTGCGCCCTGAGGTGCTCTTCAGCGGCTAAATCCGAGTTTTGTTTTTTCTCATCACGGCGCGCCTGAAAGGCGCGTCTTTTCAAAGCGGATTCAGCTGCGGTCGAATTGCTCTAGACGGGGCTTCGTAGACTGATCCGATCAGCGCCCCATCGACTACATCGTCGACGTGCACCCGCATCCAGCGGTTGGGCTCGTGTGAGCCAGTAAGTTGCAGCTTGAGATAGTTGTCCGTGAGCGCCTCGGTAAGATGTGCGGCGGGTAAGCCCCTGTCCGCGAACTCGCGCTTCAAAGTGATAGCCTCGACCGTCTTCCCAACAAATCCGCGCATGAACGTCAATTTCTTTTCTGCCGCCAATTCGCGCAGAACACGGTTCCGCTCCCGCGCAATCTGCCCCGGCACTTGGTTCCGCATCGCAGCTGCGGGTGTCCCCGGCCGCGCCGAATACGTGAAGACATGCAAATATGTGAAAGACAACTCTTCGATGATTCTCCGGGTCGCTTCAAATTCGCCATCCGTCTCTCCCGGAAACCCCACCATCACGTCCGCGCCAATCGCCGCCGATGGCATGGCTGCGTGAATCTTTTCAATCTTCTCCCGATAGTGCCATGGACGATACTTCCGATGCATCCGCCGCAGCATTGCGTCGCTGCCCGACTGCATCGGCACATGCGCATGCTTCGCAATCCGCGGAGATGACGCGACCAGGGAGATGAGTTCGTCCGACCAATCCATCGGCTCAACCGACGAAATCCGCAGCTTCTCCACCGAGGTGTCCTCCAGAATCGCGCGCACCAGATCGACAAACCGTGCCTTGGGCCGCCGGCCTCGGCCCTCAACGAATTCGCCATTGCGGAGGTCCGACGTCCGAAGTCTCACCTCTGATCCTTCCAGATCTCTCCCCCACCGCCCCAGATTGATTCCGCTGATCACCACTTCGCGATACCCCGACTCGATGAGCCCATTCACTTCGCGAAGTATTTCCTCCACCTGCAACGACCGGCTCTGCCCGCGCACGTACGGAATCACGCAGAACGAGCAGCGGTTGTCACATCCGTCCTGCACTTTCAGGTTGGGACGCGTGCGCTCATTCGCTGCGTCGAAAACCGGAGCCGCCAGCAGCTCGGTATGCGCAAAAATGTCGGAGACAAAGACCGGGCTCTCCGCTCCCAGTTCCCGGTTCTCAGTTAAATTCGCCAGGGGAACAAAGCCGGGGTCGGCTCGCGGCCCATCATTCAGAGCGATCCGCGCGAGTTGATGCTTATGCGAGTTGCCGATGACGAGACTCACGCCGGGAAGCGACGCGATCTCCTCCGGCGCCCTCTGCGCATAGCAGCCTGTCACGACAATCTTCGCCTCAGGATTCTGTCGCCGCACCCGGCGGATCGCTGCCCGCGCGTCCTGATCCGCAGCAGCCGTAACGGTGCAGGTGTTCAACACCACAACCGATGCCCGCGCAGCCGTGCAAGCCCGATCCAATCCCTGCTCGGCGAACTGCCGCTCTAACGCAGCCCCATCCGCTTGCGTCGCCCGGCAACCAAAATTTTCAACGTAATATCCTGGCACTTTTCCATACTATCGTGCCTTTCCCCAGACCGCACCTGCTCGCCCGGATGGTTCATTGCGGAATGCGTGAGCGGGATTTGCGTCCGAAGGGCACCTGATCGTAGCCCGGCGCTTCTCAGCGCCGGGAAACTGGGGCAAGTGGGCCGAGCGTGCGTCCCGGAGGGACGCCTGAAGTTCTCGCAAGAGCAAAAAATCTAGTTCCTACTTCACCGGCGCCAGAAGCTCATCCAGCAGATCCGGCTGCGACTCCACCCTCTCTAAATGCGGATACCGCAACCCCCCGTGATAATCGACCGTCACCGTGACAAACTCATTCTCCCGTTTCAACAGCAGCTTGATCGGCGCATTGTCCTTCTCCGCCGCGCGAATCGCCTCTCGCAGATTCGCTAAGCTGAACGCCTGATCGTTTACCGCCTGCAACTGCATATCCGGCGTAATCCCCGCCTTGAATGCAGGGCTATCCCAGATCACATCCATGATCGCGCCCGGAGCACCCGCACCCGGCGCGGCATTCGGACCACCCTGCCCGCCGACCATAAATCCAAGCGAGGTCGCAAAACTCGTCGGCCGCATCGGATCCACGTGCTTCATCCACTCCGATTCGCTGTCGTTATAGACCAGCCGATAACCGCCCTGCGTGATCCCATTCTCCGGAACCTGCTGCTCGACCTCATACACCCGGTCGCGGAAGAATCCCGCCCAATCGTAGGGTTGCACGCTGTTCAACGCCCTCACGATATCTTCGAGCGTGTAGGTGACCGTGACGTAGCTCCCGTTATCGATTCCGTAAAAGAGCCGGGCAAAATCGTCCAGAGACTTCTGCCCATTACTCAACTGGCGAATCTTCGTGTCGGCATCGAGCCAAACCAAATCTGATTCGGGATAGTAGTCGAACGAACGCTCCCAACTCGGCCAGGTCTGCTGCCGACTGAAGTGCGCGGAGATGATCGGCTCGTTCGTGGTGTCGTCCAGAGAGCGCCAGGTCCGTCCCGGGCTGATCTCAAAGCTGGCGGCAATCTGCGCAATATCATCCCGCGCCTGCTCCAGTGTTCGCATTCCCGATCGCGCCGTCAGCACGTTGCCGTAATAGTCGGTCAGGCCTTCGTAGACCCAGAGCAGGTCATTCTGCATCGGTTCGTTGAAATTGGCTGTCCAAAGATCCGCCGGGCGCCGGAATTTTCCGTTCCACGAGTGCGTGTATTCATGCGGGAGAAGCGCGCGAGCGCCTACGCCCGACGCCCAATCCGTGAAGTAGTTCGCCCGCGTCCCGTCCTCGCTCGACTGATGATGCTCCAGCCCCTTGCCGCTCACCGAATCGCTCAGCGAAAACAGAAAATCATAGTGGTCGTAGTGATGCGAGTGGAACAACTTCTGCGCCTGCACCACCAGGTTCTTATGGAACTGCAGTTCCTCCGGAGTGATCTCCAATTGCTCGGGCTTGTCCGCGAATACGTCCAGGTAAACCAGATTGTCGGCACCGCTGGAAATATCCACACGCTTGAAATTCACGCCCGCATACAGCGGCGCATCGATCAGCGTGTTCAGCGTCGTGTCCTTGAACTGAACCGTACTCCCGTTCTGCGACTTCGTCTCCAGCGCCGTCGCAAACTTCCATCCATCGGGCAATTTCAATTCGGTGGCAAACGGAATGTCGCGCGAAAAATAACCTGCGGGATAGAGCAGCACGCTATTCCACGTCAGGTCGGCAAACTTGTTCGAAATGCGTCCCTGCTGCGGGCGAATGGGCGCCAGATATTGAAACTTCACTTCCAGCACCGACGTTCCCTTCGGCACATCCACGTGGAAGGCCCACATATTCACCCGGTCGCGGGTCCACGCCAAACGCTTCCCCTCGGCGAAGATTTCCAGCCCGGCGAAATTCGCAATCGAGTTCGAAGGCGAATGCGTTCCCGGCAGCCACTGCGGATACAGGAGGATCATCTCGCCCGTTTTCACGGGAATCCTTTCATTGACGTTCAGTATCCGGTCATTGATGTTCGTCAGATCCACGCTGAGTGAAATCGTGCCCGCATAAGGTTTGTCCACGGGCGCGGGAACCGGCGGCGGAAGAGTCGCAGGCGCCGGCCCCTTGGAATTTTGACCTTGAGTCGCAACCGTGAGAGCGAGAGTCAGGCAGGCGAAGGCCGCCACAATACTGCGGCTACAGCAGAAAAAACGGAGCATGAGTATTCTTCCTTACCTTAGGAAATTTACACGTCAAGAAGCACCATTGAGAACAGACAATAAACAGACGGATCAGGGTGTGTTTCGTTTGATGAAGAGTTGTTAGGGAAGGATAAGAATTCCTGATGTTCGTACATCATTGTCATCTCGACCGGAGCTTCCTCTTCCGAAAAGGAAGAGAAAGCGCAGTGGAGACCCTGTGTTGGCTGCGGCATACCGAACCGCTCGAAACTTACAACGTACTCGGAGAGACGCCTCGGCGTGTGTTTGGACACACACCGAGCCCTGCTCACTCGGCACGACACCGCAAACAATTACGCGGAAGCTGCAGTCCGGCGGGACTGGAAGCACTCCCGGCAGAACACCGGCCGGCCCTGCGTCGGACGGAATGGCACCGTCGTCTGCTTCCCGCACCCCGAGCACGTGGCCTGCGTTTCTACCTTGTTATAGCGATAGTTCTGCCCGGCAACGGGCGGCGCTCCCAGCACTGAGACTCGCTTGGCTTTGCATGTCTTGCAGCGCTTGGGCTCGTTTTTGAACTGCTTGTCATGGAAGAAAAGTTGTTCCCCGGCGGTGAAGATAAAATCACCTCCGCAATCCACGCACTTCAGCACCTTGTCCTGAAACTCCATTGAGGATGGCTCCCTTCAGCCCGTTTCCGCGCGCCCACCCGCGGGGAAATGAAACTGCGGTGGTACGGAGAAAAAACAGGTGATCGATCTTCCCTCGTACTTCCCCTGGACTCGGCCCTCCACGCGCCAGACCGGTGCGTGGGCACAACTGTATTGATCCATGCCGGAAGAATGAACTCTGGTTCTATGGTTCTACGGTCCCTGCTGCAGCTCAACTTGGGTGGGGGCCAGATCGAGCAGAGGCCGCTCCGGGAAGGAGCGGCTCGCTACTACGCTTAATCCTGTTCCTTGCGGGTTTTCTTACGAGCCCGTTTCCGGGCCAGCGCAGCCTTTACGCGCTTTTTCTCGCCAGGCTTCAGGTAGAAGGAGTGGCGCTTTACCTCCTTGATAATGTCTTCCTGTTGTACCTTTCGTTTGAAGCGGCGCAGTGCATTCTCGAGGGACTCTCCCTCTTGCAGCCGTACTTCAGCCAAACTTACACACCCCCAGACTCGTCCGGTTGGACCCGATAGTTATTACAATATTTTTGCTCTAAGTCAAGAGGAAGCGTCAAATCTCGCTGCCAATAACTGCCAGCTAACCACAATCACATTTCACTTTGAGACCTTTGCAAAATCTTGCATCTCTGGTTCAGTCATCGTAAGAAATGTAAAGAAGATTGCGCTCGGCCAGAGCTGCAAAAAGAGTCGGTCAAGCGAGAACCGAAGATGCCAGTACAAGTCCCGTGGCGTAATCAGATAAATCGCAAAGTATCCCGCCAGAGTGATCAGTAACGCCACAATAGAGCGACTGTGAGCGAACTTCTGTACCCCGACAGTATTCCTACGTTTAAGAAAATAAAGGGCTACCAGCAAGACGGATCCCGGCACAAGGAACCAGCCCCCAAACCGGAGCAAGTCTTTCGCGAACCACTTCGCCACAATCCCGTACCGGGTCAGTTGTTCCAGCCGCTCCAGCATAACCGCTGGACTGGAGAACAGATCCCCAGGTCCGGTAATCCAATGCTTATAGCTAAGAACCAGCAGAAGAAGTGGCAAGCTCCCGGCGAGCAACCAGGCGAGCTCCCTCCTGGAGGCAGTCGTATACTTCCTTCGAACTACATCCAACACGCTGACCAGGATCAGCGCCTCGGCAAAGAGCAATCCTTCATTCTTCGTCCATGCCGCAAATCCCGCCGAGATGCCGGCCAGTATCGCGAGTCCGCGTAATCCAGATCCCCTTTCCCTTTGGAGGGCCAACAAAACTACCGCACCCAATAGAAAGAAACCCAGCGGCACATCGACGTACTGCGACGTGCCCAGCGTGATGAACGCCGGAGTCGCCAGTAGCATTAGCGCCGCCAGCTTGGCGCGCGTGCGCCCGCGCAGAATCGCCAGCGCGGCGTATAGCATCCCGACCGTGCTGAATGTGAACGCAAAACCTATCACCGCTGGTACTGCCGCAGCGTCGCGCCCGAGAAAAATCCAGAAGTGCGCGATCGAAGCGGGCAGTAACAGCGGATAATCCGGATGCGACCACGGCAGCAACTGAGTGAACCCGTCGCGCCAATGCTCATTGCCGCCGCAAAACAGGAATCGCGCCCGCAGATTCCAAATGGCAAACGAGTCCCAGCCATCCCCTTCCGGATACGCGAGCGCATGCATGATCGCCGCATAGAGCGCCACACACAAAGCCATCAAGAACGCTACGGTCAGCAATCGCTGAAACCGTCGCCAATTCGTGTCGTAACCTGACGTGTTCGAGAACCGCACAGATTCAGACGTGCCGTCGACATCCTTAACCATGCTCGGGGAGGGCACACTCGAGAAGGGCACTGCTGTAGCCGTTCCGCCAGCTTCCGCCAATGGCCCCCGCTGCGGGCCCAACGGCCTCACGCTTCCGCATTGACGGGAGATGAAATATACGATGAGGAGCACACCGAGAACTGCGCCATCAACTGCGATGAAATGCCCAATCCCCAATAGGCGCAGGAAGAAAAATACGCAGGAAAAAATCCCCAGCCCGAATCCCACGGCCAGCGATCCCCGCAACACAAGGTCAGAAGAAGACGGCAGCCCCCGGCACCAACCAATCGAAACCAACGCGAATCCCGCACCCAGGCACAGGATCACGGCCAGAGCGATCCCCATCTACTTCGCGCCCTTGTTCGCGAAAAGAAAAACTCCGTCTCCAAAATCCTTGATCAATTCCAGATTGTCAGGAACATGCGGCGCCGTCTTGGAAGGAAAATTCCCAATCACGATCGCATGATCCGCCGAGTAATCCACCAGCAGCGGAACCAGCGCGTACTCCGTCAGATAGTAATCGCCCAACGCCGCCGCGCTCGACCCGCCGACATACCCCACCACTCCAGTCCGGGGCAGGGCATTTTTCAAATCAGCGAATCGCTCGTCGGAAAGCTGCCTGACCCGATAAGGATCATTCAAATGCCCCGGAACCGGCGCCTTCACGAGCAAGCGCGCGCTCGACAACAAGCAGCAGAACACAATCCCAGCCACGGCATAAAGCTTTGTTCGGGAATGTCGGACAGCCACCGGCTGATGCATGCGGAATCCGCGGAAAACCTCGCCGCATTATAACGTCGGCTCCGTGGACGCCGACGTGACGTTCCGGTTTAGTCCGCCCTCGCTGAAAAAATGAGAGCAGTTCGAGAGTAATGTCATGAAGCGATGGAGGAGTAACGGCTTTCGCACAAATGCTCAGCAACCCGCGAGCGGCACGATTCACAGTGCGGCATCCCCATCTGCGAACCTCGTTCTATGGGTGCTTAAGAAATCGTAAATAGAAGGCCGCAAATACCAGCACGATTCCGATGTTTACCATCAGCCGTCCCCAGAAATGGTTCCTGAAAATCAGGGCATCTACAGCGACGATGACGGCTATCATCACTATCACGTAAAGCACGGCAATCACAGGTTTTGTCACACCAATTTACCCGGACTTTGCTCTTTGAGCTTCACATCACCGGACAAGGATTGCATGTGCCCGCTTGTGGGCGAAGGCGCCCACCCTCCGATCTTCTTACTATTAAGGTGCAAGCTCGGTACCAGGCGGTTGCGTTCTAGTTTGCAGAACTTCGCGCACTTTTACGAATCGCTTTCGTTTTAATTTCTTCCGCTGCACCGCAGGGCTTGCCTCAAGAGCAGGGCGCCACAGGGCCAAATTCCTCCCCCATTTTCCAGTTTCTGTCCTCAGTTAATTGAGGTTTGTCACACAAAATCCACAGTCGAACATCAATCGCCGCCGAAGACCATTGACGAACCCGAACTCAACCTGAGAACCTCTCTCTCATGTCTGTCCCACCCTCCGGCACGAATCAATCCGCGGGGGGCGCTCGCGACTACTCCGATTTCAAAGAAATCGTCAAGCAGCAGGCCGACATCGTCCGCATCGTCGGCGACTATGTCAAGCTGAAGAAAGCCGGATCGCAGAACTTCTCCGGGCTCTGTCCCTTCCACGGCGAAAAAACCGCATCCTTCTCCGTCCACGCTACCCGCCAGTTCTATCACTGCTTCGGATGCGGCGCCTCCGGCGACGTCTTCAGCTTCATCCAGAAGATTGAAAACATCACCTTCCCCGAGGCCGTTCGACTGGTCGCTCAAAAGCTCGGCATCCCGCTGCCCAAGGCCAGCTACTCGACTCCCGGCGAAGCCAAAGAAGCCCGCCTCCGCGGTCAATTGCTCGAGGCCCACGAGCGTGCGGTAGCTTTTTTTCAGGAATGCCTCAAGCGCCCCGAAGGCGCCCACGCCCGCGAATACCTGACTGGCCGCGGCCTCGACGAAGCAACCATCACAAAATTCCGCATCGGCTACGCCCCGGACTCTGGCTTCCTGTTACGCGATCGGTTGAAGGGCGAATTCCCCGAAGAAGTCCTCCGCGAAAGCGGCCTGTTCTCCTGGAAGCAAGACGATCTGTCGTCCCGAGCGAAGTCGAGGGATGCTGGGTCCGCAGGTACGCCATCATTGTCATCCCGAGCGGAGAACGAGATCGCGAAGCGAGATCGTTCGGAGTCGAGGGACCTCGCGTCTGGCTCAGGGTTCGCGATTCGCGACTCGGGACTCACCATGTATTCCAAGTTCCGCAACCGCGTCATGTTCCCCATCACCAACGAAGCGGGCAAAGTCATCGCTTTCACCGGACGCACTCTCTCTACCGACGAGAAAGCCGGCCCGAAATATCTCAACTCCCCCGAAACCCCGATCTATTCCAAGAGCCGAGTCCTTTTCAATCTCGATCTCGCCAAAGAATGGATCCGCAAATTCGACTACGCCGTCCTCGTCGAGGGCCAGATGGACTGCATCTCCGTTTATGCCGCCGGATTCCACAACGTCATCGCCAGCTCCGGCACCGCCTTCACCGAGCTACAGGCAAAGCTCCTTGGCCGCTTCAGCAAGAATGTGGTCGTGAACTTCGATCCCGATACAGCCGGCGCCAAAGCCACTGAGCGCACGCTCGCCCTGTTAGTCGAGGACGAATTCAACATCAAGGTGCTGACCCTCGAGCAAGGATTCGATCCCGATCTCTACATCCGCCGCAAAGGCAAAGACGCCTACGCCGAAGCCCTTCGCCACTCGCAAAAATATTTCGACTACCTGATCGAGCGCGCCCGCTCCCAATTCCCAGTGCGCTCCGCCGAAGGCAAAGACAAGGCAGTCAAGTACCTGCTTCCACACATTCAGCGCATCCCCAGCCGGATCATGCGCGACGAACTTGCTCAAGAGATCGCGCAAAAGCTCGGCATTGATTCGCCAGTCCTCCGTCAGGAATTGAGACATGTAGCCGTCACCCGCTCCGCCGCCACAGTCAAAGCCCCTGCCGAAGCCCAGGTCACCGAAGCCGAAAAGATCCTGATCCGAGCCTTAGCCTCAGCCCGTCAAATCCTGACTGCCGAAGAGCATCTCTCCACACGCGCCGGGGCCGAAGAAGAATTCGATCCCGCCCGCCAGGCCGCCTACTTCCTGCAAAACGAAGGCCTGCATCAAGGCCTGTCTACCGAATCTCTTGTCGAATGCCTGCTCAACGCAAGCTCCGAGACCGCCGACGTTCTTGAGATACCAGCCACCGAAGGCGACCGCAGACTTCTGGCCTCCATCCTGCTGAAAGAAGAGGAAGAACTGACGCCGGAGATCCTCGAATCCGCAGTCCGCGCCCTGCGCCGCATTCACCTGCGTCGCCGCCAGGAGCAAGTGCAAAGGGAACTAAAGAACCCGGGCCTGTCCGCAGACCGCGAGCGCCTCAAGGATTTGCTGACCGAACTGGAGCGCATAAGCCGAGCCCTGCGCGATCCAAATGTCGGCCTGCCCAGAATCGCTTAGCCTGTGTAGGGGCGGAGGCATTCCTCCGCCCACGACTGAGCGAAGCGAAGGAGAAGCATTTCAGACGCAGGCTATTCATTGAGAGGCCAGGAAGATAAGGAAGGAGCGGGGGCGACAAATAGAGGTACGAGCTTTGCCGTGTCGCAGGAGAGCAAGCAATGCCTTTTAGCCCCGAGTGTCGTCACCGCAAAACACCTTGAAACAAAACGCCGCTGGAAGCCATCTAAGTATAAAGGCGGAATGGGCTTACCGACGGGACCAGGAGCTTACAGCCGGCGTTCGATAGACCGGCCAGCACTTTCATGCTAAACTCTATAAGTTTGTGCTAGCTAGCACAATCCCGCAGTACCCAAATTCCCACCTTTCAGGAACGGACAAGCGCTCTCGCAGTGCGCGAAATTGAAGCTTTTTGAGGAACCTAATTGGCTCTCGACGACAAATTTGACGATATTAAAAAGCTGATCGACACAGGAAAAGAGAAGGGATATCTCACGTATGACCAGGTCAACGACCTCATACCGCATGACGTGCACAGTCCCGAAGACCTTGACGATCTGCTGACCACCATCGGTACGCAAGGCATCGACGTCCTGGAAGGACCGAAGCTTCCTTCGCAGGGCCTCGACAAGAAGGGCTTTGAAGATCTGGAAGAAGGGGAGGACGTCGAACTCGACCTCACCCCCGGCGCTCTGGAAAAAACCAACGACCCCGTCCGCATGTATCTGCGCGAGATGGGAACCGTGCCGCTGCTGACGCGCGAAGGCGAAGTAGAAATCGCCAAGCGTATCGAACGCGGCCAACTGCGCGTGCTCAAGGCGCTTTCGCGGTCGCCCATCGTGATCCGCGAACTGCTGACCCTGGGCGAAGATCTCAAGAAAAACGTGCGCTCGATCAAGGAAGTGGTCACCTTCGACGAAGAAGAGATCACCGACGAGATCCTGCAGAACCGCCTCAACGAGTTCACCGGAAAAATCGATGACATGGCCAAGCTCTACAAAAAGGCCAACGTTCTCGAAGAAAAGTTCCGGGAACTTTCGCAGAAAAAGAGTCCGCGCGATCATCGCCGCGCGCGCCGCAAGCTGGCCCGCGCCATCGTCGCCGTTTCAATCGCGGTGCGGAAGCTTGGCTTCACCAACACGGAGCGCAAGCGGCTGATCGAGCGGGTCAACAAGACTGTCGACGGCATGCGCTCGCTCGACCGGCAGGCGACGAACCTCGAGCGCAAGGCCGACGCCACCCGCAGCGAAGAGCAGAAGAAAGAATATCGCCGGCAAGCCCGCACCATCCGGGCCGAGATCGAGAAGCTCGAGCTCGAAACCGGCGTGTCGTTCCAGGAGCTCAAGCGCACGCAGCGCGAGATCATCCAAGGCGACATGGACGCGGAGCAGGCGAAGCGCGAGCTGATCGAGGCCAACCTGCGACTGGTCGTCTCGATCGCAAAGAAGTACACCAACCGCGGACTGCAATTTCTCGACCTGATTCAGGAAGGCAACATCGGACTGATGAAGGCCGTCGACAAATTCGAATACCGTCGTGGCTACAAATTTTCGACGTACGCCACGTGGTGGATCCGGCAGGCGATTACCCGCGCGATTGCCGATCAAGCGCGTACGATCCGCATCCCGGTACACATGATCGAAACGATCAACAAGCTGATCCGCACCTCGCGGCAGCTGGTGCAGGAACTGGGACGGGAACCTACGTCGGAAGAGATCGCCAAGCGCATGGACATCCCGGTAGCGAAAGTGCGCAAGGTGCTCAAGATCGCGCAGGAGCCGATCTCGCTCGAGACCCCCATCGGCGAAGAGGAAGATTCGCACCTGGGCGACTTCATCGAAGACCGCGCCGTGGTTTCTCCCGCCGAAGCGGTAATCAACGTGAACCTGAAGGACCAGACTGGACAGGTCCTGCGCACGCTCACCCCGCGCGAGGAGAAAGTCATAAAGATGCGTTTCGGGTTGGAAGACGGCAGCGAGCACACGTTGGAAGAAGTCGGGCAGAGCTTCGCGGTTACCCGCGAACGCATCCGCCAGATCGAGGCCAAAGCGCTGCGAAAGCTGCGTCATCCCAGCCGCTCGCGCAAGTTGCGGGCGTTCATGGATGGAGTGAGGGACTAGCACGATCCGTGCAGGGGCGGACGCATGCGTCCGCCCGGTTTTGAGTCAGAAGTAGGAAATCAGGCCGTGAAATCAGGGCGCGAGCGATCGCGCCCTTTTTGTGTGCGGCTAAAGCTGGTTTTCTTAAGGGTAACCTGTGCCCTTCGCGGTTGGTGCTCGGGCGCTTGGCTTCGCCTGCGCTTGGACGGACGAAGGCGTCCGTCGCCACACGGGCTGTGCCACCTCGGGAATCGGACTCTGGGAATGTGGGGATGACGGGACGTTTCCTGATCTTGTCGCCCGCAGCGGCTAAAGCCGGTTTTCTTGTGCGGCACGAATGGACGTCGTGTCCTTCGCGGTCGGTGCGCGGACGCTTGGCTTCGCCTGCGCTTGGACGGACGAAGGCGTCCGTCGCCACACGGGCTGTGCCACTTCGGGAATCGGATTCTGGGAATGTGGGGATGACGGGACGTTTCCTGATCTTGCTGCTCAGCGGCTAGAGCTGGTTTTCTTAATCGGCTAGAGCCGGTTTTCTACCTGTGCGGCACGAATGGAAGTCGTGCCCTTCGCGGTTGGTGCGCGGGCGCTTGGCTTCGCCTGCGCTTGGACGGACGAAGGCGTCCGTCGCCACACGGGCTGTGCCACTTCGGGAATCGGATTCTGGGAATGTGGGGATGACGGGACGTTTCCTGATGTTACTGCTCAGCGCCTAGAGCCGGTTTTCTACCTGTGCGGCACGAATGGAAGTCGTGCCCTTCTCGATCGGTGCGCGGGCGCTTGGCTTCGCCTGCGCTTGGACGGACGAAGGCGTCCGTCGCCACACGGGCTGTGCCACTTCGGGAATCGGCCCCCAAGGTCGGAGTTCAAGAATCGCTGCCCGGGATTGTTTTGAATTCCCGATTTGGGAATCTACTGCTAATTTTTTCTGCCATTTCCTTGCCTCTGGATTTTGAAAAAAGTTCAATGGAGAGATGGCGCTTGGCGGGAAACACAAGGTCCCTCCACGCTTGGTCGGGATGACAGGACTCAGCTTGGTCGGGATGACAGGACTCGAATTGGTCGGGATGACAATATAGAAGAGGGGTGGCGTTGCATGAAGAGGCGGAAGGCGAGGATTATCAAGGAGCCGAAGCCACGGGGGGAGTGGGGCGAGTCGGTGTTCATGGTGCGGGCGGTGGAACATGGATTGCCGGTGAGCAGGCCGTGGGGAGATTCCAACAGTTTCGATTTCGTGGTGGGCAAGCCGGGACACTTTGCGAGCGTGCAGGTGAAGTCCACCACGGTGAAGAACGGGGGAGGGTATGTGTGTTCCGTGCGGCAGAACAATGCGAACTATGCGCGCGGGGCATTTGATTTCCTGGCGGCGTACGTCATTCCGGAAGACGCGTGGTACATCATTCCGGCGAAAAAGCTGGCGGGAAGGGGATATGTGACGCTCTGCTCGAATTCCGGGGAAGCGAATTTTGAGGAGTATCGGGAGGCGTGGCATCTGTTGCGCGAGGCTGTGGCGATGGATGAGGAGACGGCGGCGCATCTGGAAGAGAGCGCGGCGGAGGGCGAGGAAGTGCCGGCGGGTCCGGCGGTCCAGCGGATGCGGAACGCGTTTGATTTTTTCCGGCGTGAACTGGAGAAGGGTGGGCGGGGTTAACGATGGGCATCCCATCCTAAAGTCGCAGACCGCGCGTGTTTAGGATGGAGCACCCGGCTCGGCGTCCCCGATGGGCTGCGGCATTACCTCGGTTATGCCAACGTCTGTGTTGCGGCGCTTAACATTGGGCCATGATGCGAGTGCCTTGGAGAATCCAGCTTGGGCTGGTTGCGCTCGGTTACGCCCTGGTACTGGGGATCTCCACTCTCCTGATCGTCATGCGCTACCTGCAGTATGCGACCCATCCGGCCGATGCGGCGCAGTACGCCGGCATGTGGGCTGGGGGCGACATGATGTTGGGAGTCTTCATCGGGGGCATGCTGCTGGTGGCCAGCTTCTTCCTCGTGCTGGTGATTTCCAAGTCCGAAACGGCTTATACGATTTATTCCAAAGCTGTGTTTGCTGTGAGCGTGACAGCTCCTCTGTCCATTGGCCTCATTGCAATGCCTTATGTGAGCGAGGGAAATTCTCTGCTGGGCTGGGCCTGCCTTTGTCGTGTACTTGGATCGCCGATCGTGCTGCTGGGACTGGGCATGAGCCGTTTGTTCGCCCGCTTCCCGCGAGCCAAACGGATTACGAATTATGCGTTTTTGATTGAGGCATTCACTTTGGTTCTCATGTTCCTCGCGCTAGCTCTGCCATTCCGCTTTCATCGCGGGTGAAAAGCTAAGCCCATTGGGTACTTCATCCAAGCTCGGCGGGGATTTTGTCGGAACAACGTCGAAGGTCAAAATTCCCTTCCTGAAAAGATCCTGTGATGGAAACGACACCTTGCTCCGTGGTTGGGGCGCTAGGCTTCGCCTGGACGGACGAAGGCGTCTGCCGCTACACGGTGTCCCGGGCTGCCTAGCCCCGCGCTACCGTGCTAAGCTGGCGGGGGCGCCAAACCAGATCCAAGGGGTCTGTTCAAGGAGGAGACGATGAAAGCTGTGAATCTGCTTGTAGTGCTGGTCGCGATGATTCTGTTTTCCGCCGTCAGTTTGTTCCCATCGCCGCAGAGAGATGCGCCGGCGGAGGTGAATCAGGCGCGCCAACAGCTCCGGGAAGCCTACGACAGCCTGCAACATGCCGGGCAAGCCTGGGGTGGGCATCGGGTCAACGCGATGCACCATATTGAAGCGGCCATGAAAGAGCTTGACGAAGCCGAGGCCTACGCCAAAGAACACCACGACATGAAGTAGCGGTGCACAGCAAGCATGCGGCGGCGGACAGGTTCGTCCGCCGCTTTTGTTTGGACTGAAGGCTGAGGCGGTTTGTTCAGGGCGTCCTCGGCGGGACGCGGATTCCTGTTGGCGCTCACCAGCGCTGATGGACCTGCGGGCGAATCTTCCGGTCGTAAATCTCTTTGATGGCTGACATGGCTTCGGGCGTGAGAGGCGGGAGATCGGCGGCGTGGCAGTTGTCCGCGACCTGGCCGGGGCGCTTGCCGCCGGGGATGGCGCAAGTGACGGCATCAAACATGAGAATCCAGCGCAGGGCAAACTGGGCCATGGAGGCGCCGCTGGGCACGAGGTGGCGGGCTTCCTCGACCGCATCGAGGGCAAGATCGTAATCCACACCTGAGAATGTTTCGCCGACATCGAACTGCTCGCCGTGACGATTAAAGTTGCGGTGGTCGTCGGCGGAGAAGGTGGAATCGCGATGCAGCTTGCCGGTAAGCAGTCCGCTGGCCAGCGGGACCCGAGCGAGAATGCCGACTTTCTTCTCTTGAGCACGCGGGAAGAAAAGCTCCGCCGGGCGCTGGCGAAAACAGTTGAAGATGATCTGCACCGTCTGAACGTTGGGGAATTCGATGGCTTTGAGGGCCTCTTCGACTTTCTCTACGCTAACGCCGTAGTAGCGGATCTTGCCGGCTCGAACCAGATCGTCGAGGATACCGAACACCTCCGGGCGATAGTAGAGTTCGCTCGGGGGGCAGTGGAGTTGCAGCAAGTCGATTGTGTCGGCCGAGAGATTGCGGAGGCTGTCATCGACCCATGCGGTCAGGTTCGGGCGCGAGTAGCCTTCCACGGTCTGACGTGGGAGACGGCGCCCGGCCTTAGTGGCAACGATGATTTCTTCTTTGCGTTCCTTGCGCAGGCGGGCGATGAGGCGCTCGCTGCGTCCGTCTCCGTAGACGTCGGCAGTGTCGATGAAATTGATGCCGCTGTCGATGGCTTTGTGCAGGGCGGCGAGAGAGTCTTCGTCGGACACGGCTCCCCAGGAGCCACCGATGGCCCAGGCGCCAAAGCTGATTTCCGAGACGTTCCAACCAGTGCGGCCGAGAGGGCGTTTGTTCATGGGAGTTCCTGACTGAGCATTCCATCATAAGCTCGAGGCCCTCAACGGCTAAAGCCGTCTTCCCCGAAAATGCCTCTACGGCACGACTGGAAATCGTGCCCTTCCCGTTCGTGATTGGGATCCGGATCGGGACGATTGGCTTTGCTTTCGCTCGAACTACCGGGACGATCGTCGCCAGAGGAGGCTGGTTCCGAGAACTGAGAGCCCACAAATCTGCGAAACGCATAGATTGTCAATCCGGGGGAAGTCTTACTTTTCCTCCTCTTTCCACAAGGAAGTCACAACGTCCACAGGTTCTGCACAGGCGGGAGGAGTTTTTGTGTTGCCCGGGGGGACGTTCTCGGGGAAAGTGTTTCCAGCGAAAACGTGAGAATCCTGTAGCTGTTGGATGATTGCGGTAGTCAGCGACAAGCTGGCAATTCTCGAGGGTGAATTGCCGGGGGATCCACCAGAAAAACGCGCCTAGCGCGAACTGGTTGCCCGGGCGTTGCGGCCTCCTCCCATCTTGCTCTTGTAGCGGGACAGGGTCGCTGACATCTGCAGCGGTTGCCGTGAAGTGGTCGCGTGATCACGAATCGGCAATCTGGCTTCGGCAAATGTGGCGCAGCCTGCTCTTCGGAGCAGCGGTGCTGTCGGGCTGAGGCGTTCATCCCGCCCAAGCGGTGACAAAAGACAGAACAGGAAACCACGTACCGATGCGGCTTGGGTGGCTGGCCCAAGCCGCATTCGAATTTTTGGGAACTGACTGGGTAGCCTCCGCGGCTGAAGCCGCTCCTCCAAGAACATTCTCCACAGCACCCTTCAGCGGGTTGCGCGGTCCCTGCCGAGTGTGCGGGTGTTTCGTTTTCGGGGGCTACTCCTGGAAACGCGAGGTCTCTCCACTCCGCATCCTCTTCCGCTGCGCGGAAGAGGATGCTCCGGTCGAGATGACAATGGCGAGAAGGTTATTTCGCTTTGGTGGCTTTGCCGTCCATTACGTCGGTCCACTTGGTGCCGTCCTGCGACATCTCGAAGGAGAAGTTGTAGGTGGTGGGCGAAGTGATCTTCATGGTGAAGCGGCTTTTCATGGTCTGGCCGCCCATTTTTTCGTCGCTGGTCCAGGTCCAGGTTTCGCCTTCGAGGGAGCCCTTGGATTCCATGAACTCTCCCCAGCTATTGAACTCGCGGTAGTTGAAGCCTTTGTCGTCGGTGTTGTAGCCCATGATGGAGAGACCGGAACCGTTGCCCATGGAGCTTCTGAAATCAGCGTGGCAGACGAGGAAAAAGTTTCCGTCCATCCATTCGCAGCGTTCATCTTCGGACATGGCGCCACCCGGCCCCATGGCGCCGGGCTTCATGTCGCCGGTGAGCGACCAGGAACCGACGAAGTACTCTAGTTTTTTAAGTTCGGGAGCGGGAGTGGGCGGACCTTGCTGGGCGAACGCCGCGGCGGCGAGTACGAACCACCCGGCCAAGATCGTTATTATGGGTTTCATATATGCCTCGTATGCATTGCAGATTGCCGATTTGCGATTACGGATTGCGAAGACTTTAATCCGGCGACATCTTAGGCCCGGTGCTTCAGGCAGTCAATCGCCCCTTTGGGGGCTGTAGCCGAGAATCAACCATCGGCAATCGAAAATCGGAATTCATGTTTACCAGTCTCCCCAATGGGAGATGCTCATCTGCTGAAACTTCATTTTCCATTCGCCACCTTGCTTCACCCACACGGTGCTGAAGTGCTGATAGCGCGGGGGCGGACCCTGGTCTTCGGCGGCGGGGACGCGGACGACAACGTCGTAGGTCACGATCGCGGCATTATCGCTTACGAGGACCACTTTCATGTCGTAGGGCAGGAGATCGACGGGGCCTTCGGCGAGTTGGTCGATCATCTCCTGCCGGGAGGCAAGTTGGCCGTCGGAGCCTACGAAGGAGAAGTCGTCGGCGAGCGTGCGCTTTAGAAATGCGGTGTCGCCTTTTTTCTCGGCCGCGATAAAGCTCTTTTCGGCCGAGATGAGGGTTTGCTCTTCGGCGGTCAGCGGCTTTTCGGGGGCGTTGCCTTGTCCGGCGCGGGCAGCCGCAAACGTGGTGCACAGCAGAATCGTGAAAATAGCGACACGAGGGCGCATTCGGTCTCCTTATATCTGACGGATCAATAAGGATTTTGTCACATTCGGGGCGGGGATGGGATTGATTTTGAGGGAGTTATGGGGCGTTTCCGCCGTCCCCCGGGAGGGGCTTCAACCCTCGGCTACCCGGCATTGAAACGTCGGTATTTTCGGGCGCACCTCCCAGGCCGATTTTCTGGCGGTTCCGTTTTCTCGCTTACTTGCCCACGTGCTTATGCCGTGGGCTGTACTGTTTCGCCGGTTCGCGGCTGGCGATTTGTTACTGGTGCCTTTTTTGTCCTGGCACTTCGGCGGCATGTTCGAGGGCGGAATCGATTTTCCTAAGATTATTGGCGAATCTTCGTTGGGAGATCTGCGCGGGGAACCTCGATCTGTTCTCCAGTGGCGAGATTCTTGAGGGCGAATGCGTTGGCTTTCACTTCGTTCTCACCGACGATCAGGATGTATTTTGCTCCCGCCTTCTCCGCGGTCGGGAAGGATTTTTTCAGGCGGAAAGATTCGTCTCCGAGTTCGACGACTATGCCCTCACGGCGGAGTTCCCGGGCCAGGCGGGCGGCTTCGGAGTTCATGCCTTCGCCGAGCGGGGCGATGTAGACGTCGGGCTTGCGCTGAATGGCCTCGGCGGATTGCTTTTCCTGCAAGGAGAGGACGAGGCGGTCTTCCCCAATTGCGAAGCCAATGCCGGGCGCCGGAGGTCCGCCCAGAGATTCGGAGAGGCCGTCGTAGCGGCCACCGCCGAGGATGGCGTTTTGTGCACCCAATGCTCCGTGCGTAAATTCGAAGGCGGTGCGGGTGTAGTAGTCGAGGCCGCGAACTAGTCGGTCATTGATGTGGAACGGAATTCCGACGGCGCGCAGGATTTGCTGGACGGCTTCGAAGTGCTGGCGGCAGGGTTCGTCGAGGAACTGGCTGACGCGCGGCAGCGTTTCGATGATGGGCTGGTCTTCGGGAACTTTGCAGTCAAAGACGCGCAGCGGATTGGTGACGGCGCGGCGCTGACAGTCGACGCACATCTTGTCTTTTACCGGATCGAGAGCTTTTCGCAGCGCTTCGTTAAATTTGGCGCGGTCATTGGGGCAGCCTACCGAGTTGAGTTCCAGATTCCATCCGGTGATACCCAGGCGGTCGAGGAGCGTAGCCAGCATCTCGAGGATCTCGGCGTCGCGGGCCGGAGACTCGCTGCCGGCTGATGACGGGCCGATGATTTCGGCATCGATTTGATAGAACTGGCGGTAACGGCCTTTTTGGGGGCGCTCGCGACGGAACATGGGTCCGATGAGAAAAAGCTTGTTGAGGCCGCGATCGCCGAGTTTGTGTTCGATGTAGGCACGGACGATGCCGGCGGTGGCCTCGGGACGGAGGGTGAGGGATTGTCCTTTATCGCTGGCGGCGCGGCCGCGGTCTTCCCAAGTGAACATTTCTTTGGCAACGATGTCGGTTTCTTCACCGACGCCGCGGGCGAAGAGTTCGGTAGCTTCGAAGACGGGCGTGCGGATTTCCTGGAAGTTGTAAACGCGGAAGACCTCGCGGGCGGTGGCTTCGACGAAGTTCCACAGCGCGGTGTCGGGCGGGAGCAGGTCGCGGGTTCCTCTGACGGCCTTGATCATGTTGTTGGTCGTTCGGCGTTAGCGGACGGATTCGGTTCCAGCCGTCCCTCCGGGACGGACGTTCCATATTAAATGGGCTGGGCCCGACGTTGAAACGCCGGGCTATTTTCGGGTGGCCCTTCGCGCTGCTTCGGGGTCCGTGAGCATGAGTGAGAATGCCTAATGCAACTTTCCCGACTACCCGGCGAGCGCGCGCTCCTTCGACTGCGTTCGCCTTTCGCACTTGGGAGCCTTTTTTCGCTCAGGATGACAGGGCTCTTACTTCTCGCGCAAATATTCGTCTTTGTAGCCGAGGTAGTTTTTCGCGTAACGCATGATTGTCTCATCTTCAGCGGGCGTAAGTTTGCGGCGGAACTTGCCGGGGCAGCCCATCCAAAGGGAGCCGGGCTCGACGATCGTTTTTTCCGGGATGAGCGTTCCGGCGGCGATGATGGAGCCGGCGCCGATGCGAGCTCCATTGAGGATGATGGACCCCATGCCGATCAGGCAGCGGTCTTCGATGATGCATCCGTGCAGCGTGACCGAGTGGCCCACCGTTACGTACTCGCCCAGATAGACGCCGTACTGCTGCTTCATACCGTGGAGGACGCTGTTGTCCTGGACGTTCGAGTTTGCGCCGATGCGGATCTCGTGGACGTCGCCGCGGAGGACAGCGTTCATCCAGATGGAGGCGTGTTCGCCGAGCACCACGTCTCCGATAATTTGGGAGGAGTCGTCGACATAGCAGGTAGATGGGATGCTGGGAGCGACGCCTTTGAAGGAGCGAATCATTTGTAGAAGACGAATTTTGAAAATAGCACGTTGGGTTTCAAACTTTCAAAGTTTCAAACTTTCAAATTTCAAGGGTGCAGGTCAACGTGAGTTGCGGGGCTCAGGTGTTGTCTGTTTGTCATCCTAGGCGCTGCTTTAGCGCTTAAGGACCTTTGCGGTCTGGCGACAGACGAGGCATTGCCGGCAAACTGCATGGATCCGTCGCTTCGCTCAGGTCACACCTTGGGGGGAGTAGCTGAGGCCGCCATTCCCGGTCCGGGAAAGTTCCGAAAAAAGATTTTGATTGATCACTGAAGTGCGCCGTGTGTGCGTGCTATAGAGAAAGTGTTTCCCGTAGTTCTGCGGGGAAGCTTTCCGGCAGCGTAACTTGAATAGCGCCCTCCGGCACTTTCTCCGCAGTATTTCGTGGCGCCTCCGGTGGGCGCGCAGGAACGATCCCTCCGAGCTTGATTTCGTTGGCAGGAACAAGCTCATGATCTGGCGGCGCGCTTTCTTCTTTTTTGTACTCTTCCCGGCTATTTTTACGAGTTTTTTTTCAGCACAGGACTCTGCTACCGGAGCCATTCGGGGGACGGTGAGCGACGCACGCGGCGGGCGGATTCCGCAGGCGTCGGTGGTGGTGGTGAACACGGCCACGACTGCCCGGTATTCAGCGGTGAGCGATGGCGAGGGGCGGTTCGCGATCGAGCTGCTGGCACCGGGGGATTACTCACTACGGGTGACGGCGCAGGGCATGTCTCCGGAGATCACGCCACAGTTGCATGTGGATGTGGGCGGCGCCACGGAGATGAACTTTCGGCTGACGATTGCGGGTAGTCAGGAAAGCGTGACCGTGTCGGGCGCGCCGCTGCTGGTGGACACCAAGCCGAGCGCGGTGTCTTCGCTGCTGGACGAGCGGGCGGTGGCAGACATGCCACTGAATGGGCGGAGATTCTCGGATCTGATGCTGTTTTCGCCGGGGGTGACGCAGGATCCGCGGAGTTTGACTTCGTCTTCGAATGGGGATTTGTCGGTTGGCGGGATTCGGGGATTTCAGAACAGCTTCCTGGTGGATGGCGGGGATTACAACAATGCGTTCTTTGCGCAGGCGCGAGGGCGGTATCGGGAGCCTTACCAGCTTTCGACCGAGGTGGTACAGGAGTTTCGGGTCTCAACGAATTCTTACGGCGCGGAGTTGGGGCGGTCGGGCGGAGCGGTCGTGAATGTCGTGACGAAATCGGGATCCAATCATCTGCATGGAACGGCGTTTTATCACTTTCGGGACAGTTCGTTTGGGGCGAGTGATCCTTTCCTGGCATTCAAGCCACATAATCGGCAACAGCAGATGGGAGGAACGATTGGCGGGCCGGTCCGGCGGAACAAGGTGTTCTTCTTTCTGGGATTCGATCAGCACGTTTTTCATGAGCCGAACGTGGTGGAGTTCATTGATGGGAGTTCGAAAATTCTGCCGCAAGCGGGAACTGGGCCGTACACACCTGGGGACTACGAGGCGAATGATCAGGCGCTGGTGTTTGCTACGGCAGCGCAGTTGAGTGCGCTGGCGGGGGAGTATCCGGCGGAGCAGGTGGGGAATTCGTCGTATGCGAAGCTGGATATCAATGTCACGCCTCGGAACCAACTGGCGCTGCGGCTGAATCTGTCGCGGTATTGGGGCGCGAATAATGTGTTTCTGGATCCGGCGAGCCCGGTGACTTACGACGCGATCAGCAACAATGGGCAGGAGACGGTCGCGGCGGAAACGGGGTCGGTGGCGCTGACTTCAGGGTTGTCGCAGCGTTGGACCAGCCATCTGCGTGCGCAGTTCTCGCGGGACCAGCAGCAGTCGTTCAGCAACAGCAGTGATGTGCTGGTGAAGATTCCGACGATTCTGGATGGAATGGGGCGGTCGAACCTGTTGCCGCGGCAGACGCGGGAGCATCGTTTGCACCTAGCGGAGACGGTGAGTTTTGAGGGGCGGCGAAATTCATGGAAGTTCGGCGGGGACGGATTGCTGAGCTGGATCTATGACTTCTTTCCCAGCCAGCAGAGCGGGGAGTACTTGTTTTATCCGATCAAAGTGAATCCGTTTACATTTCAGCCGATGGAGGCGGGGTTGGAGCTGACGCCGCTGCGGGCGTATGCGCACGAGGTGCCACATTATTATCTGCAGAATTTTGGGAGCGCGGCGTCGCGTCCGGATACGAATGAGTATGCAGCATTCGCGCAGGATACGATACGGGTGACGAACCGGCTGGCGGTGAACCTGGGAGCGCGGTGGGATTTGCAGACGTTTACGACGGCGGGATTGGTTTCGAATCCGCTGTTTCCGCCTTCCGGGAAGGTTCCGTTTCAGCCTTACAACTTAGCGCCGCGGGCGGGGCTGGCGTATTCGTTCGGAGACAGGCGGCCGCTGGTGGTGAGGGCAGGATATGGAATTTTCTTTGTACGCATCCCGCAGATTTATAACTCGGTGGTGCAGACGGAGAATGGCATGACCGATGCGGAGGTGTTTCTCAACAATACCGATTACTACAATCGGCAGGTGTTTCCGACGTATCCGAATCCTCTGGTGAATTGCCCGGATGTGGCCGTGAAGTGTCGGTTGCCGGAGGGATTTACGCAAGGGGTGACGAACCCAGTGTCGGCGTTTGCGACGAATTTTGTGACGCCGCGGGTGCAGCAGGCAAGCATTTCGCTGGAGAAGGAAGTGGCGGAACGGACCACGGTTTCTTTGTCGGCGTTGAATGTGCATGGCGAGCATTTGATTCGGGCGCTGGATGTGAATTTGCCGCCGCCAGCGGCGCTGACGTATCCGATCTTTGATTCGACCGGCTCGGTGTTTCAGGGCGGGTATTACACGGTGGATTCCTTTGCGACCTGGCAGTTCACGCGATCGCTGACTTGTCCGTGGCCTCCGTGCATTAATCCGCTGGGAAGGCCGATTGCGCAATTGGGATCCATTGATGAATTTCAGAGTGCGGCTTCGAGTTATTACACCGGCGGAACTTTGTCGGTGAATCGGCGGATGGCGCAGGGAGTGTATTTGCGGCTGGCGTACACGTTCGCGCATGCCATTGATGATGGGCAGGACGCGCTGGTCGCAGGGCAGCCGGCGACGGTAGAGAACTCGTACAATCCCAGCGCGGAGCGGGGGCCGAGCGTGACCGATCAGCGGCAGCGGCTGGTGGTGGCCTTTTCGGGGGAAATGCATCCGTTTCATCGTGGGCATGAGCTGCTGGGCGCGTTTCTCAACGACTGGAAGCTCGCTTCGATTGTCAATTACGGGAGCGGGCGTCCGGTGAATGCGACCGTTTCGGGGGATCCGAATCAGGATGGAAATGATTTGAATGACCGGCTGCCAGGGTACTCGCGGAATGGATTTACCGGGCCGGATTACGCTACGGCCGATGTGCGGCTGACCCGGCGGATGCGGCTGAGCGAACGGTACAAACTGAATTTTTCGGCGGAAGCGTTCAACTTGTTCAATCGTGATAACCAGCGGGTGGCGATTACATCGAATGGCCTGGTAGCGAATGCAAGCACGTTTGTGCAGAGTTCCGTGACGCAGGGCGTGGCGACGTATCCGGGATATTATTCGCTGCCGAATAATTTCATGAAGCCCAATGCGGCGTATGCGCCGAGGCAGGTGCAGTTGGCGGTGAAGCTGGTGTTCTGAGGGAAAGGGTTCAGAGTTGCAGGGAACTCGAAGGTGTTCACTTCATCGTCAGCGCATAAACTTCCTGGCTGCCGATATCGCGAGTGAAAACGGGAGAGCCGTCGGGAGCGACGGACATTTTGAGCACGTTGAATTCTGAGAGCAGACGGAGTTGCTTCAGGCTGACGATAGGCTCGATCTTCTGATCGGAGAGGCGCATGCGCATCGCCGTTGGCCCATCTCCGAGGATCGCATCGGTTTCCAAATTGGTCTTGGGTGGAACCGCGGACGTCTATATGAGGCGGCTGCCATCCGGTGCCCACGTGGGACCGTAGGCGTGTTCAGCGATTTTTTGGGATGCACCGCAACTATACGTGCTGCAGCGGGGAGATTCCCCGAGGAACCGGTGTCTGCAGGCGTTGGCGACGTGCTCAAGCGCTAGTGCTGACGGGCGAGATCGCGGATCTGATTGAGGTAGCCGACGTAAATAGGAATCGGAATGTCGGGGGAGTCGCCGTCATTGAGGAAGTGCTCGAGACGGATCTCGATCGGGATGGACGTGATGACTTCGCGGAAGCGCGGCATCTGAAGATACTTCACGTGCCAGATTTCGAGCATGAGGGAGCGGAAGTCTTCGCTGATGAAGGGCATCTTGCGATCGCCGAGATAGATCGCGTCAAAGTGAGAGCGGGCGAGCGTGGCGCGGAGCGGGTCATCCGGTGGAGAGAAAGTATAGACGAGGTGGAAGACGTCAGCGAGGTCTCCCCAGATGACTTTTTCTTCGAAGGCGGTGAAGCGGAAGGGCGCGGCGATGCGTTGCTGCGCAGCACGCGCGTGCTCGGCGGATTGAAGATTGTGCGTCTTGAGTTGGTCGAGAAACCAGCGAAGGCGGTCGGGCTTGAGGTTGAAACGCAGGAACTCGATGGCATAGGCGTCCGGGAGGTAGAGGCTGGGATCGGCATCAAGACGCGCGAGCCAGGGCGCCCAATTCTGCTGCTCGAACGTGGCGAGAAGCGCGTTGAGGTCGGCCACGGCGATGTCGGGTTGATATTTGACCGCTTGCCAGAAGTGTTCGGTGGAGTCGTAGGTGGCGCCATAGAGCGGGATGCCTTCGGCGATCGGATACCAATTGGAGAGGACACGCGCGGGAATGGAGGGAGCGGCGCTCCAGCAATTAATGGCGTGTTTCCATTTTTGCTGGACGGCGACGAAGGCGTCGGCATATCCCGCCGGAGTGGGTTCGGTGACCTGGGCGAGTGCGCGGCGAAGTTCGTCTTCAGTGTGCGTGAATAGTGTTTCGAAGGGACGCTCGTCGACCATGGAGACGACGCGACTCTCGATGCCACGGCGGAGAAGGTCCCGGGCGAGTGCTTCCCGCTTGCCCTTGTCGAAGGTGGGGTAGCCCGGCCAGCGATGGGCTTGCGACTCAATATAGGGAAACATTTCGGAGAGCGAGGAGAATTCGATGAATCCATGGAGAGCGAAGTGGACGGGGCGTCCGTCTTTAGTGATGACGGTGGATGGAGTGACGAGAGCTTGCAGGGAGATCTGCTGGGCGTGAAGAGTGGCGCAGAAAAACAAAACGGCAATATAAAGCTGTCGTGGGAAGAATTTCATCGCAGGGGATGATGCCACTGATGAGGAGAAGGTTCAAGTTGTGGCCCGGGGCGTATGTCGGGAGCGCTGATCGCGAGACTCTGAGCAGGTACTCTCTTCGCCGACCCTGCCGCCGATTTTGAACTGTATTGCACGGTTACACAATTAATGATTCCGTGTCAGAATGCCTTGGGGCACAAATGAATCGAACAGCGTTCTTCCTGCTTGCATGTTGCGTCAGCGTTTGCCTGATTGCACCCCTTGTGGCTCAGGAGCAGCCCACGCGACCGCCGATCACGGGGATCGCGCACGTGCACATCTATGTCACCGATCTACGCAAATCCACTGATTTTTACAGCCGAATGCTAGGCTTGCCGGCACGCAGCGGAGGCTGCACGGGCATCACGCGGCCATGTTTTCTCCTCAACGATCACCAGCAAATTCTATTGTCGGAAGCGCCGTCTCCTCGACCGGAGAGCTTTCTTTCTGAAATCGCTTTTGCAACGCCCGACATTGGCCGGATGCGCACCTACCTCCTTGCCCATAAAATCACGCTAGGCCCCGTCACTCGGGACATCAACTCGGTCGCGTATTTCTCGCTTCACGACCCCGAAGGGAATAACATCGCATTCGTGCAGCTTCATCCTCTGACCGGGTCCAAAGCCCCGGCAGGAAAGCTCAGCACTCGAATGCTGCACGCTGGCTTCATCGTGAAGGATCGTGCCGCCGAAGATCGTTTTTACCGGGACCTGCTCGGCTTTCGTATGTACTGGCATGGCGGGTTCAAGGACACGGGCGACGACTGGTGGGAAATTCAGGTGCCCGACGGCAGCGACTGGATTGAGTACATGCTCAACATTCCTGCCAATGCAGACGCCAAGGAGCGCGGGGTGCAAAATCATTTCTCGCTGGGCGTGGAGAAAATTCAATCCGCAGTAAGCCAGCTGCACCAGAGCGGTGTGGAAAGACTGGACGGACCGGAAATTGGGCGCGACGGCAAGTGGAGCATCGATGTCTACGATCCTGACGGCACGCGGGTCGAAGTGATGGAATTCACGCCTGCGAAGGATCCCTGCTGCCATCCCTACACCGCAGACCATCCGAAACCATGAGGCCGTGCGCTCGCTCGTTTAAATTGTCGTCTACCTTGTCGCCTAAATCCGGCTTGGAGACTCCTTAAGAGACGAGGTCGCTGAATTGGGAGGCACCCTCCTCGCCGATGGGCGTCTCCAATGCGACCGGCATAGCGGTGATCTCTCCCACCTCGGCCCGCCGCCCGAATACTGCTTCTTTCGTTAATTTAAAAATTGTCCGCCAATTCTCTGCGATCACTTTGAGCCAAGCCATCTTATTCATCATGGGGAAGTAAATTCCACGGAAACATAAGCGCGCAAGAAAGATGTTAATGCGATAGCCGAGGGGCTGGTCATCGAGTGAGTCGACGGCATGCGCGAGAGCTTGTGGGCTGTATGAGTGATCCCAGCCGTAGCGGACTTCGTCGTGGGCTTCCTCGATACTCATTTTCAACGGGGTGTGGGCCATGGTGAAGGGAACGAAGTCTTTCCAGTGTCGCGGCCGCGTCAGGCGGCCCGCCGCCTCCAGACGCTTATAGAGCGGCGTGGCAGGCAATGGGGTCAACAGACCAAAGATAGGAAGACCGGGAGGCCAGGTGCGAACCTGCTCAAGCGTGCGCTCAGCCACACCAACGGTATCGTTGTCCATCCCAAAAATAAAAGAGGTGATGGCATACACGTTGCGCCGCGCGAGGCGTTCCAGGACCGCCACATATTCGCCCGGTTTGTTGAACCCTTTATTTACATCTTTGAGGTTGGTTGGGTCGATCGATTCCATGCCGATGAATATCCACTTGCCGCCAGAGGCAGCGATAAGATCCACCAACTCTTCGTCACGCAACAGATTGGCGCTGATCTGCGCTACCCAATGGACTTGCGCTTTGGCCGCGATGATGTCGCGTAATAATGACTTGGTTCGTTTGACATTGATGGCGAAGTTGTCATCGATGAAGAAAACCGCCATCTGCCCTTTTTCTTTGCGGGCTCGGGCCTTCAACATCAGCAGTTCATTCACCACACTCTCATTGCTTCGGAAGCGAATGGAGTCACCAAAAAAACCGGTAACCGTACAGAACTCGCATCCATAAGGGCAGCCGCGACCCGATTCCACCGGTACGATGCGAAAAGTTCCCCAGCCCTCACCTACGCGGTCCAGCATCGGCTTGAAGAGCTTCGGCACGAGATTGAATTGCTTAAGATCAATCGAATTCCAGGGGATCGCCGGATATTCTTTGAGTGATGGCTTCTTTTGCTTACCATCCGCATCCACGGGTGCGTAGATTTCTTTCAGCTCTCCTCGCGCGGCATCGTTCACAATCTGGGGCCAGGTTTCATCGGCTTCGCCAAGAGCAACGGCATCAGCGTGGCGCGGACCGCCATCGCGCCCCAGAGCCTCATCGGCTTCCTCGGTTACGTGGGGACCACCCATGACGACAGGCACTCCCACTGAGCGGATGGCGTCGGCCATGCGATACGCCTTGGCGACCATTCGGGTCATAGCACCGATGCCGACAAGTCCGATGCCTTGCTCGATCACATATTCCGCAATGCCGGCTTCGTCCATGGGCTGGGCATTGCCGTCGATCAGGAGGACTTCGTGCCCGGTTGGAGTCAGCGACTGCAACAAGAACATCCAGAGGTGAGGCATGAAATTGCGCGTGACACCATTGTCAGGATTGTAAAGAAGAATTCTCATGTGTCCCCAATCTGAAGTAGATGAAAAAAAACGTGCCGTTCCGCACGGGGGCGTCATGAGCTGCCGCAATCGGCGCCTTGGCCTTGCGTTGCTTCTAATAAATCTGTTTGCCGGATTGTACACCCGGCGGAGTCATGCTCTCAAAATAGCTGGCATGAGTAAACGGGGTTCGAGGAGCCTGGGAACGACGGGAGTCTCCAGTTCTGTCAAAGAACGGAGTTATCCGGGGCGGTGTAGCGAATCGTCGAAATCAGATTCTTGTCTTTGAAAAGGTTCCTTGGAGAAAGAGTGGGCCTCATTGCCTTTGGTGAGCGATCATGCGGATGCCACCCGCGACCCCCGGGAATGGCCAGAAAGAATCAGCGCGCCGTAAACGGAACAGCTTCGGGCGGAGAATAGCCAGGGTGGCTGGCAATGGGTATACTGCTGCGTCACATTTTTGCTTGCCTAAAGGGCGCTGCTTGAATCCTGAAGAAAATATTATTGGCGACACCAGTCCTGACTCAGATCTCGCCCAGCAAGAGACGACGGTTGCCAGCACGCTCAGTTCGAAGACAGTAATCGGACCGTATCACCTGTTGCACCGAATCGGAGTGGGCGGGATGGGCGAGGTGTGGCTCGCGGAGCAGAAGGAGCCGATCAACCGGCGGGTGGCGATCAAGCTGATCAAGGCAGGAATGGACAGCCGCGAAGTCGTGGGGCGGTTTGAGTCGGAACGCCAGACGCTGGCGCTGATGGATCATCCGGCGATTGCGAAGGTGCTGGACGCGGGCTCGACGGAGCAAGGCGCGCCCTACTTCGTGATGGAATACGTGAACGGCATTCCCATCACAAAATACTGCGACCGGCACCGGCTGACGACCGAGCAGCGCCTCGAACTTTTCACGCGGGTTTGCGACGGTGTGCAGCACGCCCATCAGAAGGCGATCCTGCATCGCGATCTGAAACCGTCGAACATCCTGGTGAGCGAAGTGGATGGCAAGCCGGCGCCGCGCATTATCGACTTTGGAGTGGCCAAGGCCACGGCGCAACGGCTTACGGCCGACACGTTGTTCACGCGATTTGGATCAGTGGTCGGGACTCCTGCGTACATGAGCCCGGAGCAAGCAGACTCGGCGGGCATCGACGTGGACACGCGTACCGACGTGTATTCACTGGGCGTGGTCTTGTACGAATTGCTGGTGGGGGCGCTACCGCTGGACTTCACCAAGTCCTCTCCCGATCAGTTTCGGAGCCGGTTGCGCGACGAAGATGCGCCGCGGCCCAGCACGAAGCTGCGGACGTCCGGCGCGAAATCCGATAGCGCGGCGGAAGCGCGGAGAACGGATCTTACGGCGCTCCTGCGACAATTGCGGGGTGATCTCGATGCGATCACGCTCAAGTGCCTGGAAAAGGACCGCGGGCGGCGTTACGCGACACCCTCTGAACTGGCGGCCGATCTGGGACGCTACCTGCGGAATGAGCCGGTGATTGCGCGTCCGGCGAGCCTGGCGTATCGCGCGCGGAAGTACGCGCGGCGGCATCGCGTGGGGGTAACGCTCGCGGCTGGAGTTGCCATTCTGCTCGTGGCGGGCGCCATCGCGCAGACGGTGGAATTGCGGCGTATCCGACTGGAGCGCGACCGCGCCGACCGCGTCACAAAGTTCATGGTGAATATGTTCAAGGTCTCCAATCCCAGCGAGGCGCGCGGAAACGATATCCGCGCACGGGAGATTTTAGACAAGGCCTCCAATGATATCGACAGCGGGCTGAAGCAGGATCCCGAACTGCAGGCGCGGATGATGTACACGATGGGCTTGGTGTATGAGAGCCTTGGACTTTACTCGAAAGCGGAGTCGCTGTTCACACGCGCCGCCGATATCCGGCGATCGGTGTCGGGTCCCACGGACCGCGGGACGCTCGAGGCATCGAACAGGCTCGCGGGTGTGCTGATGGAAGAAAGCCGGTTTCCCGAAGCTGAGAAACTGCAGAGGGAAACGTTGGATCTTCGCCGCCGGGCCTTTGGCCCCAAGGATCGCGATACGATCGACTCGGCCGCCCAACTCGCGCTGATTCTCGATAATGAAGGACGTTTCCCAGAGGCTGAAAAACTGAATCGCGAGACTCTCGCGATCGCCCAACGGGTACTCGGTCCCGAGGACGATGAGACTCGTATGACGAAGCAGCACCTCGCCATCGATCTTGCCTATGAGGGGAAATACCCTGACGCGGAAAAGGTTTTTCGCGAGATCTATGAGCAAGACCGGAAGCGGCTGGGCGAAGATGATCCGAAAACGTTGGGAGAACACGTGAACATCGGCAACATCCTCTTACAGCAGGACAAGTATGCCGAGGCGGAGAAGGAATATCGGGAGTGCGACGCGATCAGCGTTCGCGTGCTTGGCCCGGAGCACCCTCGAACGCTATTGAACAAAGGCAATCTCGCACAGGCTCTCCGAGGGCTGAAGCAATATCCGGAGGCGGAAAGCTTGCTGCGCGATGTTCTGGCCGCCAAGCTGAAGACGTTGGGACCGGATCATCGCTCCACCCTGGTGACGAAAGGAAATCTGGCCGAGGTTCTTACCCTTGAGGGCAAGAATACGGAGGCGGAACAGGTGACGCGGGAAACATTGGAGAGCGAACGACGCACCCTGGGGCCGGAGCATGTCGACACCCTGGTGACGTTGGAGGTTTTGGCGGAAATTCTGCGGAACGAGAAGCATTATCCCGAGGCGGAAAAAACATATCAGGAAGTGTTCGATGACCGACGACGCACGCTGGGAGAAGACCATTCAGGCACCGCCCTGGCGGCTTTCAGCTTGTCGGAAGTGCAGGCGCTGGAGGGCAAAAAGAATGATGCTTTAAGCAATTTGGAATTCGCAGTGTCGCACGACCTTTTGGCCGATTTCCGAGCGGATCTCGAGAAGGATGACAGTTTCACTTCACTGCGTGGCGATCCGCGGTTCGCGGCGGCACTCGCCAAATCGCAGAAAATCCTGGCAGCCGGCGCCAAGTCGAATTAGGGCTGCAGTTCACCACAAGCCAAACCGTCAAGCACGCGAGCAATCTGGTGCTTGTGATGCTCGATGATTTCGGGCGGAGTACCCCAGGAAGCCGACCGGCGCACGAAGGTGTGGACCCATCCTGTGGTGACCCTTTCCGCAGTTATTTGGATTTCTGTCGATAGTTGACGCTTGCTCTCGCCGCAATCGTGAGTAAGCTGGCTCCGTATAAGAGGACCTTGTCATCTCCGTCTTGCCGCAACTTGCGAGGGTTTTGGTGAGATTGGAGGAACGGACAGCCCACCCTGGGCAGTCGAGCTTCGGCGCCGTGCTGCCGCTGTCCAACTTTCTCAATCCGGGACCGCGACGTCCGAAGCCGCGTTCTTGGGGGTGGATGCGCGCATGCTGCAAGCGCCAGGCGACGCGAGCGTTGTTTGCGCCGATGCATCGGCGGAGAGGCTCAGACAACTTTCTGAAAGGCTGCGGCAGGAAGGTCTGGCAGTCATTTGTACACGCTCAGCGGCAGAGTGCCTGACCATGGCGGCAGAGTATCGGCCCCGTATCATCGTGCTGGATTCGGACTTCCTCGAGGTGGACCAGGAGAGTATTCCCGAGTACATCAGCCGGATCAGTGCGTCGACCGCGGTCGTGCTAACCGTGGACGAACCTGAGAGGTGGCGGAATCGGACGCCGCAATATGTAGAAGCCCTGTTGAAACGGGGCGACCTGGATTCGATCGTATCGTTGGTGCGCCAGCTGAATTAAGCGGCGGGCTTGGCGGCAGCGGCGCGCGCCTGGAAATTGGATTCATGCTGAGGATCAGAGATGTCGCGCGACACGGCCGAACATAGTTCGCTGATGGCGGAGAGCAGGATGCCGACCGGCTGGCCCTTCTGCACGAAATTATCCACCAGTTTGAGCAGCCGCGACGGGATGCTCCCGGTGGAAGACGAGAGCAGGAGGATGGGAACATGCGGATTGCGCTCGTGCAGCATATGAGCCACAGTCTCGCCGTCGAGGTCGGGCATCGAGTAGTCGAGCATCACCAGGTCAACTTGCTTTTTCTCGAACAGGCGCAGCCCAGACCGCCCGTTGCAGGCTGTGAGGACGTTGTATCCCACGGCTTCGAGCAGGGCCTTGCGGACGGCCAGTCCTTCAGGATGGTCGTCAATGCACAGCAGCGTGGGCCTGAGATCGGGCTGCAGACGAGGAGCGAGGACAGGCTCACGGGAGGGCGGTGCTTCGGCGGAACAAATGGGAGTGGACTTGGTCCAGGCCTGCAGTTCAGAAGGCAACGCAATCACGGCGCTTCGGCTCTTCCCTGCCGGGCGACGCACGGGAAGACCAAAGTGCTTCTCCCAGCGCTGAACCGTGCGTTCACTGCGTCCCAGATAGAGGGCGATTTCCTTCCATGAATTCAGCAGTAATTCACTTTCCATGCTTCTTCTCCACGCCTCATTGCGTTCCGACAGAGCGGAGATGCCGGGGAGGGCAACCTCAACGCCGGGGAGGGCAACCTCAACAAAGGAGGTGCTCTCAGTGGAACCGTACAGCGGCTATTGACGACCCCCACGGTCGCCCGAAGTATTGAAAGAATCCCGCAAGGTAGGGTGGTATGACACTACAGTATTTTATGTATGGCGTAAGTTGACGCTTACTTGGTCGGTAAGTTCAGTGAAAAAAGAAGAGCGATGGACAATTTGAACAGGCTCCAATCATCCACGAGCGAATTGCGGATGAATCCGCTTCTTTTGCTTGTGGCTTTAGTCTGCCTGAGCGGCAGCCTGGCGGGGCAGGTTTCGCGGCAAACCTTTGGATCCGCAGGGCGGCGGGCTCCGAATTCGGGGATGTTTGCGCTCTCGTCTTTTTACGAGATCGCGAATCCGCTGCCGGCAGGAAAACCCGGAGACCTGATTCGGTTCGACACCTTCGACCGATATGAACTACCGTTCAACATCATCGCGGTCCGGATTTTGTATTACTCGCTCGCGGCGCAGGGAACCGAGGCGGCGGCTTCGGGCGTAGTTCTTTATCCAGACGGGAATCCGCCGCCGGGCGGCTGGCCCGTTATCGCATGGGCTCATCCTGTCACTGGCGTAGCGCGAACCTGCGCGCCGTCTCTCATGAAAAATCTGTATGACGGACCCGTTCTCAGCATGTACGTCAATATGGGCTACGCCGTGGTGGCGACGGACTATGTCGGCCTTGGGACAAGTTTTCGCAGCGCGTTTATCGATGTCCCTTCGAACGCGACGGATGTAATCTATGCGGTTTCAGCGGCGCGACGGGCAGTTCCGCAGCTCGGCACAAAGTGGGTTGCGATTGGGGAAGAGGATGGCGGGGCGGCGGTGCTGATGGTTGCGGAGATGGAGTCCGAAATGGGTGATGTGGGCTACTTGGGAAGCATCGCGATTTCTGGAGCGATGGATTTGAGGGCGGAGCTTGAGCAACTACATGGGGAATGGCACGATAATTTGGCGGCTCTTGCTTATGGCATCCAGAGTGTCTATCCCGAGTTCCGCGTTCAGGACATGCTGACGACGAAGGCAATGGAGACTTATCGCGAGATAAGCCAGAAGTGTTCTGTTCCAACGTCATTGGCCGGCGCTTCTTCTAAAACGATGTTACGACCGAAATGGGAGGCTAACCCGTACGTTCAGAAATTCGTTCAAAGAAATACACTCGCGGAAAAGCCGGCACGCGCCACCCTCCTTCTCATCGGAGATGAGCGTGACAGTGCGGCCAGGAATTTGGAAGAGCGTATGTGCAGCAAAGGCGATCACATCGAGGTCGACAACTACTCGGGAGTGGGACCTGCGGACCTCATGGGCGAATCGGCCAGCGCACAGAGTTCATGGATTCAAGCACGTTTTGCCGGAAGAGCTGTCCCGAATAACTGCCCTCGCTGATCTAATACTTATTCCAGATCAGGATAGCAAGAATGGCAGGAAGGTAGATGACCGTGGCATGGAGTAGTCGTGCTGCCGCTACCCGCGATGCCGAACGAGCGAGTTGAAGGCTGGAGCGAAGCAGAAACCCTCCCAGCGCAATCAAGCCGATGATGGAAAGGGACGGCGCAGTATCGTTCGCCACGAAAATGATGCCTACAATCGTAACCGCCAAAGCGAAGAATACGATCTCGAATCGAGTAAAGCGGCCTTCGACGTCGAATGACGGCAGCATGTGATATCCGGCGCGTTCGTAATCTTCGCGATACATAAGTGCGATCGACAAAAAATGCGGGAATTGCCAGAGAAAAAGAAGGGAAAAAAGCATCTCCGCCTTAAGGTCGAGCCTGCCAGATGCAGCCAACCATCCGATCAAGGTCGGCATAGCACCGGGAATTGCCCCCAACAGCGTGCACAATGAGGTTTTTCTCTTGAGCGGCGTGTAGACCAGGAGGTAAGAGAGCAGAGTAAACATTGCGGCCAGGGCTGACGCAGCATTCACTGCCTTCCAGAGGTATACCGAGCCCGTGACACTGAGCAGAATGCCAAGGACAAAGGCCTCGGATGGGAGGATTCGTCCGGTGGGCAGAGGCCGATTCGCAGTGCGGTACATTTGGCCGTCATGCCGGCTCTCCATAAACTGATTCAAGGTTGCGGTGCCGCTTGCTATTAGAAGAGTGCCCGCGAGGGTATGGAAGAGCCTAACAAAGTGAAGTGGTCCGTGGCTTCCTAATATATAACCGGCAGAGGTTGTGATCAGAATGAGCAGATTCACTTCCGGTTTAGTCAGGGTGCAATACTCTCGAAGCCTCGCGAGCAGGAATGCGTTGACCGTCGATTTTCTCGGTCGTGCCATTTTCATTGCCATGCCACTATTCATATTCGACCGGTACAGTTGCGACGTTAGAGATGTCATTCAACTAGGACATTGATTCGGTATCGCTGGTGTATTCCGGTGGCCTGAATTGTCGTCTTTTCCGGTACACCATTGAGGTAAACAGAACAGACAGACAGGTGGGCGTAATTACTAATATGTAAATACCATCACGTAACGCATGGATCATGCGATTCCCGGAGGCAGCAGCCTGCGTGTAACACAAGGCACATCCTTGGGCGTGAGCTTCGCCCACTACAGCCGCCAAGAAGAGAAAGAATGCGATTATGAAGCGGGAACCACGTATCAGGTGCATAATCCCCCACAAGTTATGAGTCTAAAACTGTCGGTCCAGCCGAATTGAAGGGAAGCTAGAACGAAGAGGGTAAGAATCACAACGCACACGACAAATCCGCGGTTTTCAGCCCAGAGATGCATGAAGAACAAGACGGCAATTATCGCCTCAGCGACGGCAAGCATTAACATTCGCACAAACATCTGGTAGGTCGACAGGTTCGAATAAGCAACCACAAATTGAAGAGCAGCGAGAACCAGGACACATAGATATACGATGAGATAGCGACCTGCTCCTCTGGTCTGAGACCGTGCGTTCTCCTGCGATATCATGTCGTCCTCCGTTAGCGCGTAAAGTTCAACAGATAGACCATGGGAACCACAAACATCCAGACCAGGTCGACGAAATGCCAATACAGGCCAACAGTCTCGATGTGGTCGGCGCTATATCTTCCACTTTTGTAGAGGAAAGTAACGGCAATTAGGGCTATGACTCCGCCAACGACGTGGGTGAGATGAAGGCCGGTTATGCCAAAAAATGTGGACCCAAACAAAGAGTCGCCCCATGGATTCTTGGAGAGACCCACTCCGTCGTTGATCAGACCTAGCCATTCGCGAATGTGCAGGATCGCGAACACGATTCCGCCCGCAACTGTGATAAGCATCCAACTCACGGCGCGCGCCCGATTACCCAAGCGGGCGGCCTGAACTGCCATCAGCATAGTGAAGCTGCTGCTGATCAGTATGAATGTCATGATCGCTACGTTGACGATGGAATGAAAAGGTCGTGGCCAATTTGGACTTGCATTCCGCAAGAAACCATAAGCAACGAGGATAGCGGCGAATGTCATCCCGTCAGCAATAATGAAAAGCCAGATTGCGAGCTTCTTGGACGGGATTGCAAAGGGAGACTGCTCCACGACCTGCGGGGGATACTCTTTACCCGTCACCACATTGGCTTCGCTCATGCTAACTCTCCGTGCCAAGAAACAGCCTTACAGTTTTAACCACAATAATGCGAGCAGATATATCCACAAGACATCCATAAAGTGCCAATAGGTTGCCGCTGTACTGAAAGCGGATCTCCGCAACTGGCGAGACCGAAACTTCATGATGATGTAGACAAGCCCTCCCAGTCCCCCCAGGACATGAGCGGCATGAACGCCAGTCAGTACATAGAAGAAGGAGCAGTTCGGGTTTGTGGACACATACAGCCCTTCGCGATTCAAAGCGAGCCATGCCTGATACTGACCAATTACGAAAACAAGACCCAGAGCTAATGTTCCGTACAGCCAGTATGGCTTCGCCTGTAATGACGCGAGGGCACCGGTGGACCGAGAAGGAAGACCACGACGGAACAGCTCGAGAGTCACGCTGCTGGCCAAGAGGACAATCGTGTTAAATAACAGTATGGGAGGCAGAGCTAAGTGCTGCCAGTCCATTCCTGCGCCTTGCCGAACGACGAGGGCACTGGTAAATCCCGCGAACATCATGACGATCGCGGCTATTCCTACCCAGATCGCCGTATTCGCAGGCGGCGGTGAACTGCCTTCCAGAGTATGCAACCTGTCGTTTCCGGGGGAGAATGGGCCATAGCCGCCTCTCCCGTGGGTGAGACGTGCTGGAGCGTTTACCTGCCGGGTATCATCGACAATGACGGGCATATGACAAGTTACCTCTGCGTTCCTCGTGCGGTATGGCTAAGATGTCGGTGAGCTTTCTAGTGCTGCCTGCTCTGGAGAGTCTTGCATGATGTAGTCGGCGCCACTTGCAGTCCGAACGCCATACTGAAATGGGTCGTGGTAGACGATTGGGTGACGACCTCCAAAATTGTCGAAAGGCGGAGGAGACGGAATCGTCCATTCAAGCGAGGTACCTTCCCACGGATTATCAGGGGCTGGCTCCCCCCAGAACCGGCTATGAATGAGGTTATAGAGGAAGATGAGTTGTACGCCGCCCGTAAACAACGCTGCGACTGTAATGAACTGGTGAACAGGAATCAGGTGAAGCGTGTAATCGTCGACAAAAGCCTGGTAACGTCGAACATTTCCGGCTATGCCGAGATAGTGGAATGGCATGAAAATACAGTACACGCCGACGAAGGTAAGCCAGAAATGGATCTTTCCCAAGCGCTCGCTCATCATCCTGCCGAACATCTTAGGAAACCAAAAATAAGTGCCAGCGAAGATTCCGAAAATAGCGGCCACAGCCATCACGAAGTGGAAATGACCGACCACAAAATATGTGGCGTGAAGCATGATGTCCACAGGCGGCTGCGCGAGGAAGAATCCACTTACTCCCCCCGTGATGAACATGGAAATAAATCCCAGGCAGAATAGAGAGGGTGTGGTGATTCGCAGGCGAGACTGATAGATGCTTCCCAACCAGATCAAAACCAGGATCGTGGATGGAATCGTGATGATAAGTGTCGGGAAAGAGAATACGAGAGAAGAGACAGGGTTCATCCCGCTTACGAACATATGGTGGCCATAAACCATGTAACTCAGGAATGCCAGAGCGATCATACTCCCGACGATTGCATTGAAACTTATCATCGCCCGCCGCATTGACGTGACTAATATGTGGGAGACAATGCCCATTGCCGGCACGATGGCGATGTAGACCTCTGGATGCCCGAAGAACCAGAATAAGTGTTGCCACAGAAGAGTGGATCCTCCAGAGTGAGGCTGGAGCTGGTCACTGACAACCAGGTTAGAGGCAATGAAGAAGCTGGTTCCAGCGAGATGATCCATGATTAGCAGGATGCAGGCGGGCATCAGAACGGCAAATGCCGTAAGGCCCATGCAAGAGGTGATAAACCATGCCCAGACTGTGAAGGGCATGCGAGTGAAGGTCATGCCTTTTGCGCGTAAATCGAGGGTAGTGGGTATGAAGTTCAAGGAACCGAGAAGTTGACCAATACAAAAGAGACCAATGGAACAAGCCCAAAGCACCTGGCCAGTGCCTTGTCCGGGGCCAGCGACTGCCCCCACCGCGCTCAAAGGAGCGTAGGAGGTCCAGCCGGCCAATGGCGGACCATCGCCAACGAAAAATGAAGAAATCAGAACGCAAAATGCGACAAACGTCACCCAGAAGGACATCATGTTGAAATGCGGGAACGGCATATCCTCCGCTCCGACCTGGATTGGCAGAAAGAAGTTACCAAAAGCTGCGAAGGGAGCCACGGTAAGTACGAAGAAGACCATGATGGTGCCATGCATGGTCATCAATTCCAAATAGTATTCCGGCGTCAAAATACCACCGGGAGCTCCGTTTTTGGAAAGCAGATCGAGGCCGGGAATTGCCAGATTGGTCCAACCGAGGTGCAGGCGCATGATCCAGGACAAGATCATTCCGATAAATACGGCAAGTAATCCTAGTCCATAGTACTGCTTCCCAATCACCTTGTGGTCGAGGCTAAAGACGTACTTCCTGATAAAGGATTGCGGAGGACCATGGTGCAGAGTTACATGCGCGTGCGCATCGTTCATGAGATCACCTCACATTCGCGATCGATCTGTGATCGTCGAGAATGGCTATTGCAGTGCTGCTTCTTTTTTAAGCCAATCATTGAAATCCTGCTCGGACATAACCTCGAGATAGGCCTTCATGTTGTAGTGACCCAGCCCGCAGAGTTGTGTACATACGATTTCATACCGTCCTATCTTGTCGGCGGTAAAGTGAATTGACAAATCCAGACCTGGGACAAAATCCTGCTGGATCCGGAGCGCGGGAACATAGAATGAGTGGCCTAAATCTTTGGAGTGCATCAATAGATGAATTTCGCGATCCACCGGTATGGCCATTTCTGCGGTGACGATGTCGTCACGAGAAGCCGCATCGTTTTGGGTGTCCAAGCCAAAAAAATTTTCATTTGCTTCACTTATCAACTGGGGATGAATTGGACCAAACTTGCCGTCCGGTCCGGGGTAACGAAAGTAAAAGGCAAACTGTCCGGCCTGTACTTGGACCGGCATAGCTTCGGGACCAATCGGAGTAAAATAAATGTTACCCCATGACTTAGTTCCCACGGCCCCCAAGGCGAGAACTTCGGTTCCTACGATCAAAAAAGCGGCAATGACGAGCCCGCGGCCGCCCCCTGGGAAGTAGCCGATCTTCCGATCTCTTCCGCGCCCGGCATACTTCCAAATGAAAATAGCTAGAACTATCTGTCCAGCGAGAAAGCACAGCCCCGCCTCCCACATCGTCTCATCGGTCTGGCGATCAATGGCGGGTCCATGCCGTGCCACGTCCGCCGGTGGCTCCCAGATATGCGCTACAATCGGGATGGCAGAGAGCACGGCAATTACGATAATTGTTATCGCAAGCAGCTTAGCCATAAAACCTCACATAACCGGCTCAATTTCAGGACTAAGAGAAACGAACTTCTGCAGTTAGTATCCGGACTTTCCCATAGGAGCTGAGCCCGCCTTAAATGTAAAATCCGCTTTCGCTGGTTTACCAGCAGTAACTGTTACATGCTGGCTTTGATTCCCGTAAGTTTCCTGCCATGCTGTAACGGTGTAACTGCCCGGCGGTACATTTTCGAGCGTATAAGTCCCGTCTTCTTTAGTCACCGCGTAAGGACCTTTTACGACGATGAAGTATCCGTGCATCCAGGGATGGATATTGCACTTCACGGGAATGGGTACTTCCGTGGCTTTCCAGCTTTGCACGATGGGAGGGGCACCAGGGGGCTGAGAGCGGTTCCAGGGAATATTCCCGGTCATGGGGTTGGGCTCAGGATGGATATTGTGCGTCGTCTGGTCGCTGGTAATTACTTTGTATTGCTCCCCGACATCCATAGCGAGAACGTGGGGTGTGTACATGCAACCTTTTTGATCGAAAACCGGCTCGGCAGACGGCTTGGCATTGCTTGCCTCGGCATTCAAGCCCTGCGAAATGTAAATCACGACGTTTTCCAGCGCATTGTTCGGGCCTACGACCACGGTTTCCAAGTGTGCGGGGTTGTTCGCGTGAGCCTTAACACAATACGGATCCTTAGACATATCGATGCCGCGCATGTGCGGAGCCGTTCCATCAAGCTTTATCGTGCCGGTAATCGAACCTTCTCCGGCGGCACTTACTGCTTGACGAAATAGCGCACTCGCTATCACTGCAAGGCCAATGATAAGAAGATATGGCGCAAGCTTCAGGTATCGGGGGGCGTTCATATGACTCTCCTCTTTCATCGTTATCCGAACTTATTGAGCCGGCGGAGTAATAGGCTTCAGGTTCAGTTGCTTCGCAATTTCTCTTTCGTGACCATTAAATTCATTGGGCGGCTCGAGCGTGCGAAGATAGAACACCAGGTCCCAGGCTTCGTCGGGCTTGATATTGTCAGCGAAGGACGGCATGGGTGTTCCGTCTAGGCCTGTCATGAAAATGCGATACAGGTCGCGGTCGGTGTTACCGCATTTCGGGCGAGCGCCTTCTGTGAAGTTGAAGGGCAAGATAGGTCGATTCTGGTCGTCAGTGAGAGTGGCAGCGGAAGGTCCATTGGCTTTGCCGGTCACTCCGTGACACTTCCAACACTGAACCCGAGTGAAGACCTCTTCTCCGCTCTTAACCCGCTCTGGCGTGATCGCAGGCTCCGAAGGAATCTGAATCGGGGTGCCGGCCTTTTCCGTTTGCCAGCGTGGGGAAAAGTGCTTGATCCAGGCAACCAGATCGGCACGCTGCTGCTTAGTAAATGTGCTCCATGGGGGCATGTTGGAGCGGTCTAAGCCTCGGGCTATCGTGTCAAACAGATCCTCGTCCGTTGGCAGAGTACCGGTTGGAGTAGAACGGCACTTAAAAACGGCTAACTGGAAATCACGAGGTTTAGGGTCAAGCCAGACAGCGTTTTCACCATTGCCGTCTCCGAGCTCGCCGTGGCAACCGACGCAATAACGAACATAATCGGATTTCACGCTGCCAGAGTTAGCGTTACCGGTGATGTTGCCGATATGGCTCGTCACCGCCGGTGTGTGAAGCCACTGTTCCTGCTGATATTCGGTGACTTGCGCGAGCACAAGAGCAGGAAACCCGAGGCAACCAGTTATGATTAATGTTCTCAGCCAAATGCATCTCATCGCGATCCCTCAGAAATCGAAGTCAAAACCTGTCAGCACTTCGCTGGTGTTGATATTGCTGCCTGGACCGAGACCGATGATGGGACCGGTGCCATCCTGGTGCAGCCAGTTGTATTCGTTGTGCCAGGCAA
>Ga0070734_10000236_pt1 | contig 145804 bp, 120 predicted proteins | sample Coa_R1_8_FD_66444 | JGI IMG/M metagenome (GOLD analysis project Ga0070734, IMG submission 66444) | Surface soil microbial communities from Centralia Pennsylvania, which are recovering from an underground coalmine fire - Coalmine... | ecosystem: Environmental > Terrestrial > Soil >... | reverse complement strand
CCGCCACCGGTGTCGCCGCCGCCACCGCCCCCTTCGCCGCCGCCACCGCCACCGGTGTCGCCGCCGCCACCGCCCCCTTCGCCGCCGCCACCGCCACCGGTGTCGCCGCCGCCACCGCCGCCTTCGCCACCGCCACCGCCACCGGTGTCGCCGCCGCCACCGCCCCCTTCGCCGCCGCCGCCGCCACCGGTGTCGCCGCCGCCACCGCCGCCACCGCCGCCTTCGCCGCCTCCACCGCCACCGGTGTCGCCGCCGCCGCCGCCGCCACCGGTGTCGCCGCCGCCACCGCCGCCACCGCGGTCACCACCGCCACCGCCACCGGTGTCGCCGCCGCCACCGCCGCCGCCACCACCGGTGTCGCCGCCGCCGCCGCCACCACCGCGGTCGCCACCGCCGCCGCCGCCGGTGTCGCCGCCTCCACCGCCGGTGTCGCCGCCTCCACCGCCGCCACCGCCGGTGTCGCCGCCTCCACCGCCGCCACCGCCGGTGTCGCCGCCTCCACCGCCGCCAGTGCTGACGTCGACCACGGTGATCTTGACCGATACGCTGGTGCCGACCGATCCGCTTCTCTCGACGCAGAGTGGTGGAACGATGGCGCTCTCCAGCGCGACGATCGCGCAGGACACCACGCCCGCCTCGAAGGGCCTGCTCAGCAACGCGAGCACCGTGACCCTCTCGATCGATACCGACGGCGTCATCGCCGACAGCATCTGGAGCGTCGGTCCGGTCAGCCTCCGCGACCGGACCTCCGTCGCCGGCAACGTCACCTCGGGGGGGGCTATCACCGCGGTCAATGGCGCGGTGGTGCACGGAACGAGCACACCGAACACCACCGTCCAGACCCGCACCGTCACGATCTCGGTGAGCTTCCCGAGCAGCTCGAACAACCAGAACGTGGCGACCGATCTCGGCAACCTGGCCCCGGGCGCTTACGGCACCTTCACCTTCAACAGCGGCGGCGCCGCGACGTTCTCGGCCGGTACCTATTTCTTCCAGGGGCTGTCGTTCAATTCGGGATCGACGATGCGGATCAACAGCTCCGGGGGCTCGATCTTCATCTACGTGATGACGACGCTGGCCTTCCAGCGCGGAACTCAGACGCTGGTGGGGGGGAACGCCAACGCTCTCCGGGTCGTCTGCTTCGGCACGGGCACGGTGTTCATGCAGATGGCGTTCACCGGGACCGTCGTGGCGCCGCTGGCCACGATCAACTTCCAGGGCTCTTCGATCACCTACAGCGGGGCCTTCTTCGGCAACAGCATCACGGGCGGGCCGAACCTGACCTACGCCCGAAATCCCTTCCCTTCGTGGACGGAGACGCCGTCGAATCCGATGCTCGTCGCGCCGGCGAAGCTGGCGGCGCCGTCGGCCGCGACGCCGCCGGCCTCCCGGTCGGCCGCGCCCCGCGCCGCCAAGTCACCGCCGGCCGCGCCTGCGCCGCGCGAAGGCGCCAGGCACCCCGAAGGTCCAAAGCCTGCTGCTTCCCGGGCGCGTGCGACGAAGAAGAAGAAATGAAGATCTCTGCTGACGCGAGCCGCATCGGAACATTGAGGAGCGAATTATGAAGAGCGACAAGAGCCGCGAGACATTCGTCCCCACCAAGCACTACAGCAGCGTCCGCCTGCAGCAGGGACGGGTGCTCACAGACGCCGACTGGAACGAGCAGTCGGATATCATCGAGCACCGGGACGAGACGACCTCGCTCGACGTCATCGGTCCGAGCGGAGCACCGGTCGGGAACCCCGGATTCACGATCGTGAACGTTGCTCCGTTCACCGGCGTCGCCGATCTCAGCATCAGCGCGGGCCGGATGTACGTGGACGGCATCCTGTGCGAGCTCGAGGAGCCGACCCTTTATGCGACCCAGCCCGATCCGGTCTACGACACGAACCTGAACACGCCGCCGACCATCCCCACCGGCTTCGTGCTGGCCTACCTGGACGTCTGGGAGCGCCACATCGGCGTGGTCGAGGATCCGCAGATCCGCGAGGTCGCGCTGGGCGGTCCGGACACGGCGACGCGCGCCAAGACGGTCTGGCAGGTCAAGACCGCCTTGATCGACGTTGCCAATGATCCAACCGCGACGGCCGCCAGCACGCTGGCGGGTTTGCAACCCGCGAATCCGGGCGCGCTGGCGGCGCGCGCCCAGCCGACCGACGCGGCGACCGATCCCTGCATCATTCCTCAGGCGGCCGGGTTTCGCAGTCTGGAGAACCAGCTCTACCGGGTCGAGGTGCACGTGCCCGGGTCGCTGCAGCCGGCGCACGACGGATCGAACGGGGCGTTCCCCCCCGTGGGTCCGCCCCCGCCGACGTTCAAGTGGAGCCGCGACAACGGCTCGGTGGTCGCCGCCTGGATCGAGGACCCGCAGCCGTTGCCGAACACGCTGAAGGTGCAGCTCCTGACCAACGACCCGACGCGCGGCTTCTCCGTCGGTGACTGGGTCGAGCTGAGTGACGATCGGCTCGATCTCTCCGGCTTCGGCGGGACGTTCCTCCAGCTGACGAAGGTCGAGGGGGACGTCCTGACCTACTCGACCGACCCCGCCAAGATCATCGGGTTCCCCGGGCTGCCGGCGCCGACGCCCATCAACCGTCCGGACGACAGCTTTCACCCGAAGGTGCGGCGGTGGGACATGCCGCCCACGTCGACCGGGCCGCAGCCGATCATCCTGAACGCGAGCGACCCGACCACCGATCCCGATGGGGCCTTCATCGACCTCGAGAACGGCGTGCAGGTGCAGTTCGAGGTCGGCGACTACCAGACCGGCGACTACTGGACCATCCCGGCCCGCACGGCGACCAACGACGTGGAGTGGCCGCCGATGACGAGCGCCCCCGACTCCCCGCCTGCGCAGTTGCCGGCGTTCGGGATCAAGCACCACCTCGCCTGCCTGGCGACCTTCAACCTGACCAGCGGCGGCTTCCAGGGTGTGCCCGACACCAGCTGCCGCCCGGTGTTCAGCCCGCTCACCGACTTGAACCCGGTCACGCCGAACAACCTGCCGCAGCCGGGCGAGTGGCGGTATTACCTCGTAGATGTCAGCGGAACCGTGGGCAGCGACGAGAACGGGAAGGTCGGGATCAGCAACATGTCCCCCGAGGCGGCCTACGCCAACGCCATCCCCTTCAAGACCCTCAACGCGGCGCTGGCAACCTTCTCCCGGGACGGAAACGACTCGACGGCGGTCATCATGCTGACGCCGTCGACGGCGCCGGACCCCTCGACGCCCCCCAAGCTGTACGACGACCTGATCTTGAACGGCCTTCATGGCTACCAGAAGGTCCTGATCCGCTGCAGCCAGTTCATCGACGCCAACAACCAGAAGATCGCCACCCTCGACGACATCGATCCGTCGGACTGGAGCGTCCTCGGCGCGACGAGCAAGGGACCGTTCTCACCCAGCGGCCAGGTGGTCAGCCCCGCCGGCGGCAACGTCATCAACGTCAGTCAGAGCACGCAGATCGGCGCCGCCGACGACGCGCTGGTCGGGCAACGATTGCGCTTTCTGCCCGGCCCAAATTCGCAAATGGACGGCTTCAGCACGATGGTGCTCGGCAACAAGACCGTCAACGGGCTCGAATCGGTGACCATCGGCGACCCGCTCCAGAGCAACCCCGGGGCGCCGGAGCAGTTCGTGTTCGAGAATCCTTCCGCGCCGTTCGGCGCCGTCTTCATCAGCGGGGCCGGGGGGCCTCTGGTCGGGGTCTTCAGGGATGATGAGCCGTTCAACCCCATCCCCAGCCTCACCTTGGCCGGCTTGCAGATCCAGAACCTGGTGCTCGCGGGGCCGATCGTCGCCGAAGTGGCATTCTGCCAGGTCACCGCGTCGCTCCAGGCCGCGCCGAGCAGCGTGCTCATCCTCTCGAACTTCGGTCGCCTGAAGATCACGCCCGACTACGTCAACGAGCTGGGAAATACGCAGCAGGTCGGCGTCGGCGTGAACGTCGACGACATCATCGACGTGGAGAACGGAGACCAGCTCACGCTGCACAATTGCGCCGGAGTCTCGAGTCAGTTCGAGGACGTCGATGACCTGGACATTCAACAAGGGTTCTTCTCGCAGACCACGGTGGTCCAGGACTGCAAGCGGTTCTCCATCGGCGTGGAGGCGCCGACGGGATCTCCGCGCCTCGTCCGGATCGGGGCCAACCTGGCGCCACCACCGCCGCCGACACCCTCCAGTCCTCCGCAGTCGATCACCGCGCTGGCGATCACCGACTCGGACGGCGACGTCCTGGGCACGTTGTTCGACATCCAGGCCAGCTCGAACGAGTTCGACTTCAACCCCGCCCCCAACGACGGGGTCAACCTCTCGGCCATTCAGCTCACCGGGACGGGGCGATCGCTCCGGATCCGGGACGTCGACCTCGGCCCCATCACCGACAACAACGGCGGCTTTGCCAGCGGGGTGCTGCTGGACGCCTCCGGCGCGGTGTCGTCGATCATCGACTACGATCAGCGGCTCGGGACCGGGACCGGGACGACGATCGCTTCCGGCCTGATCACGCTTCCGGGGCGTACCTTCTTCCGGCCGATCGAGCTCGCCTATACCGACTTCCGGGATCCGGCCGACAACCACTTTCTCTCTCCCGGCGTGAGTAGCGCGCAGACCTCCGGGGGCGCGCTCACGCTCTCGTCATTCAACGGGCGGTCGTTCGTCGGGCGGGGGATTTCCGTGCAGTCGAAATTCGCGCTCGATCGGTTCTCCGTCGTCGAATACACCCGCGACGGCACCAGCCGCGTCCAGGGGGCGAACATCAATCTCGGCTCCATCGGGGGCGATCCGAATCAGGCTGCGGCCGCCATCGGGGCCTCCATCGCCGGGATCATGCAGACACAGATTCTCAGCGCGGAATCCAATCTGGCCTTCGGGACGGTCATCGCCAGCGGCTACAGCCTGGTCGCCCTCTCGTCGAACGCCGACGTGTCGTCCCTTCCGGCGGCGCTCTATTGCGACGGTTCCACGGCGACGACGGTCCGCCCCGTCGACACCGGCAGCGCGGTGGTTCAGATCGGAGTCCTCGTGCGGGTGGTGGCCACCGGCGGCCTCGGCGGCAACGCGGTGAACCAGGTCACCGGCAGGTTCGGGCTGGCGCGGATCCACATCGACCCGAACGGGGTACCCGGCGCCGGGGCGTGAGGGGGCAGACGTGAAGGGACACCTCCTCTACTGGGGCGATTCGCCCACGGTCGCCACCGGGTTCGGCGTGGTGGCGCGGCACGTGCTGGCGGCGCTGTTCGACGCGGGCTACGAGATCGACTGCCTGGGCCTCAACTCGTTGCCCGAATTTCCCGACCGCAGCCAGTTCCCCTATCCCATCACCCCGGTCAGCTTCCCGGGGCACGATCCGCTCGGCTATCGGGCGCTGGTACGGACGCTGCTCGCGCGCCCGTACGACGTGCTGCTGGTACAGAACGACGTGCAGGTGACGCACGCGGCGGCCACACACCTGGCGGCCCTGCGCGACCGCGGCGCCGCGCTGCCGGCGGTCGTCTGCTATTTCCCGGTCGACTGTACGGTGCGGCCGGATCTGAGCGGAATGCTGGCCAGCGCCGAGGTCATCGCGACCTGCACGGAGCATGGTCGGCGCGAGACGGCGAAGGCCGTGATCGGTGGGCGCTCGCCCCTGGTGATCCCGCACGGCGTGGACACGCGCGCGTTCAAGCCGCTGCCGCCCGAGGAGCGGCAGGCTGCGCGGCAGCGGTTCCGCCGCGCGCACGGCCTCGAGCCCGAGACGTTCGTCGTCTGTTCGGTCGCCGCCAACAGCATCCGCAAGGACCTGGCGCGCACCATCGCTGCGTTCGCTCGGTTCAGCGAGACCCTGCCGGTGCGGGCGGCGCTCTACCTGCACACGATGACCGTCGACAACGGCCTCGATCTGAGCCAGGCGGCGATCGCCGCCGGGCTGCTCCCGGGGCACGACGTCCTGTTTCCCCAGAACCATCACGCGACGCGCGGCATCCCCGACGCCGCCTTGAACGAGATCTACAACGCCTCGGACCTCTACTTCACGACCACGCTCGGTGAAGGATGGGGGCTCCCCATCACCGAGGCGATGGCCGCCGGGCTGCCGGTGGTCGGTCCCCGCCACACGGCCCTGGCGGAGCATGGCGCGGATGGGCGCGCCGTGCTGTACGAGTGCCGGGAGAAGATCTGGGTGGACAACTCCGGGTTCCGGCCGCTCGGGTTGATGGACGACATCGTGGCGGCCCTCGTGCAGGCGGCGGCGCTGCCGGAGATCGATCGCCGGCGGATGATCGAACGCGCGCGCGAGCTGGCCGTCTCCCTGGACTGGTCGGTCGTCGCCCCGCGGTGGGTTCCGGTCGTCGACGAGGCGATCGCCTTCGGCGCGCGACGCCAGAAGGTCGCGGAGTCCACGCGTTGAGCGGACGCCACCGGGCGACCTAGGTCGCGAGGGCAGGGCGGAAGGAGGCTGCAGATGCCATGTTGCGGACAGCGCAGGAAGGCCGCCGCGACGCCGCTCGTGGCCCGGGCCGGCGCGCCTGTCGCGGCCCGATCGAAGGAATCGGCCGTGGCGCCGGCAGTGGCGAAGGGCCCGGTGGGCACGCCGCCGCGCCCGCCGGCCGCGACGCCGCGCGCGCTCAGACCGCCGGCGCCCCGGACCTCCCTGGCGACGGCCAGTTCGTCGCCGGTCGCCCCGGTGACGCCCCGCCAGTCCCGGCCACCGCTGCCGGACGGGCCGGCCATTCTCGTCCGGTACCTCGCGGGCGCGCCGGTTCGAATCGTGGGTGCGGTGACGGGGCGGCACTACGAGTTCCGGCCGGCGGCGCCGACGCGCCTGGTCGCGCGCGAGGACGCCATCGCCTTGCTGGCTTCGCCGAGCTTTCGGCCGGCCTGACCGCCGAGGCCGGACGCGGCCTCGCCCCCGATCCGGATGGGTCAGCCGATCTCGCGTAGCCCGCCTCGGAGAGCGCTCGTGCGCTCTTTGAGGACGAATACGCAAACGGCGACGCTCCGAGATCTTTCCTGCGTGAGGTGACGTCGACTAAAACGAGCGCCCGGCGTGCGTTGTCGAGGCGTTTGGTCGTTGCTTAACTGACGGTGAACGCGATGGTGTGCCGGTTATGCCGCTGTGGCGACGTTGGTAGGGCCGCGAACAGCCCCGGTCCGCCCGTCGCTTGTCGGCGAAGCGCGTCGCTTTTCGTCACCCTCGTGCGCAGGTCGTCGTCGGCGACGGCTGGAGGCGCGCGGGGCCTGGAGATCGTCTACGCCGCCGGGTGGCTTCTTCCTTGCTGTTCCTCATGGGTGAGGCGGACGGCGAAGCGGATGCCGTTCGTCGCTCGCCACACCAACCAAACGAGGAGAGTGCCATGACGACCAACAACACTTTGACGATCAGCGCGCAAGACCTGAAGCACATGGACGGGCTGTTCGTCGGCCTGACAGGCAAGCTCGGCGAGCCTGCCGTGCGCCAGGCGCTGACCACGCAGATCCAGGCGGCCCTGGCGCAGGTGGCCAGCCAGAAGGTCCCGCAGCACGTCGCGCGCGGCGGCGCCGCGCCGACCGTCACCGCGGCCGACATCGTCGCCGAGATCGTCAAGGCCGCCGGCGAGCCCAACGCCGTCGCGCGCGGGACGATCACGGCGCAGGGGTTCGTCTGGGGGTTCAGCCTCTACATCCCCGAGGACCAGATGGGGGAGATCCTGGGCGGCGCGACGACCGCGGCCGGGGTGCTAGCCGCCGTGGGCGGGGCGCTCAGCGGCACCTGGGCGGCGCCGTTCATCGCGGTGCTCGCCGCGTACATCGTCGCGGAGATCGCCTGGATGAAGTCGGTCGACAAGGGCCGCGGCGTCGCCATCAACATGTCGTGGTTCGCTCCCGGCGTCTTCGTCCCCACCGCGCTCTGATCGGCGCGCGGGCTCGCCGGTCCTCCGGCTCTGCCATCGCGGAGGACTGGCCGCGCCCGCGCCGACACGTCTCTCGGCTTTTCACTCAGGAGGCTTGGAAATGCTCACGACGAACGGTATCGATGACCACGGCAGGCTGGCGGCGCTGGTGGTCGGGATCTCTGACTACGGCGCGACGGCGGTTCGTCTGCCGGGCTGTGAGGAGGACGCGCGGTCGTGGCGTGACCTGGCGGTCCAGACCTACGGCGCGGCGGAGGGCGACGTGCGCGTGCTGCTCGATCGACGGGCGAGCCGGGCGGACGTCCTCGAGGGGCTGCGCTGGCTGCTCGGTCGTGGCGCGACTTGCTCTCGGCTGCTGTTCTGCTTCGCCGGCCACGGCACGCTGGTGGAACGCCCGTCTCCGTCGCGGCCCGAGGAAGGCGCGGTGTTCGACGAGGCGCTCATCTGTTACCCGAGCGCGGCGGCGGACCCCGCGGCGGCGTATCTCTTCGACGATGACGTGTCGCTGGTCGTCGGTCAGGCGGGTACCGGCGCGTCCGCGGCGCGGTTGACGCTGGTGATCGACGCCTGCCACGCAGGCGGGTTCGAGCGCGAGGCGCCCGCGGGCGCGGCGATCGCGCGCTTTCGGCCGGCGGCCGGGAACGCCGCCGGTCCGCGCGTCGCCGCCGCCGGCGTGAAGCTGCGCCGGTTCGGCACCCTGGCGGCCGCGCCGCCCGACCGGCCGACCGGCCGGGCGCAGCCGGTGCTGGTCGCGGCGGCGCGCTCCAACCAGAGCGCCTATGACGATCGGATGGACGACGGCCGTCACCACGGGGTCTTCTCGTTCCACGCGACCGCGCTGCTGCGCGCCGACCGGGGATTGAGCTATCGCGCCCTCGTGGCCCGCGTGGCCCGCGAGCTGGAACGGCAGTTCGATCAGGTCCCGCAGCTGGAGGGTGATTCGAGCCGCATCGGCAGAGCGTTCACCGAGTGAGGCGCTCCGATCGGCAGCAGCAGGATCACCCGCGCGCCGCCCGGCGCGTCGTCGAGCCGGATCTCGCCGCCGTTGCGCGCGACGATCTCGCGGCACACGTAAAGGCCGAGCCCGCTGCCGCCCTCGGGGCCGCGCGTGGTGAAGAAGGGCTCGAACACGCGCTCGCGGAGCTCTCGCGGCACGCCGGGTCCGGTGTCCGTGAAGACGACCTCGACGCCGCGGGCGTACGCCGTGGCGTCCACCGTGAGGCGCCCGCCCTCGGCCATCGCCTGGCAGGCGTTCAGGATCAGGTTGATGAAGATCTGGCCCAGCTCGCCCGGGCCGCAGCGCAGGGCGGGGAGGGTGGGCTCCATCGACTGCCGCACCTCGACGTGGGCGCGGCGCAGCGCCTCGCCGGCGAGCGCCAGGGTCGAGGCGAGCACGCCCGGCACCGACGCGCCCTCGCCGGCGGAGGCGGCGGGGCGCGCGTAGCCGCGGAGGCTGTCCACGATGCGCCGGATGCGCTCGTTGCCCGAATCGACGAGCCGCAGCGACGCCCGCGCTTGCTCCAGCAGCCGCCGCGGATCGCTGCCCGACGCCGGGCCGGTCCGGTCGTTCAGCGCCGCGGGGAGCTCGTCCAGCCACCGCGCCAGCTCGGCGGCGCCGCCGATCGAGAAGTTGAGCGGATTCCCCACCTCGTGGGCCACGCCGGCGATCATCCGGCCGAGGATGGCCAGGCGCTCCTGCCGCACGAGGGCGTCCTGCGCCGCGCGCAGCGAGTCGAGCGCGGCGGTCAAGCTGCGGGTCCGCTCGCCGACCTGCCGCTCGAGATCGATCGACTGGGCGCGCTCCAGGGCGAGCAATCGCTGCTGCGCCTGCTCGCGCTCCAGCCTGAGCGTGTTGATTCGCGCCGCCAGCGCCAGCGCCATCAAGATGGCCTCCAGCGCCGAGCCGAGCATCATGGCGTCGTGCCAGGCGACGCTCTCCAGCAACCCGATCGAGCCGGCGATGGCCAGGGCGGTGCCGGCGAGCAGAAAGGCCCAGGCGACCAGGAACGCCCAGGCGTGGCTGACGCGCGCGACGACCGCGGCGGCCGCCGCTGCCGCGACCACGACGATGGCGCCCACCACGTAGAGCGCCAGGACCGTGCGGATCAGCGGAGAGCCCGTGGCGAACAGCGCCAGCTCGAGCGCCACGGCGCCCGCGCCCAGCCCGCCGATGGCGCGATGAAACCGGGGCAGGTGGCGGCGGGTCTGCAGGAACCCTTGCGCGAGCCACATGCCCGCGACGACCGCCGCCGCGCCGGCCGCCATCCCGAGCGCGGCGTCCCAGCGCGGATGCTCCGGCCAGAGGAGCTCGAACGAGTACTTCTCGGCGCAGGCCTGGTAGAGCAGCATGGCGCCCTGGAACGCCACGTACCGCAGGTAGGTGCGCTCCCCCGTCCAGCCGGCGAGCACCAGGTTGTAGAGGATCATCGCCAGCAGGAGGCCGAAGTAGAGGCCGACCACCAGGCGGGCGCGCAGCTCCTTGGCCGCGAAGGCCGTCGACCCCCACAGGTGGGGGTCGAGGACGATGGTGTCGTTCGAGCGCAGTCGGACGAAGACCTCGTGGAGGCCGGGGCTCGGGGTCAGGGGGAAGGAGATGCGCGGCGCCGGCACGGGCCGCGCCGAGAACGGCAGCGTGGTCCCCGAGACCTGCCGCCTCGGCACGCCGTCCTCGACCGTGAAGAGCTCCGCCTCCTCGGGCGTGCGCGTGAGCTCGAGGATCCACCCGGCCGCCGGGCCGCCTTCCGGGTGGCCGGCCACTTCAGGGAGCCGGCAGCGGAGCCAGAACGTGTCGCGGCTGAACCCGAAGTTGGTGCTGCCCGGGGTGAGCGGGCGCAATGTCGGGGCGCGGGGCGAGCGCCGCAGGAGATCGTCGAGCGTCGCCGCGCCTGCCGGGTCGCGCCCCACCTCGCAGGCCGGCGCGAGGGCGATCGCCGCCGGGGTCCGCTCACCGGCGCAGGCGCCCGCGCCGAGGAGCGCCGCCACCAGCGCCGCGCGCGCCGCCAGCGAGCTTCCCGCCCGCGGCCGCCTCCGAGCCGCCGTCGCCGCCGCGCCCCGCATCAGCGCAGCAGCCCGAGGCGCTTGGCCCGGCTGGCCAGGGTCGTGCGCGGGATGCCGAGCGCGCTGGCGGCGCGCGCGCAGTTGCCGCCATGGCTGATGAGGAGGCTGCGGAGCTGCTCCGCCTCGTGGCGTCGAGCATCGTCGCGGACGTCGGTGGCCGAGGGGGGCAGGGCGAGGTCGAGGCAGAAGTCCTCGATGGTGAGGACGCCGCCGTCGCCCGCCAGGGCCAGCGCGCGCTGGACTACGTTCTCGAGCTCGCGCACGTTGCCGGGCCACGCGTACTCGCAGAGGCGCGCGGCGACGGTGGCCTCCACGTGCGGCGCGGGGCCGGCGCCGCCGTGCTTGCGGACGAAGTGCGCCAGCAGCGACGGAATGTCTTCGGGCCGGGCGCGCAGCGGCGGGACGTGCACCGGGATGACGTTCAATCGGTAATAGAGGTCCTCGCGAAAGAGTCCCTCGGCGATCCGCTGCGGCAGGTCGCGGTGGGTGGCGGCGAGGACGCGCACGTCGGTGCGCAGCGTGACGTTGCCGCCGACGCGTTCGAGCTCGCCCTCTTGCAGCACGCGCAGCAGAAGGATCTGGAGGCGGGCCGAAACGTCGCCGATCTCGTCGAGGAAGATGGTGCCCCCGCTCGCCAGCTCGAAGCGCCCGCGGCGCACGCGGCTGGCGCCGGTGAACGCCCCTTGCTCGTGACCGAAGAGCTCGCTCTCGATCACGCCGTCGGCCAGCGCCGCGCAGTTGACGCGCACGAAGGGGCCGCTGGCGCGGGCGCTGTGCTCGTGCACGTAGCGGGCGACGAGCTCCTTGCCCGTGCCGGTCTCGCCGGTGATGAGGACGGTGGCGGCGCTCTGCGCGGCCCGCTGGCAGACGTCGATGGTCGCCTTCAGGCCGGACGTGGCGCCCACCAGGCGGCCGACGTCGTGGTCGCGTCGCAGATCCTCCTCGAGCCGCAGCCCGCGCTCGAGGTCGGCGGCCAGCGCGCGCCGCCGGCGCGCCATCGCCAGCGCGCGGTTCAGGCAGGCCCCGAGGTCATCCCGGTCCCACGGCTTGAGGACGTACTCGTGGGCGTGCCCGCGATTGATCGCCAGCAGCAGCCGATTCGAGTCGCTGTACGCGGAGACGATCATCCGGACGACCTCGGGCCAGCGCCGCGAGGCCGTGGCGAGCAGATCGATGCCGCTCATGCCCGGCATCCGCTCGTCGGTGGCCAGCACTCCGATGTTGCGCTCCGCGAGCAGCGCCAGCGCGGCCTCCGCCCCGCAGGCGGTCAACACCGGCATCTGGCGAGAGAATTGCAGCCTGAAGAGATCGAGGTTGTCGGGCTCGTCGTCGACGAAGAGAACCGCCAGCGATTCCTCGCCCGGTGCCGCGCCGGCCGTCAACGCCGACCGTCCCCGCCCGGTGCACGCCTGCCGTCGACAACTTCCATCCCGCCGCCCACGGTACCAACGCGGGCGGCCGCGATTGTTCCCCGCCGATCGTTGACGGGCCTGGCCCTCGGAGCCCCCGTCGATCCGTCAGTGACCCAGCAACCGGTCGGCGAACCTGTCCGCGCAGGCCGCGATGGTGAGCGAGGGATTGGCGCCGACCGGGCCGGGGAGCGCCGAGCCGTCGGCGATGTAGAGGCCGGGATAGCCGAAGACCTCCCCGTTGTTGCTGACGACCCCTTCGGCGGGGTCCTTGCCCATGGGGCAGCCGCCCAGGGGGTGAACGGTGATGAGGCGGCTCAGGTACCAGGTCGGATCGTCCTGGAACGTGCCGTCCAGGGCGGTAGAGACGGCGCGCATCGTGTCGCGCACGCGCTCGAAGTACGGGTTCGACGCCGCGAGTGACCAGTCGAGGTCGAGGAAGCCGCCGTCGTTCAGGGTGAAGTGCCCGCTCGGGACGTCGCGGCCCATGCCCAGCAGGGGGAGACAGCTTCGCGTGAGGTTGCCGTCGCCGAACAGGGCCGAGAACAGGGCGCCGGCGTCGCTGGCCGGGTTGGTGGCCAGGCGGCGTCGAATCCAGGCGACGGCGAAGCGCCACAAGCGGAGCAGCATCCCCGGCACGTCCGCGGTCTGCGCGATCCAGTTCACGAACTCGGGGTAGCCGGCGTCTTCGAGATAGAAGCCGCGGCCGTCGGCGCCGACGCCATCCAGCGCGTCGGCCATGCGAATGGCGCTGGTGATGACGGTCCCCCGGCTCGGGTTGATGACGCGGCCGGCGCCGGTCCTGGCGTTCAACGAGTGCAACGTCAGGCCGAGGATGTCGCCATTTCCGCTGAACGCGGAGCCGAGACGGGGGCTCAGAGCGGGGAAGGCGGCGCGATTCTTGAGCAGCAGGAAGGTCGACCCGAAGGTCCCTGCCGCGAGCACGAGGTTGTCGCAGGTCGCGTGCTGCAGCGGCAAGTGATGCGTGTCGGTGACCCCGTCCTGGTGCCGGACGTAGAAGACGTCGTATCCGCGTCCGCCCTCGCGGGGTTGAAAAGACCTGACCTCGCAGCGGGTGCGGATGTCGGCCCCGGCCTTGAGCGCGCGCGTCAGGTAGTTGTAATCGAGCGTGTTCTTGCTGCCGTAGTTGCAGCCGACGTTGCATTCGCCACACAGGCGGCAGGTGGTCCGCGTGCGACCGTGCAGATTGGGGATGGCCTCGGGGATCGGTTCGCCCGGAACGGGCGGTCCGGCAGAGTTGGCGAAGGTGACGGCCAGCGGAAGCGGCCCCCAGGTCGTCTGTCCGGGCTTGGAGCGCGCCAGCGCGGCGGCCGCCTCGCGCATCGCCTGCGTCTTGGGCGTGTCGTAGAACGGCGAGGCATCGAACGGGTAGGCGTTGACCCCGATCTCCTTTTCGACCCGGGCGTAGTGAGGCTCGAGATCGGCGCGGGTGAGGGGCCACGATTCGTAGCCCCCGTTCGCCAGATCCTCCTTCACGAACCACTTTTCGTCCTTGCGGAGAAGGACGTTGGCGTAGATGAGCGAGCCGCCCCCGAGACCGCTGGAGACGACCGCCCCGATGTGTCGAAAGGACCAGACGTTGTACAGCCCCTGCAACCCGCGGCTCGGGTCCCAGAAGTTCTGTTTCATGTCCTGCGGGCTGCGCGCGAAGCTGCCCGGGGGATAGCTCTTGCCCCGCTCGAGCAAGCAGACGCGGCGGCCCGCCTCGGCGAGGCGGTAGGTCATGACCGATCCGCCGAAGCCTGAACCGACGACGACGGCGTCAAAGTGCTCGGGCGGCGCGCTCATCGAGGAGTCCCGACTCATGAACGCGCCGGGCAGCGAACATTTCCAGGCCAAGTGGCCCGCCGGCCAGGAAAGATCCGGACGGTGGCCCGTTGGCTAGAAAGACAGGCCGGCGCGGCGCCGGCAGGAGATCCGACATGGCCGACCCCGCGTCGACAGCGTCCCGCACGCGCACGGTGTTTCGTTATTTGTGCCTGTTGACCGCCTGTGCGAACGCGGGCGGAAACATCGTTCTGCTGCTGTTTTACCGCCCGATATTCGCGCTGCTGGGGGTCCCGTTGCCGGGCGATCCCTTCAGCTTCGCGGCGGTCTCGGGCTTTTCGTTCACCGTCGGCGTGCTGGCCTTCATGGTGTTTCGGGCCCCGGAGGAGAGCCTCGACCTCTTGGTCGCGGGGACGATCGGCAAGGCGATCTACGCGCTCTTCACCTTCTACTTCGTGGTCGAGGAGCACCTGCACTGGTTCTACGGGCTGTTCGGGCTGTGGGACGGGGTCTTCGCCGTGATCTTCCTGTTGTTCCTCATCCACCTGGAATCGTCGGACATCAGCGTGCTCAACACCGGCCGGATTCTGCCGGGCCTCCCGCGGCCGCGGACCGGGCGGGCCCTGCTGCTCTATCATTCGCTGACGGGGAACGGCTCGGGCGCGCTCGGCCACGTTCGCGAGGGGCTGGTCGCCGGGGGCTACGCGGTGGACGAGAAGCGCATCGAGCCGCGGGAGTCGCTGTTTCACTTTCCGTTCTCGTTCGGCGAATTCCTGCGCATCATGGTGCGGGCGATCCTTCGTCGGCCGACCACCATCGCTCCGCTGGGGATACCGGCCGATCATGACTACGACTTGATCGTGGTCGGCTGTCAGACCTGGTTCGTCGGGATGGGCGCGCCGACCGAGGCCGTGTTTCAGGATCCGGCGAATCGCGCCGTCTTCGCCGGCCGCGACGTGGCGACGGTGGGGGTCTGCCGCGGGCTCTGGCGCAGGACGCAGGCGATGACGATCCGCCACCTGCAGGCCTTCGGCGCGAACGTGGTGGGCGCCCGCGCCTTCGCCAACCCCGGGTGGGAGCCGGCGCGCTCGTTCTCTCTCTTCATCTTTCTGGGGACGCATCGCCAGGGGTATCCGAAATGGCTCGGAAAGCTGCTGCAGCCGCAGTACCTGGACTCCGCTGCCCAGGCCGAGCTGAAACGTTTTGGTTCGGCCCTGGCGGACCGGGCAGGCCTGGCCGAATCGCCGGGGGCGCCAGCCGCCGCGTACGGCGCGACCAGCGGGGCGGCCCGATGAGCTCCTTCTGGTCGCAGGCGAGCACCACCCCGCTGGTCAAGGTGTGGGCGCTGCTGGCGTTGCCTCCGGATCAGCTGGTCCCCGCGTTGAGCCTGCTGGCGTTCGTCATCGTGATCGCCGAGCTGGTCCGGATCGCGATCGGGACCGAGCTGACACGCTCCGCGCTGGCGCACGTGACGGTCTGCCTGCTGACGTTCGCGCTCCAGTCGGTGCTGCTCGCCGTGGTGCTGGTGCACGCGGCACACGCCTACCCGACGCGCGGCTTCGTCAACCTGGCCTTCGCGGCGGGGCTTTACCTGGTCTGGTATCTCGCCGGGCAAGCGACGAAGCTGGTCCGCCCGGTCAGCGAGGGCGCCGATGTCGGGTTCATGGCCGTCGGCGCGCTCATCACGTTCCCCGCCGGGCTGGTGGCGGCGCTCGTGTTTCGGGCCACCGGCGCCTGACCGGGGACCCGCCCGGGCTTTCGTCGCGCCGGCGGCGAAAGAATCCGTGGGTGGGGCGTTGTCTTGGCGCCACCATGGCCACTCCAGAGGAAACTCCTCAGGAAACTCCTCCGCCGAGCTCGAGCCTGCTCGACCGGGTCCTCTTCGAAGGGCCCGATCCAGCGCCGGCGCGGCGCGAGGAGGCCGACCGCTGGGATACGCTTCTCACCTGGCCCGTGCGCTGGCTGGCCGTCGCCGGCGTGTCGGTCGTCGCGGCGGTGTGGGGGAAGTCGCCCGGCGGAATCCAGCTCGCCTGGGCTCTCCAGTACGCGCTCCTGGCGGCGGTCTCGATCGTGGCCTCCTTCTGGTTGCCGCTGTTCCTGATCAACGCCGGGGTCGCGCTGCTCTGGTTGGCCATGTCGCGGAAGCCGCCGGCCGCCCTGGCCCGGGAAACCGGGCTGCGCCTCTCGGACCTGGTGACCTGGGTGAACCGCCAGCTGGGACACATCGAGGCGCTGGCCTCCTGGATCGCGGTGTCGCTGGTCACCTGGCCCGTGCTCTGGATTCAGCTGGGCGGCCTGGCGGCGGTCTCGCTGCTGGGGCCGCCCATCATCAACGGCATCGCGCGCACCGATCGGGTCGGGGGCGCGCGGGCGCGGGCGAGCCGGGCCGTCCTGATGATGGAGCGCCGCTCCGTCATCTACTATTTCACCCTCGGCGCGCTGCTCCTGCTGGCCTTGCAGGCCCCGCTCCAGATCCGGCGGGTCTTCCCGCTGTTCCTGACCATCGTTCCCGCGCTGGTGGTTCGCTTCCTGCGGTTCCGCTGGCGCCGGCGACAGGAGCGGGTTCCGAACCAGCGCGCCCAGGAGCAGGTGCGCGGAGACCGCCTGGTGCTCGCCGAGCGGCAGCGAAAGATGGCGACGGGGACGGGATGGGTGGGGCCGGCGATCGTCGTCGGGGCCTTCGCGGTCCTGACGGCGGTGTCGATCTGGCAGCGCGGCAGGCTCGCTGCCGAGGTGGCCGCCGAGCGCGACGCCGCCGTCGCCGAGGGCAACGGCTGCAGGCGCGAAGGCGGGGGCCCCCTCGAGTCGACCCTGGGCCTGTTCCTGGTCGCCGACTCGCAGTTTCACGACCTCGACGGCAAACGCTTTCCCGGGGAGATGGAGGCGGCCAACGCGATCGTCCCGGTCAGCCGGCGGCCGGTCGAGCTCGACATGCTCTCGACGGCCAGCGTGGTCCGTCTGCAGTCCATCTACGATCGGATCCGCGACCAGCGGGCCGCCGAGCGCCGATCGCCGCCCGACTGGGCCCACCTCGGCGACCTCGGCGATCTCTCCTGCCTGGGCGAGATGGATCGGGCGGTCAAGCTGTTCGGCAAGTTCGGCGCGGGCGCGCGTCTCCTGGCGGGAGTCGCGCCCGGAAACCACGACAGCACGTTCCAGGGGAACTTCGACTGGAGCCCCTTCTGGGGCGGCGCCTGTACGACGGACCGGATGGACAAGACCTCGTCCGACGAGAAGCTGGCGGGGCTGCTCGCCGGGGCCTTGCCCGACCCGAGCGGCACTCACGGTCTCACCGGACGGGCCGTCGACACGCTGTTTCTGCTCGACCGTCCGCAATCGCGGTTCACCATGACCCGGCTGGGGAAGCTGGGCGGCCACGGCGTCCTGGCCATCTTCATCGACACCACCGACCGCCAGGCCGGAGACTTCGGTATCGCCGGCGTCTTCGGATCGTTCTCGGGCCAGCAGCGTGAGGAGATCCTGAAGGCCGTGGCGGCGCAGAAGGAGGCCGACCCCGACTACCAGGACCCCTGGATCGTGATCCTCGGGCACGTTCCGTTTGGCGAGCTCACCGCCGACGGCCAGAAGCAGCTGGCGAAGCTCGTCGCCACGCTCGACGCGGAGGACGGCTCCCGGTGCGCCCGTGGGGCGACCGACTGCGATCCGGCGCGCGTGGTGGCGCTGATCGCTGCGCACACCCACATCGCCGAGTCCCACCGGCACTGCATCGGACAGCGGCTGGTCCGGGAGATCGTCGTCGGTTCGATGACCGATCCGCCCCAGCAAGGGGCCTGGCTGGACCTCGGCCTGGACGCGCACGGCCGCGCGAGCGCCCGTCTCTCCACGCTTCCCCTGGTCGCGCGCGAGGGATTCACTTGCCCGGGCGGTGGGGTTCCGGCGGGGACATTGGTTCCGGCGGGGACCTGCCGAGACGTCGTGGCCCGCCTGGTCGCCGATCCGGAGTGTGAAGAGCTGACCGACGTCGAGCGGGCGGGCGCTTCGCTGGGCGGGTCGGCGGACCGCACCTGTCCCGCGCTGGAGAAGCCGGTCTCGCGCGTCTCGCAGCTGGAGGGGATCGCCCGCTACGGGGGCGCCGACGACCCGCAGGATCTCGACGCCGGCGACGAGCGGCGCGCGCGGGTGCTCGTTCGCTGCCTCTGCCGGAAGAGCGCGCTCGACGCCACGACCGCCCAGGCGTGCAGCGCGGTGCCCGCGAACCCCCTGACCGGGAACGCGTATGCGCCGCTCATCGAGCAGCTGGCCAGGACGCCGGACCGGGCGGCCGAGCTGACCTGCCTGTCGTGGGCCGCATCGGCGGTGCAGAGCCACAAGGCCAACGGCATGACCATCGCCGATGCCGTCCGCTGCGCGTTCGACGATCCGACGCTGCCCGCCGCGCAGGTGACGGTCGCCACCGCCGAGGAGGAGCCATGTCGATGAGGCGGGGAGTGACGCTGCTCGCGCTGTTGACGGTGGGCGCCCACGCCGCCGAGGCTCGGGCGACCCTGCTGACCTGGATCGGCGGGCGGCTGGCCATCGGCGCGGTGGAGAAGGTCCAGCCCGCGATCACCCAGACGCTGAAAGACACCGACGCCGTCCTGACCAAGCAGGAGGGGCAGATCCAGAACGTCGCCACCACGGTCATCTCGCAGGCCTCGGCCGAGGTGGGAAAGACGCTCGATCACACCGACGGGATCCTGGCGCAGCGGCTGCTGCAGGTGCAGCTCGGCACCGACCAGGTCATCGACAACGGCGTGGACAAGGTGAACGGAGCCGCCCGGCAGCGCATCGCCCAGCTCGGCGGTCTCGTCGACAAGACGCTCGTCGGGGTCGACAAGGACGTCTCCAACGCGCTCGACAAGGTCGACGGTATCCTGCAAGGACGCATCGGCGACCTGGGCCGCATCGTCACCAGCACGGTCGACCAGGCGGACCAAGCGGTGGCCGCGCGGGTCGAGCAGATCGACGAGGCGGCGGGGCGCCGCCTGGCGAACGTCGACGTCATCGCCACCAAGCAGCGGCTGGGGCTCGAGCGCACCGTCCTGCGTGCCACCTGGGTCATCGCGCTCGTCGTCTTCGTGATCGCGGTCCTGAAGTCGCTGTGGAACGAGTACCTCGCGGAGGAGGAGGCGATCGCCCGGACGCCGCCCGGGCGCGAGCGGGCCCGCAAGTACGCCACCGTCCTGTGGAGGCCTCTGCTCAGGCACCTGGCGGCCGCTGGCCTCGTGGCGGCGGTCCTCGCTTTCGTCCCCGAACGGTTGCCGATGGCGGCGGTCAAGGACCAGAACGCGCTCGTGGCCCAGTACGCGCGGGAGCTGACCAAGAGCGTGTCGGCTCTGGACTGGACCCGGGTCCGATTCGACGCCTCGCAGCTCGAGATGCTCCAGCCGGACGACATCGATCGCTACCGCCTGCTCGAGGCGAAGGCCGACCTCCTTCGCGACCTGCTGGCGCGGCGCGCGTCGCTGGCGGCCCCGGCGACGGCCTCGGCCATCCTCACCCGCGTTCAGGCGGTCGAGCGGATCGCCGCGGGCCGTCTCGATCCCGACGCCGAGACGGCGCGGGCGATGATCCTCTGGCAGCGCGGGACCACCCGGCGAGACGAGCACCAGGCGGCGACGCTGGCCGGTCGCGCCCTCTGGTCCACGCCGGCGGGGTTCACCCTGTCGCCGATGGCTCGGCTGATCGTCGAGGCGTACCTTCACGCGCCCGAGCCCGAGCCGGCGGATGACCCCAGCGGCGAGCTCTCCTCGAACGCCGGGTTGACCGCCATCGCGGCCGCCGCCCTCGCGGATCCGCCCGGCTCTCCCTTCGAGGCGGAGACCGCGCTGTTCCACGCGATGGCCACGCTCGACGAGACGTCGTCCGTTGCCTTCGTCGCGATGCTGACCGCTCAGGAGAAGGTGGCGGCCGGAGACGCGGGGGCGAAGGACGAGCGGAATCGACAGGCCGACCTGATCGTGAAGGCCTGGGAGACGTTCGATCGCCAGCTCACCGAGACCCCGGTCCTGGCGGAAGACCCGCTGGTGCTGAACGCCTTCCGGTTGAACGACGCCGTGCTCAGTCACGCGCTCTGGTACACGACCGCGCACGACACCGTCGCCTGGCCGCCGCAGATCGACGAGATCGCCAGCAAGAGCCGCCGGCTGGCGGTCGCGCCGGCGCGGGTGGCCTGGGCGACCCGCTACGCGACGTTTCTGACGGGGCCGGCGCGCACGTTGATCGAGCTGCAGGAGTCGCAACGCTTCCTCGCCTACGAGGAGGCGACCATCGCCGTCGAGGAGGGGTACGGCCGCCCGGCTGCGCCCGCCGGGAAGCGCAAGGGCAAGACGCCGGTTCCGACCCCGACGGCCGCCGCGGTCCATCCGGCGCTACGGGCGGCGACGGCGGCCGCGGCGCTGGGCCTCTACCAGACCGGCCCCGGCGGCAGGCAGCCGGTGGCGCTGGCCATCGCCGGCAAGCTGGCCGACCTCGAGGAGAGGGCGCACGCCGGCCTGGCCGATGCGAAGAAGAAGACCGACAGCGCGCTCGAGCGTCTGGATCGGGCGGTGAACAGCAAGATCAACGGCGTCACGGTGGACGCAATGTCGCGCCTGCGCGCGCTGCTCGAAGCGCGCGGGGTCCAGCTCATTTGACAACACGACGGCCCGGGAAAGAGAGTTCGAACCACCACATGACCGAGAGATCGTTGCGCTGCCTGGGTGCGCTCGTCCCCTTGCTCCTTGCTTGCGCGGGATCCGTGGGGCCGCCTCTGGGCGCCGGCTTCGACATTCGCCGCGGCGACCCCTCCGGGGCGCCAATCTCGAAGGACATCGGCCTCATCGCCGATTCCCACGCGCACTATCTCTGGGGCCAGCCCACCTATATCCAGACGAACATCGCGGATCAGATGGTGTCGCCGTCGGCCATTCGCACGCCGGAGGGCGATTTCTGGGGCCCGACCACGGAGCTGTGGTTTCTGGACAAGGCGCTCCCCAATCTCCCCCTCGTTCATCTCGGCGACGCCACCGACATAGCGTGCCAGGACGAATACACGACGTTCTTGACGTTGATGGGGAATCACAAGACCACCTCGAAGCAGCCGTGGTTCGAGGCGCCCGGAAATCACGACTCGTACTTCTACGGGAACTATTACGAAGTCGGCGGCGACTGGAGCCTGGCGTGCTCGGGAAAGCCGTTGACGAAGCCGACCTTCATCACGTGGTACCTGTCTGCGCTGGCGGGGCAGGTGGGACCGGATGGCAAGCCCGACGTGATCTCGGAGGCGCATGCCGAGGACCTGAAGAAGCCGACGGGGGATGTCGAGGTCACGGCGCCCTTCGGCAGCGGGCTCCTCAAGGCCGTGGCGTGGGAGACCTCCGCCGAGGCGCCGTGGACGTCGTATGTCGTTCAGGAGCTCGATCTCACGCGGCCGGGGCAATCCACGCCGGTGTATGGAATCCTCCTCGACACGGTGGTCTACAGCTCGCCTCCCGCGTTGGTGCCCATCCTCGGCGCGATCAACGCAGGACTGACCGGCGACATCTCTGGGCGCGAGGCCGCGACGGTTCGCAGATGGGCGAAGGACGCCCGGGACAGCTCGCAGGGGAGAGCCGTCCTGGTGCTCATGGGCCACCATCCTTACGGTGCGCTGACCGATGGCGGAAAGGCTTTGTTGAACGAGCTGCACGAACAGTATGGCGCCGTCCTCTACGTCTCTGCGCACGATCACAGCGGGAAGTGGGACGCGGACGGGTCGGGCGCGAAGGTGTGGCCGGAGCTGAACATCGGCGCGCTCGTCGACGCGCCTGTCGAGGCGCGGGAGCTGCGGCTCGCGCAGCGAACGACGTCCGACGACAAACGAACGGCGGATCACCGGGTGGTCATCCGATCGACGGTGTCGTCGCTGGATGATTTCATCGACGGAACGGGCGCCGACAGCCCGCACTGCTCTCAAATCGATGCCGCGTGGGACGCGCCCCCGGGGGCGGAGGACTACTACGAGAGCTACCGGGACACGGGCCTGATCGCGATCTCGCAAACCCAGCTGAAGATTCTCGATGTGCTGCTGGCGAGCTGGGACAGGTACCTCGGGGTCATCGACCGCTACCTTGCGAGGAATCAACTCCCCTGGCCGGCCGGATGGACGCCCTTGGCCGTGATGCAGGACCAGATCAAGACGGCGCACTCCGGGGGCGCCGTCCAGAAGATGGGGGCGCTGCGCGACCTCATCACCGAAACGCCGCTGCCTGCCGATCCCGAGTTGCGCCGGCTGGTGGGGACGTTCGCCGTGTGTCAGGGGTGGTGGGGAAGCAAGTATGAGCTTCAGAAGCGACGGATCCCCAACCCCAAGGATCGGGGACTCGTCCTACCCAAGGAGTGACCGATGTCGTCAGTGGTGTATGAGCCCATCAATCGCGAGCTGAGGAACGTGGTGGCGTTCTTCGCGGGCAAGTTGCCGGACGGGATGTCGTGGACCGTCCAGTCAGGGCAGAGGATCGTTCCGGGCGCGACGATCGGCTTCTGGCAATGGAGCGACGGCACGCAGACGGCCATCGTGGCGCCGCCGGGCTGCGACGGGTTCCCGCTCGACATCAGCGACCTGGTCGACTACGAGCAGCTGGGCTCCGAGCCATCTCAGCTGCTGCTGATCCTGCACTGAGGCGCGGTCTCAGGGGCGCGTGCAGGTGCGCCGGTAGGTGTCGACCGCAAACAGGGTGCCGGGCGGATTCGGGTCGCTGTCGAAGAAGACGAGCTGGTCGCCCGACGCGCTGTACGCGAAGTTGCCGTTCGCGACGTCGTTGCCGCAGTCGTAGGAGACGAAGGTGAGCGTGTGGCCCGCCGTGCTGACCGTCGTGTCGTACCTGATGACCACCTCGGAGCCGCCGGGCCCGGTCCCTGAGATGCTCGCCGCCCACTCGATGTACGTCCCGCCGCCGAACACGCGGAGCTCGCGGCGGGACGGGCCCTCCAGTGAGTTGTCGAGCCAGCCGACGAACTCGTAGTCGCCGTCGAGGATCTGGCCGCCGACGGGCGTCTCGATCGTGCCGCCGTCGCCCAGGACGCCCGCGTCCACCGGGAGCAGCGGCCCGGGCTCGACCGGGCCACCGGAGAGGGGGAGCGTGTTGCAGGTACCGCTCGTGCTGCTGGTGCTGCCGTTGCTCGGGTCCTGGGGGCGGGTGACGATGCTGCAGGCGGGCAGCCCGTTCGTCGCCGCGTCGAGGCCCCCGTGTCCGCTCGCCCCCGCGGTGGCCCCCGCGTCCGACGTCCCGCCGGTGCCCGCGCCGCCGCCGGCGCCCGCGCTGCCGCCGGTGGCGGTCGTGCCGCCGGCGCATTGAATCCCGGCCATCGCGTACGACTGCAACCAGACGTCGCAGATGCCCTGCGCGACCAGCCCGGTGCAGAACTGTGCCGTCTGAGCCGCCGGTCCCACGCAACAATCGTAGAGACGCTGGCAGTCTCCGGAGAGCGGGGCCGCGTCGGTGGCGCCGCTGCCTGCCGTCCCTCCACTCCCGGTGCCCTTGCCGCCGCCCGCGGTCCCCGCCGATCCGCCGCGACCACCGTCGTTGGCCGCTCCATTGCCGCCACATGCGGCGGTGGTCGTCAGCAAAGCGAAAACGAACAGCCACTCCAGCAGACCCCGCTTCGACCTCGTCATTCCCTCTCCCTCGCGCGGCGTTTACCGAGGCGTCTCACTCCGGCCACGGCGTGACGAGAATCGTACTCCTGTCGATTGCGATCCGTTGGGGCCGCGCGCTGTCGTACTTGACATCCGTTCAGTGTGGGTCATGATCGCGCCATGCTCTACGCGACCGAAATCGAGGGGCGTCTTCACTGGGCTTACCTGGTCGAGCGGATCGGCCAGTCCGCGCGCGTGGTGAGGGTGCAGAAGAAGCCGCTGAATCCGAAGCTCGAGGCCAGCTGGCGGGCGCGCCCGGACAAGGTCACGATACTGCCGCTCTCCAGCTAGGCGACGCCCTTCGTCCGAGCGCGGCCGTCAGGGTTTCCCGACCAGCGTCGTGACGCTCTGGGCGGCCAGCATCGGCGCCAGGCGCGAGCCGCTCACGCTGACGGCCGGCTTGGAGGCGAGGTTGTCGCTGCTGGTGGTCACCCAGGGGGTCATCGAGCACGGCGCGCCGCCCGACAGGAAGATCGGCAGCGCGACGGCCGACGTGCCGCCGTTGATCGCCACGACGACGATGGTCCCGTCGGCCGGGTTCTGATAGGCGGTCAGCTTCACGCCCGAGGGCGGGGTGCCGGAGACGGTCACCCGCCGGTAGCCGGGGCGAATGAACTTGCTGTAGTTGCCGACGGTATAGAAGCGTTTGGTCGAGCCGCCGCCCATCAGCAGCAGGCCTTCGTTGTCGGCGTTGAGCGAGGACATCCACCAGGCGTGCCAGGCCGTCGCCTGGCCGGTGGTGATGGCGTCGTAGATCCAGCCGGCCCAGACGATTCCGTCCGCGATGTCCGAGCTCGGTCCCGCCTCTGGATAGCCCATCACGCCCGACATCTCCGTCTCCCAGATCGGCTTGCTGACGCCCGCCGGAGGCGCCATCACGTCCTGCGTCTCGTACTGGTGGGTGGCCAGGATGTCGACCTGGCCGGCCGCCGTGCTGTCGGCGAGGATCGCGGTGCCGTAGCTGTAGCTCCCCTTGTTGGGGGTGCCGCCCCACAGGTCTTCCCAGCGCGTCGCCTCGGGCGCGAGGAGCTTGACCGGTGGGCTCAGCGCCTTGAGCTTGGGCCCCAGCACCTTGATGAACGCGACCATCTGGTCGTTCGAGAAGATGCACGAGTCGTAAGGGGTGGTGTTGTCGGGCTCGTTCTGCGCGGAGATCCCCATCACGGTCACGCCGCTTTGCTTGGCGGTCGCCACGAAGCCGGCCAGCGTGGTCGCCCAGGACGCGTAGCAATTGTTGGTGGTGTTGAGGGTGCCGCCGTTCGTGAGGCTGTTGTTGGACTTGCAGCCGGCGGGCGGCGTCCACGGCGAGGCCCAGACGATCGCGCCGCGGGCGGCCGCCTTCTGTGCGTCCCCGATGGGGCCCAGGCTGGCGCCGGTCGAGTCGATTCCCAGCCGGAAGATCGAGAGGCCGATCCCCTTGTTCGGATCGAAGAACTGATCCGCCGTCGCGTCGGTGATGGCGGTGCCCTGAAAGGCGTTGGAGATGCCGAACCCGTCCATCGTCTGCAGCGGCGATCCGACGTCGATCGTCACGTCGCCGCTGGCCACCGTTCCGCCGCCACAGGTGGACGAGGCGCCGCCTGAGCCGCCGGTCGCCGCACCGCCGGTGCCGGAGCCACCTTTGCCCGCACCGCCGGCGCCCCCGCCACCGGTGCCCGAGCCGCCCGTGCCGGTACCGCCCGCGCCCGAGCCGCCGGCGCCGCCGGCGCTCGAGCCGCCGGTCGCGGAGCCACCGCTGCCCGAGCCACCCGTGCCGGAGCCGCCGGCGCCCGAGCCGCCCCGGCCGCCCGAGCCGGTCACGCTGCCGCCGGCGCCGGTCGCGCCTCCGCTCGAGCCGTTGCCGCCCGACGCAGACGTGCCGCCGCTGCCCGCGCCCCCCGCTCCCGAGGTGCCACCCTGCGCGTTCGAGCCGCCGCTGGCGCTCGTCCCGCCCGTGCCGGTTCCTCCGCCGCCCGCGCCGGTTCCACATCCCCATCCCGAGAGCGCCCCTGCGAGCGTGGCGACCAGCAAGTTCCGAGAGGACCGGCGCATGATCGCGAAGAATTCCCGCCGCTGCCGCGATCGGATCACCATTTCGCTCGGGAGGCGAAAAAAACCGGCCGCGAGGTGGCGCCCGCGTTCACACATTGCCGGAAAATGAAGGGAATCGCGTCAGCGGCCAGACGCGGCCGGTTCGTTCTCCAGGCGCGTGAGCCAGTAATCGACGTCGAAGGTCGGGTCGCCGGTGAGCGCGCGCCACAACCGGATCCGGTTGACGATCTCCAGCCGGACCTCGTGTCCGTACCAGCGGTGGTCCCGGCTCAGGATGCGGGGGATCTCGGGGTCGTCGAGATCGGTGGTGTCCCAGGTGCGTCGCTGCGGACCCGGCGGGCCCAGCCGCAGCTTGAACATCGTGCGCGGGCGGCTGGTCAGGTTCGGCTGTCCGCAGTGCCAGATCCCGTGATGACAGACCAGCAGGGAGCCGGACGGGCAAACCATGGCCGTCTGTCCGACGAAGTTCTGGTAGCGGGCGATCGCCGCCTCGTTGATCCGGCGAAGGTGGCTGCCGGGCAGCACCATCGTCCCCCCCATCTCGCGCGGCGTCTCGTGCAGGAAGAAGAACAGCTGGATGTCGAAGGTGCTCCGCCGCGGATCCAGGATCGCGTCGGCGTGCCACGGCTGGCTCCAGCGCTGTTGGGGCGGGATCACGTGGGCGTAGTGGTGGTCGTAGCGCGCGCCGGCGCCGACCAGGCTCCGGACGATGGCCGAGACAACGGGCAACTCCAGCAGGGACGCCAGCGCGGGCCAGGGCCCGAACAGGTCGCCGAGCGGGCGTCCGGGCCAGGCCCGGGCCGGGCTTCCGGGGGCGGCGCCGAAGGACGACGGTGGGCCGCCAGCCGCCAGCTCGTGCAACACCGCCGCGCAGAGCGGGGCCGGGACGATGGCGTCGAATCGAAGGTGGCCGTCAGCGACGAACGCGGCGACCTGCTTGCTGGTGAGCAGCGGGGCTTCGCCCACCCCTAGACCTCCACCAGCTTCTCGAGCACGAACTCGTACCGCAGAAACGAGGTGTCGTGCTCGGCGCCCTGGGCGGCCGGGTCGAGCCGCGGGAGCTGCAGGACGCGCCACCCGTCCTGCATCGCCGCCAGCACGGAGGGGTAGGGCGGCTTGTCGGCGTCGCCGGCCATGTGCTGCGTTCGTCCGGTTCCGTCGAACACCGACCACGCTCCGACGTCGCTGTCGGGGCTGGAGGTGGTGGCGTAGAGGACCAGCAGCTGCTGCCGGAGCATCCGCTCAGTGTGACACGCTAGGCGCCCAGCTTCTTGGCGACCTTGGCGACCGCCTCGACGTTGTTCAGCTTGGAGAGCGAGCGCAGCATGTAGTCCTTGACCTCGGCCTCCAGCCTGGCGAGGGCGGGCGCCGCCAGGCCCAGGGCCTCCGCGAACTGGCCCAGGAGCTTTCGCTCGGCCGCCGAGACGTTCCCGTCGGCGTAGGCGACCAGCAGGCCGGCCTTCATGAACAGCTCGCGGATCTCCGCTCCGGGCAGGAGCAACGCCACGCTCGCCGGCTCGAGCGGCGTGATCCGGCCGAACGAGCCGCCCCCGAGCGGGCCGCCGCCCGTGTCGTCGTCGGCGGTAGCGCCCCAGGCGAACTCCGAGATGAGGGCCAGCTCCCGCTCGTGCACGCCGTCGACGGCGGCGATGGCGTAGAGCCCGCGCGCGATCGTCTCGGCTTCGTGGGCGTTCACGTCGATGGTCGGAAAGAAGCTCATGGTCATCTCCTGTTGGCGCATTCGAGCCGGAGCACGTCGAGCCGCGCGGCCAGCTCCTCTCCGGACATGTTCTGGTACTTCTTCGGCAGCATGGTGCGGTTGGACGCCTCGAACACGGCGCAGAGCTCCATGTACTCGAGCATCTTGGCGTCGCGCGAGGGGAGGTAGTCCGCGATGGCCTGCACCAGGTGCTCGCGCGACAGCGGCAGCGTGGCCGGGCCGCCCTCGGGGCCGGCCGCCAGCTCCGCCGCCAGGAGGACGATGGCCTCGAAGTCGGCGTTGGAGAGCCCGACGATCGGCTGCGACACCGCGGCCCGGTCGGCCGGGAAGCTCACCGTCGTCGAGAGCCGGTGCTTGCGCAGCTGCGCCACCAGCACACCCTCCACCTCCTCGGCGGTCTGCGCGTAGAGCAGCGGGATCTTCTTGTCCAGCCGGCCTGCGCGCTTGATGTCGATGTCCAGCTTGTCCGGGCGGTTGGTCATCAGGATGAACAGGATCCGGCCGCGGTTGGCGGTGTCGGACATGAACTCCTTGATGCGCGCGATCACCCGCGACGACGTGCCGCCGTCCCCGTCGCCGTCCCCCTCGCTGCCGAAGGCGCGGTCCCCCTCGTCGATGATCACCAGCACCTGACCGATCGCCTGGATGACCTGAAAGATGCGCTCCAGGTTGGACTCGGTGGCGCCCACCCACTTGGAGCGGAAGTTCTTCAGCTTGATGGTGGTGAGCCCCGACTCCTTGGCGAAGGCCTCGGCGACGAAGGTCTTGCCCGCGCCCATCGGCCCGGTGAAGAGCAGGCCCATCGGGACGCGCTCGGTGTTGCCGGACCGGATGTTGCGGGCGATGCGGCCGAGCTCGGTCTTGACGCCCTCGATGCCGCCCACCACCCGGAAGTCGTGCTGTGGCTCGACGAACTCGATCAGGCCGTAGCACTCGCGCTCGATGATCTCGCGCTTCCGGCGGGCGATGACCCGGTCGATCTCGTCGCGCGACCGCTGCCGCGCCTCGGCCTCGGCCTCGTCGGCGGCGCCCGCCGTCGTCTGCGGCGCCAGCAGGCCCCGCACGTCGTCGGGCGCCATCCCGCGGGTCAGCGCCGCCAGCTTGCGCGCCCGCGCCTCCAGATCCTTGGCCTCCGCGCCCAGGATCGACTTGATGAGCTGGACGCGCTCTTGCTCTTCCGCGCTGGCCGCCGGCGGTGGGGGCTGCAGGATGGCCTGGATCTGCACGGCGCGCAGGCCGGCCGTGGTGGCGGCCAGCCGGGCCGCGTACGGCGGCTCGGCCTTCGGCAGGCAGCAGGCGATGACGGCGCGCCGGCAGGCCTCGTCGGGCATCGGGACCCGCACGGTGGCGATCTTGGGGTTGGAGACCAGCTTGGGATGAAGCTCGGTGAGGTTCTCGGCCAGCAGCACGACGACGCTGTCGGCCGCCTCGATCTCGGGCGCCATCGACCACCGGTGCAGCGTGACCACCGCGCCCCGGTCCTCGTCGCTCATCAGCGCGGCGTCGGCGGCGGGGGCCACCGTCTCGGCGTACTCGACGATCAGCGCGACCTTCTCGGTCGTCTTGAGGACCCGCTCCATGGCCGGGAGAAATTTCCCGCGGTCGCGCAGGACCAGCAGCTCCTCGGCGCCGCCCAGGTCGCCCTTGCGCCGGGCGATCTTCCCGCCCGTCGAGACGTTGTAGACGACCAGGACGTCCTTGCTGTCGGCCAGCAGCCGATCGGAGAGGTACTCGCGCACCGGCAGGAGCTCGCCGCCGTGCTCGACCAGGTCGAACACGTTGCCGTGCAGAATGAACTGGGTCGCCTCGTTGCGGAGGTAGCGCCGGCGCAGCTCCTCGGCCCAAGGCGGGTGAGGGTGGGGGTCGCTCACATCGTCTTCTGGGCGGCCTTCTTGGCGGCGAGCTTGGCCTTCATCTCATCCAGCTGGCTGCGCGCGGTCACCTCGCCCGACTGGGCGCGCAGCTCTTTGAGGCGGGCGTCGAGCGAAGAGCCGGCCAGCTCTTGCCCGAGGTTCGCCTCGGCGATCGTGTTCTTGATGTGGCCGCGCACGTTGTCGAGCGCCTTCACCTCGGCGTCGACCGACAGCCCGTCGAGCTGCTCCTGGATTCGCACGCGGGCCTTCGCGCTCTCCATCTTGGCCAGCATGGTGTCCTTCTCGGCCTGCAGCTTCTTGATCTCCGCCTGGACCTGCAGCAGCGCGGCCTTCGCGCTGTCGGCGTCCTTGCCGGCGGTCTCGAGATCGCCCTTCAGCTCGGCGACCTCCTTCTCGAGGATGTTCTTCTTCTGAATCAGGATCAGGCCCAGGTCGTCCTTGGCGGTCTGGACGGCGACCTCCAGGTCCTGGCTGATCTGCGCCAGCTCGGTCGACTGGGTGGTGAAGCGGTCGTGCAGCTCGTCGCGGCGCCGGATGATGGCGGCGGTGGCGTGCTTCAACTTCGAGTACTTCTCGATCATCGAGTTGATCGCGTTCTCGTACGCGATCTCGGGGTGCTCCTTCTCCACGTCCGAGATCCACAGGTTCAAGAACCCGCGGAACAGGTTGTGGAGCCTCCGAAAGAAACCGCCACCTTCTGCCATGCCCGCATCTTACCCTATAATGCCGGGCAACCGGAGAGCGCATGCCCTGGAACAAGCTCAAGTCGATGTTCGTCGTCACCGATTCGCCGGCGCCCAGCGCCGACGCCGACCCCGATCAGGTGCTGAAGGATCTGGAGAAGTACCAGGTGCCGGGCGACGGCGGGAACCTGCCGGCCGGGACCGATCCCGCGGCGCTGTCGGGGAAGATCGACTTCCAGGCGCTCTACGATCAGGCGGGCGTGCCCAACACCGACGAGGTGGAGGCGGTCGAGCGTTTCCTGGCCGGCCTCGACGAGAGCCTGCCCGACGCCTCCAAGCTGGCCGCCTCGAAGGCTTTTCTCTCAGCGATCGGCAAGTCGGTGAACGACGTGCTCGGCGACGCGGGACGCAAGATCACGGTCGTGCGCGCGGTGCTGGACGCCAAGCGCGCCGACACCGGGCGCGCGGTCTCCGAGCGCCAGTCGGCCATCGCGGCGCTGCAGAAGCAGATCGACGATCACCGCGCCTCGATGGAGTCGCTGCAGCACGACCTCGAGTCGGTGCAGGCGCAGTGCGCCGTCGAGGAGTCGCGGCTGCAGGGGGCGCGCATGTTCTTCGGCCACGTCACCGAGTCGCCCGAGGCGCCGACCGGCAAGTCGCGCCGTTGACCCGCCGCTGATATCGGCGGGCGTCAGGAGCCCTTGTTGCCGGCGGTGACGCGCGAGGCAGCGGCCGCCCGCAGCTCCTCGTGGATGTCGGCGGCCGAGCTGTCCAGCTCGGAGACCGTGGAGACGCCGGCGACCAGATCGTCGAGCGCCGCCGCCAGCTCCTCGCGCGTCCCGATGCCCAGGATGTGCGACTTGAGGTAGTCGAACGACTTCTCCAGCGTGTCCATCTGGACCGACAGCGACTTCCAGGCGCCCTCGATCTGCTCGTGCTTGCCGAGGCGCTTCTGGGCCAGCGAGATCGATTGTTTGAGGCTGGCCTGCACGCGCGCGTCGTCCTCTTGCCGGAGCGCGCGCTGCGCCTGCGCGATCTCGCGCTCGATCTCGCTGCTGGGGTTCTCCTGCAGGTAGTGGCCGAGGCGCTGGTGCGAGGTGGCCATCTTGAGGAACGAGTCGAGCAGCTGATCGAGCTTGCCCATCTCGTCTTGAATGAGCGCCGTGTCCAGCCCCTGGTTCTCGGCCGCCAGCTTGCGGATCTCGCTCCCCATCGTCTGCAGCGACTCGTACCGCTGCACGTAACGGTCCTCGAGATCGTAGAGCAGCTTGGCGCGGTCCTTGGCCATCCGCTGCGCGTTCTCGCCAGCCTCCTGCTTGGCCACCCATTTACGGAAGGGGACGGTGTCGACCCCCAAGGTCATCCACAAGATCTCCGCGCCGAGCCCAACCACGGCCGGCAACCACGAGCCCATGGCCGCGGAGAAGATCACGCTCGAGCCGAGGAGGATGTAATTGTATTGATTGAAGAACGCTCGTTTCCAGATGCTGGTCTTGACGGCGGTCCCCATCGCAGAGAATCTACCGATCGTGCCCTACTCCAACGCAGGCGACAAGTCCCGGTCTTTTGGCTCACTAACTCGATTCCTGGGACTCGGCGCAGCCGCCGCGTTGCTGGGGATGGCCGCCCCCGCGGCCGCCGCCAAGCCCGCCGCGGCCTCGGCGTGCGCCGGCAAGCCGGAGGTGCGCTTCTACCACTGGGCCTGGAACGCCCAGATGGGGATGATCCTCGCCAACGGCGGCAAGCAGTCGACGCCCGACAGCGCGGTGTGCAAGCACGGCGTGAACCTCAAGTTGATCCGCGAGGACAACACCGACCAGATGGCGGCGCTGATGGCGACGTTCGCCGAGGGCCTGAAGAAGGGGGAGAAGAACCCGGCGGCCGGCGCGCACTTCGTGGCCATCATGGGCGACGGCTCCGCCACCTTCTTGAAGGGTCTCAACGATCGCCTCCGCAAGCTGGGGCCCGAGTACACCGCGGCGATCGTCGGCTCGGCCGGCTACAGCCGCGGGGAGGACAAGTTCATGGGCCCGGCGGCGTGGAAGTCCGACCCCGGCAAGGCGCGCGGGGGGCTCGTCGCCGGCGTGCTGCGCGACGGCGACTGGAACATCGCGCTCAAGTGGCTGGGCGACAACAAGATCCCCAACAACCCCAACGAGTCGACCTACGACCCGAACGCGCTCAACTGGGTCAACGCCGGCGACTACATCGACGCCGCCCAGAAGTACGTGAGCGGCTTCTGCACCGAGCTCAAGAACGTCAAGACCGGCCAGAAGGAGAAGCACTGCGTGGACGGCGTCGTCACCTGGACGCCGGGTGACGTGACGGTCGCCGAGAAGAAGGGTGGCCTGGTCTCGATCGTCTCCACCAAGGAGAACCGGATGCAGATGCCGTGCGTGATCATCGGCAACAAGAAGTGGATGTCGGAGAACCGCGAGACCGTCGACGGGATGCTGGCCGCCATCTTCGAGGGGGGCGAGCAGATCAAGAAGGATCCCAAGGCGCTCAAGAAGGCCGCCGAGCTCTCGGCCGTCGTCTACGCCGAGAAGGACGCCGACTACTGGCAGAAGTACTTCAAGCCGGTCACCGAGAAGGACAAGCAGGGGCAGACCGTCGAGCTGGGCGGGTCGGCGGTGAACGGCATGGCCGAGAACGTCCAGCTGTTCGGCCTCGATGGGAAGACCAACTACTTCGCGGCGACCTACACCACCTTCGCCGACATCGTGAAGTCGCAGTACCCGGCGCTGCTGCCGTCCTACGATCCGGTGACCGAGGTCGTCGATCTTTCGTACCTGAAGGAACTTTCAGCGAAGAAGACCGTTCAAGCCAAGAAGTAACGGAGCCAGTAAGGGAGACACATGGCCGCCAGGTTGACACCGCTGTCGAAGTTCCTGATCACCGTGGTGGTGGTCGGTGGCGTGGGGATGGTCGTTTACCGCAACAAGAACAAGATCGAGGCGCTGGCCCCGGCCGCCTCGGACGTTCCGACCTCCAACGTGCCGCCGCCGGCCAAGCTCCCCGACGATCCGGGCCCGGCGGTCAGCGATAGCCCGCCCGGCTGCACCGACAAGCCCGAGGTGCGCTACTACCTCTGGGCCTGGAACTCCCAGATGGGGATGATCCTGGCCACCGGCGGCAAGCAGGCCACCGACGACAGCCTGATGTGCAAGCACGGGGTCAACCTCAAGCTGATCCGCGAGGACAACACCGACAACATGGCGGCGCAGATGATGACGTTCGCCGAGGCGCTCAAGAAGGGCGAGCAGAACCCCAGCGTCGGCGCGCACTTCATCGGCATCATGGGCGACGGGTCGGCCACCTTCCTCAAGGGCATCAACGATCGCCTGCGCAAGCTGGGGCCGGAGTACATCGCGGAGGTCGTCGGCTCGACCGGTTACAGCCGCGGCGAGGACAAGTTCATGGGCCAGCCTGCGTGGAAAGCCAACCCGCAGAAGGCGCGCGGCGGCCTGGTGGCCGGCGTGTTGCGCGACGGTGACTGGAACATCGCCCTCAAGTGGCTGGGCGACAACGGGATCCCCAACAACCCCGACGAGAAGACCTACGACCCCGACGCGCTCAACTGGGTCAACGCCAGCGACTACATCGACGCCGCCCAGAAGTACGTGAGCGGCTACTGCGCCGATTTCAAGAACACCAAGACCGGCCAGAAGGAGAAGCACTGCGTGGACGGCGTCGTCACCTGGACGCCGGGCGACGTCACGGCCGCCGAGAAGAAGGGCGGCCTGGTCTCGATCGTCTCCACCAGGGAGTACCGGTCGCAGATGCCTCAGGTCATCATCGGCAACAAGAAGTGGATCAACGGGCACCGCGACATCGTGAAGGGGATGCTGGCCGGCACCTTCGAGGGTGGCGACCTCATCAAGCACGACGACGACGCCCTCCGTCGCGCGGCCGCGCTCTCGGCGCTGGTCTACAAGGAGAAGGACGGCGCCTACTGGTACAAGTACTTCAAGCCGGTCGCCGAGAAGGACGCGCAGGGGATGACCGTCGACCTGGGCGGCTCGGCCGTCAACAACCTGGGCGACAACCAGCAGCTGTTCGGCTTGCTGCCGGGCTCGACCAACATCTTCGCCGCCACCTACACCGTGTTCGGGAACATCGTGAAGTCGCAGTACCCCAAGCTGGTGCCGAGCTTCGACCCGGTGTCGCAGATCCTCGACGCCTCGTTCGTCAAGGAGCTCGGCTCCAGTGGCGAGGCCAGCACGGCGGATCTGCCGCAGTTCACCGGCGAGCGCGTCAAGCAGGTGGTCAGCAGGCGGGCCTGGGACATCCAGTTCGCCACCGGCAGCGCCAAGTTCAAGCCCGAGGCGCTGGCGCAGCTCAAGTCGATGTTCAACGACCTGGTGGTCGCCGGCGGGACGATCGTCGAGATCCACGGCCACACCGACGACCAGGGGTCTGCCGACAAGAACCAGCGCCTCAGCGAGGACCGCGCCTTCGCGGTGAAGAAGTGGCTGCAGGGGCAGTCGTCCGTCAACTTCCCCGACGGACGCATCAAGGTCTTCGCCCACGGCTCGACCGAGCCGCTCGACTCGAACTCGACCTCCGAGGGGCGGGCCAAGAACCGGCGCGTCGAGATGATCCTGGGGACTGCCCAACCGTCGTGAGCAGGTCGTGACAGCACCCGCGGCCAAGGTTCTTCCGCCGCAGCAGGCCCCCACCGCCGAGTTGCACCTCCCCGAGCCCGGGCGGCTGACGCGCGTCTTTCTGCCCAACCGCGCGGTCGACCGCCCGACGATGCTGGCGCTGGTGGCCTTCTGGGCGATCTCTGCTTTCGTCGTTTGGCTGGTCTCCCCCTGGCAGACACTGCCGCGGCCGGGCGAGGTGTGGACCGCGTTCGGCACGCTCTGGTGGAAGCAGGGGATGGGCCCCGAGCTCTTCACCACGCTCAAGCTCATCACCCACGCGCTGCTCCTCACCATCGCCATCTCGATGGCGCTCTCCTACCTGACGGTGATCGCCTTCTTCCGCCCGCTGGTGGCCGCCGTCTCCAAGCTGCGTTTCCTCGGCCTCACGGGCCTGGTCTTCCCCTTCACGTTGATGACCGGCGGCGGGTACGCGCTGAAGGTCGTCCTGCTCACCTTCGGGATGGCGACCTTCTTCGTCACCGCCATGGCCCAGGTGGTGATGGAGATCCCGCGCGAGCAGTTCGACTACCTGCGGGTGCTGGGCGCCAGCGAGCTGCGCATCCTGTGGGAGGTCGTCATCCGCGGGACGCTCGACAAGGCGTTCGACATCACCCGCCAGAACCTGGCGATGGGGTGGGCGATGCTCACCATGGTCGAGGGGATCTCGCGCGCCGAGGGCGGGATCGGCGCGATGATCCTCAACCAGAACAAACACTTTCACCTGGCCGAGGTCTACGCGATCCTGTTCGCCATCCTCGGCCTCGGCCTGCTGCTCGACTACGTGATGGGCGTCTTCGTGCGGCTCGCCTGCCCGTACGTCGCGTTCGACAGGGTGGCCCGATGACCAGCGCCGCCCCGCCGCCGGCGCCTTCGGCGCCTCACCCCGTGTTCGCCGCCGAGGGCCCCGGCGACGTGTTGCTCGACGTCGAGGACGTCTGCCTCAAGCTGGGCGAGAGCCAGATCCTCGAGAAGGTCTCCTTCCAGGTGAAGGACCGCGTCCGGCCCGGGCTGGTCACCGGCCAGGTGGTCGGCCTCCTCGGCCCGTCCGGCGTCGGGAAGACGCGCCTCATCCGGCTCATCGCGGGCCTCGATCGTCCCGATTCGGGCAGCATCACCGGGATCCACAAGCAGCCGCTCAAGGCCGGCGCGGTGGGCGTGGTGTTCCAGGACTACCCGCTGCTCCGCCACCACACCGTCCTCGGCAACATGGTGGTGGCGGGCATCGCCAACGGCCTGACGAAGTCAGAGTCCCAGACCAAAGCCCGCGCGCTGCTCGAGCGGTTTGGCCTCGGCGAGCGCCTCGGTTTCTTCCCGGCGCAGCTCTCGGGCGGCCAGCGCCAGCGGGTGGCCATCGCGCAGCAGATGATGCGCCAGAAGCAGCTCCTGCTGATGGACGAGCCCTTCTCCGGTCTCGACCCGGTCACGCTCGCCGAGGTGAGCAAGCTGCTGGTGGAGGTCGCCAACATGGACGAGCTCAACACCGTCGTGGTGGTGACCCACGACGTCCGCTCGGCCCTGGCGGTCAGCGATACCGTCTTCATGCTCGGCCGCAATCGCCCAGACGGCGCCAAGGCCGCGGGCGGCGCCTGCATCCAGCACTGCTACGACCTGGTCGTCGAGGGGCTGGCCTGGCGGCCCGGCGTCGAGGCGGACCCGCGCTTCCGCGAGGTCGAGCACGAGGTCCGCGACCGCTTCCGCGTGCTCTGACCCGCGCGAGCGCGCGCGGCGGGTCGGCCGCCCGGCCAGGCGTCAGCGGTAGCGGAGCGCGACCAGCGTCATGTCGTCGAGTTGCTCGGCCATGAAGCCGCGCACCTCGCCCATGATGCGCTCGCGGAGGTCGTCGAGGGGGAGGCCGGCGCCCCGCTCGAACGCCGCGCGGAGGCGGGGGAGACCGAACAGCTGCCGGCCGCGGTTGCGCGCCTCGGTGACGCCGTCGCTGTGGAGCAGGATGGTGTCGCCGGGCTCGAGCATGAACTCCTGATCGCTGATCGTCCCCGGTGGAACGTCCTCCAGGATGCCGGCCCAGATCCCCTGGGTCTTGATCTGCTCGCATGTCCGGCGGCGGGCCCGGTGGATCAGGATGTCCTCGTGCGCGCCGGCGAACACCAGCCGCCCGTGGTCCTCGTAGCGGATCAGCGTCAGCGTCGCGTGCTCCTCGCGCCCGAGGCGCGTCCGCACGTTCTCGTACAGGACGGCGTTGAGCACCGCCCAGACCTTGGCGGGCGAGGCGCGCGGGTCGTCGCGGGTGGTCGCCGAGATGATGCTCTGAAGCATCATCATCACCAGGCCGGCGTGCAGACCGTGGCCGGCCACGTCGCCGATCCCGATCCATCCGCCGCCGTCGAACGGGAGGATGTCGAAGTAGTCGCCGCCGGCCTCCGTCGCCGGCACCATGGAGGCCGAGATCTCCAGGCGCGCGAGCCCGCGGCTCTTGGGCAGGATGCCCATCTGGATCCCGGCGGCGAGCTCGATCTCGTGCTGCAGGCGGGCCCGCTCGGCCCGCTCGCGCTTGGTCACCTCGGCCACCAGGCGCTCTTGCAAGGCCGTCGCCTTGAGGGCGGCGCTCACCTGCTCCGGGATCTCTTCACAGACGACGGCGCGCGGAGGATCCATCTCGAACAGGCACCAGCCGAGCGCCTCGTTCTTGAAGCAGAGGGGCTGCACCATGAGGCTGTGGCGCAGAGACGGCTTGCCTGCTTCCGGGACCAGCTGGCCGGCGCGAAACGCCAGCCCGTCGTCGAAGGTGCGCAGGCCGCGCTCCCCGTCCCAGGCGATGATCAGGCGGCATTCGTCCTGGCCGGTCGGCGGCTGGTCGGAGGCGTGGATCACCACCGCCGCGCTGGAGACGCGCAGGGTCGGCAGGTGCTCTGCCAGCGCGCGCCCGATGGCCGGACGGTCGAGCGAGGTGAGCACGTCGCCGCCCAGCTCGCCCAGCGTCCGGAAGATCGCCTCCGTCTCCAGGCGACGGCGGCCCTGGACCCGCTCCGCGTGCTCGCCGACCAGCAGGTGGGCCCGCTCGAACAGCGACTCGGCGAGCAAGAGCTTCGTCTGTTCGCGGCCGAGATCCCGTTCGACCTCCCGCCGGAGCGCGGCGATCGGCTCGTGCCAGGTGCTGACGTTGCCGCTCCCGGCCGCGCGCGACACCAGCGCGTCGACGGTGGTCAGGAAGCGCTCGCCCTGGCCGTCCTCGAGATCGCTGCGCAGCGAGGCGACGATCTGCTCGGCCCAGTCGGCAGGCAGCGACGTCTCGAGCGCGAGCCCGCTGGCGGCGACGGCGCTGGCCCAGGCGGCCGGACCGCGCTCGCCGGGCTCGGCGCGGAGCGCCGGCTCGGGCTCGGCGCGGCGGGCGCCGCGGAAGCAGCCGCACGACTGGCGGAGGCGGGGCAACGTCTCGAGCACCACGTCGCCGACGGAGGCGTCGCCGGCCGCTCGGGCCAGCACGGCCCGCACCGCCGCGATGCCCAGCTGGCGCGGCGGCTGGCGGACCGTGGTCAGCGGCGGGGTGGCGAAGCGGGCCTCTTCGATGTCGTCGAAGCCCACCACCGCGACGTCTTCGGGCACCCGCAGGCCGCGTGACGACAGCGCCTCGATGGCCCCCAGCGCCATCTTGTCGTTGGCCCCCACGATCGCGTCGCACCCCCGGCCCCCGCCGTCGAACAACGTGGCGACCGCCCTCTGACCGGAGGCGAACTGGAAGTCGCCCTCGATGAGCAATCGCTCGTCCAGCGCCATGCCGCAGTCCCGATGCGCCAGGCGGTAGCCGGCGAAGCGCCGCTCGGCCTCTCGCCCGAACCCCGCCACGAAGGCGACCCGCCGCCGGCCGTGCTCCTGGATCAGGTGGCGCGTCAGCATGCGGACACCGGACGAGTTGTCGACGGTCACGCAGGGGAACCCGGGCTCGCGCGCGCCGATCGTCAGCGCCGCTCGCACGCCGAGGCGGTCGAGCAGGGCCTTGACCTCCGGGTCGCCGTCCTCGGCGCCGAGCGTCCCCTTGACGATGATGACCGCGTCCAGGTCGCGCGAGGTGGGAAGGCCGTACACGAAGTTGCGCGGATCGGGGAGCGTGATGTTGCCGCCGGCCAGGCAGTAGAGGTTCACGCCGCGGTCGCGGCACTCCTGGTGGACGCCGCCGATGAGCTGGTCCTGGTACGCGTGGCTGCCGCCACGAATGAACAGGCCGAGACGCGGGGTGCTCATGCTGGTCGTGCTGCGGGGGGAGGCGGGGTCGGACGGGGCGGCGCTCGCCGGGACGCCGCGACGCCGATCGTCACGCAGCGAAAATCGTCGGCTCGCCCGGCGGGCTTGAGCGATCTCGCGCAGGTCGGACTAAAGGCAAGCTCGCGTCCAGCCGTAGAAAAACTTTGGGGGACCGGACACGTGAAACTCGCGCTCGCCGGATACACGCTCACCGAAACCGTCCGGGAGACCTCGAGCGCCAGTCTGCTCCGGGGCCTGCGGGACCTCGACCGCCTCCCGGTGGTGGTCAAGCTGCTCCGCGCCGAGCATCCCACCGGCGCTCAGATCGCGCGCCTGCGCCACGAGCACGCCCTGCTCTCCGGCCTCGACCTCCCGAGCGTCGTCCGGACCTTCGGCCTGGTCAAACACGGACGCGGCGAGGCGCTGGTGCTCGAGGATCTCGGCGACCGGTCGGTCGAAGCGCTGTTTCGCCAGCGGCGCCCGACGCTGGTGGAGTTCCTCGACGTCGCCATCGGCATGGCGGGGGCCGTGGCCGCGCTCCACGGGCGCGCCATCATCCACAAGGACATCAAGCCCCACCACTTCCTGGTGGGCGACGACGGCCTCAAGGTCATCGACCTCGGCATCGCCACCCGGCTGTCGAGCGAGACCCAGGCCGCCACCAGCGCCAATCTCCTCGAGGGAACGCTGGCCTACATGTCGCCCGAGCAGACGGGGCGAATGAACCGCAGCCTCGACCGACGGACCGACCTCTATTCGCTGGGGGTGGCCTTCTACCATCTGCTGACCGGCCGGCTGCCGTTCGAGGCCAGCGATCCGCTCGAGCTGGTCCACGCCCACATCGCGCGCGCGCCCCGTCCCATTCACGAGCTCGCTCCGCACGTCCCGCGACAGATCTCCGACCTCGTGCTCAGGCTGATGGCCAAGGCGGCGGAGGATCGCTACCAGAGCGCCAGCGGCCTCAAGGCCGATCTCGAGGCCTGCCGCGAGCAACTGGCCGCGGGGCAAGAGATCGCCCGGTTTCCCCTGGGCAGCCACGACATCTCCGGCGAGCTGTCGATCCCTCAGAAGCTGTACGGCCGCAGCGGCGAGGTCGGGAAGCTGCGCGCCGCCTTCGAGGGGATCAGGCGTGGCGGGTGCCGGCTGCTGGTCATCACCGGCTACTCCGGCGTCGGGAAGAGCGCGCTGGTCAACGAGATCCGGAAGGACCTGGGCAAAGGGGGCGCCTTCGTCGCGGGCAAGTTCGATCAGCTGAACCGCTCGGTCCCGTTCGCGGCGCTGGCGGCGGCCTCGCGCGAGCTGCTTCGCTCGGCCCTCGCCGAGCCGCCGCACGTGCTGGCCGCGACCGCGGGCCGGCTGCGCGAGGCGGTGGGGCGCAACGGCAAGCTGATCGCCGAGATGGCGCCCGAGCTCGAGCTGGTGCTGGGGCCGCAACCGCCGGTCACGCCGATGGGACCGACCGAATCGCAGGCGCGGTTCGAGCTGGTGTTTCGCCAGTTCCTGCAGGTGTTCGCCGACGAGGACCGCCCGCTGGCGCTGTTCCTGGACGACCTGCAGTGGGCCGACGCGGCGTCGCTCCGCCTGCTCCGCCAGCTGGTGACCGGCGGCCAGTGCGCGCACCTGCTCATCATCGGCGCCTACCGCAACAACGAGGCGACCGAGCTCCACCCGCTGCTGCTCATGCTGGGCGAGCTGCGAAAGGCGGCCGTCGCCTTCGACGAGATCGTCCTCAAGCCGCTCGACCTCCAGGCGGTGGGCGCGCTGGTGGCCGACACCCTGCGCCTCGCCCCCGAGGCGGTGGCGCCTCTCGCCGCGGCGCTGCTGCGGAAGACCAACGGAAACCCCTTCTTCCTGCAGCAGTTCCTCTCCGCCCTCGCCGAGCAGAAGGTCCTCCGCTTCGACCCCGCGACGCGCGGCTGGAGCTGGGACGCCGCGGGGATCGAGGCGGCGGTGGTCTCCGACAACGTGGTCGACTTCCTGATCGCGCGGCTCCGCCGCCTGCCCGACGCCGCCCGCCAGGTGCTGACCCTGGCCGCCTGCATGGGGCAGGAGTTCGACCTCGCCACGCTCTCCTTCATCTGGCAGCGCCCGGTCGGCGAGCTGACCACGGGCCTCTGGGAGGCGCTGCGCGAAGGGCTGGTGATCCCGCTCGACGCCAGCTACCGCTACCTGACCGAGAGCGCCCGGGCGGACCTCGACCTCGGCGAGGCGCTGCACTCCCGCTATCGCTTCCTGCACGACCGGGTCCAGCAAGGGGCCTACGAGCTGGTGGGGGCGGAGGAGCGGGCGCAGGTCCACCTGCGCATCGGCCGCCTGCTGCTCGGCGACGCCGAGCCGGGCGACGACACCCTGTTCGAGACGGTGCGGCAGATGAACCTGGGCGCGGCGCTCATCACCTCGCCCGAGGAGCGCCACCGGCTGGCCCGCCTCAACCTGCGCGCCGGGATCCGGGTGGCCGGGTCGGGCGCCCACGGCTCGGCCCTGCCGTTGCTCCGGCGCTGCCTCGACCTGCTGGCGCCCGATCCCTGGGCCGCGGAGCACGAGGTGGCCCACCGCGCGCACCTCTCCCTGGCCGAGTGCGAGTTCATGAGCGGCAACCTGGCCGCCGCGCTGCAGGCGCTCGACACCATCGAGGCGCGCAGCACGACCGTCCTCGAGCGGGTGGCCGGTCGCGAGCGGCGGATCGTCATCCTGGCGAGCGCGACGAGCGGCCTCCTCGACGCGGTGGCCTGCGGCGTCGAGACGGCGCGCATGCTGGGCGCGGAGTTCCCCGCCGACGACGCCGGGTTCGGCCCCGCGATCGGGGCGGAGCTGGGCGCGCTCAAGGGGCTGCTCGCCGAGCGCACCGTGGAGTCGCTGCTGGACCTGCCGACCATGGTCGATCCCGAGAAGCGGGCGCTGGTCGACGTGCTCTTCAAGACCAACGCGCCCGCCTTCATGGCCAAGCCGGAGGCCTCCGTCCTCATCGGGCTCAAGGCGCTTCGCCTGGCCATCGAGCACGGCAACGCGCCGATGTCGCCGTACTTCTACGACAACTACGGCATCATCAACAACGCCACCGGCGGCGAGCTCGACGTCAGCTTCCGCTTCGGCAAGCTGGGCATCGACCTCGTGCAGAGGCCGGGGTACGCCGAGATCGAGAGCTCGACCCACTTCCTGTTCGGCGCCTTCAACTCGCACTGGCGCCGGCCGATCGCGGTGAGCCAGGAGCACCTCCGTCACTCGGTGAAGGCGGGGCTCGAGAGCGGCGCCTACCTGCACGTCGCTTGGGCGGTGCTGATCGGCATGTACTACCGCCTCTACGGCGGTGAGAGCATCCCGGACATCCTGGCCGACGTGCCGCAGTCGATGGACCTCTTGCGGCGCTCCGAGAACCCGGCCGCGCAGACGCTGCTCAAGATCCTGGAGCGGAGCCTCATGGCCCTGCGCGGAGCGACCGCCAGCCCCGACAGCCTCGACGGCGACGGCTTCGACGAGGCCGCCTTCGTCGAAGGGGCCAAGAAGATCCGCGTGCTGTGGGTCTACTACCACGTCCTCAAGCTGCCGCTCGTCTTCCACGCCGGTGACTTCAAGCGGGCGCTCGAGGTGGCGGAGGCCGCGCTCCCGCTCATGCCCGGGATGTTCTTCGTCACCGAGCACGCCCTCTATCGCTCGCTGGCCCGCGCCGCGCTGGCCGCCGAGGAGACCGGCGAGGCGCAGGCCGCGGCGCTGGCGTTGCTGCGCCAGGAAGAGGCGACCTTCGCCAGGTGGGCGGAGGCCTGTCCGGCCAACCACGCGCACCGTCACGCGCTGGTGTCCGCCGAGATCGCCGGGCTCTCCGGGGAGACCGAGCGGGCGATGGAGCTCTACGAGCGCGCCATCAAGCTGGCGCGGGAGAACGGGTTCGGCTACCACGAGGCGGAGGCCAACGAGCTCTGCGCCAAGTACCACCTCCGCAAGCAGCGGACGGGCGTGGCCCGGGCCTACATGCTGGAGGCCTGCTACGGGTACCAGCAGTGGGGCGCGACGACCAAGGTGCGGCAGCTGATCGAGCGCCACCCGTCGCTGGTCGCCGGCTTCGAGTCGCCGGCGAGCGGCGCGTCGCCGGCCGTCACCGCCACCACCCATTCGAGCACCACCGACTCCTCGCGCGGGCTCGATCTGGTCACGGCCGTGCGCGCCACCCAGGCGCTGGCCGGCGAGCTCGAGCTCGGCAGCCTGCTCGAGCGGCTGATGCGGGTGATCGTGGAGAACGCGGGCGCCCAGCGCGGGCTCCTGGTGCTCAACCACAACGGCCGTCTGGAGGTCGAGGCCCTGGTCACCGTCGAGGAGGCCGACGTCAAGCTCGGGCTGCGCGAGCCGATCGAGCAGTCGGCGCGCCTGGCGACCAGCGTCGTCCAGTACGTCTCCCGCAGCAAGGAGGCGCTGGTGCTCCCCGACGCGGCCGCCGATCCTCGCTTCGCCCGCGACCCCTACGTCGCCCGCCACCAGCCGCGCTCGCTGCTCTGTCTGGCGATGCAGCACCAGGGCCGCCTGGTCGGCGTGCTGTACCTCGAGAACAACGCGGCCACCGACGCCTTCAGCGTCGACCGCGTCGATCTGCTGCACTTCATCGCCGCCCAGGCGGCGGTGGCGGTGGAGAACGCCACCCTCTACGGCGAGCTCCGCGCCGCCACGGCCGAGCTGCGGCAGGCGAACGACACCCTCGAAACCCAGGTGGCCGAGCGGACCGAGGAGCTGCGCCAGACGCTGGCCGAGCTCTGGAGCGAGATGGACCTGGCGCGCAAGATCCAGACGGTCTTGCTGCCGAGCGAGACGCGGTTCCGCGACTACGAGGTGTCGGCGATGATGGTCCCCGCCTCGACGGTGGGCGGCGACTACTACGACATCATCCGCACCGACGGGTCCGACTGGGTCCTCATCGGCGACGTCTCCGGGCACGGCGTGACCGCGGGGCTCACGATGATGATGATCCAGACGGCCATCCGCACCGTCGTCCTCGGCGGCGGCGCCCAGACGGCGCCGCTGACGCCCGCGCAGGTCCTGAGCAAGGTCAACAACGCCGTCCGCAGCAACCTGCAGAAGGTGGACCAGGACCACTACATGACCATCACCGGCCTGCAGCTGGAGGGGGGCCAGGTGCGGTACTCCGGGCTCCACCAGGACATCCTGGTCTACCGGGCCGCGACGCGCGCCGTGGAGCGGGTCGAGACACACGGCATGTGGATCGGGCCCGTCGACGACATCGCGCCGATGCTGCGCGACGACACCCTCGAGCTCGCGCACGGCGACATCGTGCTGCTCTTCACCGACGGCATCACCGAGGCCGTGGTGAGCGGGCGGCGGCTGGGGACGGGCGGCCTGGCCTCCGTCTTCGGCAAGCTCTGCGCCGAGGGGGGCGACAACGGGAGCATCTTGCGCGGGATCATGCAGACCATGCAGGGGACCCCGCAGGACGACGTGACCATGATGGCGGTGCGCTACGCGCCGCAGGCGGCGTGATGGAAGCGCATCTCGAGCTCACCTTCCAGCCCATGTGGCCGAACGTGCGCAAGATCCGCCAGCAGGTCGGCGCGGCGCTGGAGGCCTGCAAGCCGGAGCTGCGGAGCGCGGCGATGATGACCGCCTCCGAGCTGGTGGAGAACGCCATCAAGTACGGGGAGAACGTGGCCGCGGCGCCGACCGTCAGCTTCTCGCTCGAGGCGAGCGGCGGCCAGCTCGTCATCCGCGTGGTCAACGGCTCGACCAACGTGGCGGGCGTCGGGGAGCTCGCGCGCCGGGTCAACGAGCTGGCCAGCGCCACCAACAAGCAGACCCTGTACCAGGCGCGCCTCGAGCAGTTGCTGGCGCACCAGGACGACAGCGGCAAGCTGGGCATCTACCGGATCGGATTCGAAGGGGGATTCGAGCTCTCGCTCGACTACAGAAACGACGTGGTCACCGTGACCGCAACGAGGGACACCGATGTCTGAACAGAAATGGCAATTCGAACAGGACGGTCTCATCATCAACGCCTCGCGCGCGAACGGTAAGGGGACCGTGTCCTGGTGCGGTGTCAGCGACTCTCGCACCCCCGCGCTGTTCCTGCGGCCGATCCTCCGCGAGCTGTCTGAGAAGTTGAAGGGGGCCGAGGTGACGGTCGACTTCTCCAAGCTCGAATACATGAACTCGGCGACGGTCTCGCCGCTCATCAACTTCGTCAAAGCGCTCGACGGCAGCTGCGCCCGCACCATGGTCCTGTTCGCGGAGAACGACTGGCAGCGAACCCACCTGCAGTGCATGCGGGCCATCGCCACCACCCTCCGCAACACCCAGGTCACGAGCACGCCCGTCTAGCCCCGTCCCTCCACACCCGGGAGAGCGCCCTTCCAACGTCCGCATCAGCAGCAGCGGGGCGGCCCTCCCCCGCCGCCCCTGACCCAACATCCGCGGAATCAAGTCCGACCGGGCGGCGGCCGGCAGAGCGGGCGTGGGTGCGGTGAGCGTGCCGGTCGCTCCTCGATCCTCAGCGGTCCCCCGGCTCGCCGCCAACCGACGGCGGCCATCCACGTCGCGGGTTCCACGGTGGCCGCCGGCGCGCCCGGGCCAGCGGCCGCCGCCCGGAATGGAACATCCGCGGATTCAAGTGGTGCCTCTCGGTGCCACCCCGAAAACTGCGGGCCCGAGCTCCGCGGGTCGATGCCAGCGGGGGCGTTGAGGTGCTTCCGGAAGTTGAGCAGGACGTAGACCATGCTCGCCCGCATCTGCCGCGGCGTCGTCAGCGGGCGGACGTGGTAGCGATCGCCGACCACCTTCCCCTTGCGGCGGCCGAGCGCGCGGTTGACGGCGAGCGCCAGCCGGATGGCGAGCCCATGCATGCCGCCGCGGGCCCGGCGTGCCTCGTCCCCCTCGACGATGAAGTGCCCGTGATCCTGCTGGATGGAGAAGTGAATGATGCGGAATCGGTCGACCGACGCCCGCCCAATGGTGCGCCGGAGCGCCCCGAACACCCGCGCCGACCTCAGCGACGGGAGCCCGGCACCGCGCGGATCGTGACCTGGAGCGGGTAGCGGGGATCGACCTTGGCCCGCGCGTCGTGCGGCATCGAGGGTCGGCCCCGCGGCTTTCGCCCCGCTCCCTTCCGAGCGCCGCCCCACGTGCTTGCGACCTGGAGCGGCAGCCGCAACTGTCGCCCGCTTGCCGACTTGATTCTGCGCATGTTCCCCGGTTGTCGGGCGCGCACGGCCGCGGGTTGCGTGGCAACTTCCGGGCTTGAATCCGCGGATGTCGCGCGGGCGGGGGCGGTCCGCTTCGCAGGGTAGGGCCGATGTCCGTCGGTGCGATCGCGCGAGTACGGCGGCCGCAGCCAGACCGGGGCGGGTCAGCGGCCGAGGGGCGCGCGCGCCGAGGCGGCCACGTCCTCGACCGGGTCGAGGCACAGGCGCTCGAGCGCGCTCCGGGCGATCGGATGGGGACAGGAGGCCATCGCCTTGGCGACGGTCTGGCGGACCCGCGGGTCGGCGTCACGCAGCGCCACGCCCACCCGCCGCAGCGCCGAGCTGGTCCCCAGGCGGACCAGCGCGCGCACCGCGTGCCGGCGGACGCGCGGATCGCGGTGGCCGAGCTGTTGCGCGATGAAGGGTTCGACGCTCGCCGATTCGATGCCGCCGAGCGCGTCGACGGCAAAGGCCTTCTGCGCGGCGTCGCAGTTGGTGAAGACCTCGATCACCTTCGCGATCACCCGATCGTCGCCGATTCGCCCGAGCGCCCGGATGACGTCGCGCCGCATCTCGGGGTCGCGCTCCAGGAGACGAAGCAGCACCTGCCGAATCCGCTCGGTCGGGTGGCCGGTCAGGGCGTCGAGGGCGGCCCGGCGCACCTCGATCGACGGGTCGGCCAGCAGCGGCTCGAGCACGCCGACCAGGTCGGTCGGGCGCTGGGCGGCCAGGCTGGCCACGGCGGCGGTCCGGACCTCGATCCGCGCGTCGCGCAGGCAGGACTCGAGGAAGCCGCGCTGGAGGGGGTGCGGGTTCGCCTGCATGATCGCCAGGACGGTCTCGAACTGGTCGTTGAGGCGCTGGGGGTTGCGCAGCATCGCCGTCGAGACGAGGTGCGCGTCCATCCGACAGAGGGCCTCGACGACCGCGGTCCGGACCAGGTTCGACGGATCGGCCAGGCGCTCGACGATCTGGGAGATCCCGCCGGTGTGGTGCAGGCGCGAGAGGAGGCGCGTCACCGTCGCCCGGATCGTCTCGTCGGGATCGGAGAGCAGCCCCGCCAGCGCCGGACCCGCCGCCTCGGACGCCGCGCTGGCCAGGGCCCGGCAGGCGTACCGGCGGACGTTGCGATCGCGGTGCGAGAGGGCGGTGGTGAGATAGGGGACCATCGGCGCGCCGATGTCGGCGGCCACGAACAGGAGGTCGTCGGCCAGGCGCTCGTCGGCCGCGGCGGCGATCATCGCCGGGAAGCAGGACCGCAGGCGAAGGCAGCGGACCAGCTCGATGGCCGCCTCCACGCCGGTCAGGGCGTCGTCGGGGCCGCTCGCCGCGTCCGGCGACGCCCGCAGGACCTCGATCAACCGCGCCGCGATCGTGGTGTCGGCCCGGCCCGAGAACGCCATCCAGAAGGTCAGATCGTTCAGCACCGTGGTGTCGGGGAGCTGCGCGAGCGCGTTCCCCAGCGCCCGCACGAACAGCTCGAAGTCGTGCGCCGAGGCGGTCCCCTCCAGCCGCCGGACCAGCTCCTCGACGGCCTCCAGCCCGCCCACCTTTCCGAGGGCGCTGAGCGCGCCGTCCCGGACCTGGTCGTCGCCCAGGAGCTCGAGCAGCGTACGGGCGCTGCGCGGGTCCCCGATCTCGCCCAGGGTGTGGACCACCGAAAACCGCAGCCAGGCGTCGCGCCCGAGCAGACCGTTGAGCGCCGTCAGCGTCGACGCGGCGCGCAGCGCGCCCAGGCTCTCGATGGCCGCCTGACAGACGTTGACGTCCGGGTGAGCGAGCAGCTGGGCCAGGGCGGGAACGGCCGCCTGATCGAGCGTCTTCCCCAGGGCGCTGGCGGCGAACATGACCACTTCCGGGTCGGGATCGCCGAGCGCGCGGATGAGCGCGGGGACGCTGCGGCGTCCCGCCTTGCCCAGCGCCTCCAGCGCGGCGTTGCGGCGAGCCGCGTTGTCGACCGCGATGAGGTGGACGAGGCCCTCCGGATCGGCCGTCGCCGCCGCGTCCGCGATCGCCTGCGCCCGCTGGCCGCGGTCCAAGCCGTCGACCGCGAGCAAGAGTGCCTCGCTGAGCGACTGCGCGATGCTGCTGCTATCCGGGGAGATGTTCACCGGTCGATGGCCGGGACATCGGTGGGTTCACGCCGCAAGTTGAGGATGCCCCGAGCATTTGCGGGGCGGCCCGGAGATGGCCGCCTCCTCCAGTTTCGGGCCCGAGCCGCCGATGGCGAGACCACCGTCGCCATGGACATCGATCGTGGGGCGCTGCTGCAAGTCTTTCTCACCGATTCGGAGGAGGACCTCGCCCGTCTGGAGGTCGAGGTGCTGGCGCTCGAGAGCCGCCCCAACGAGGCCAACGTCGATGGCATCTTCCGGATCGCCCACACGTTGAAAGGGAACGCCGCCATCCTCTCGCTGGACGGCTTCGCCCGCATGGCGCACGCGATCGAAGACGTGCTCCACGCGGTGCGCTCGCGCCAGCTGGCGTTGAGCGGCGACCTCGCCAGCTCGCTGCTGGCGGGCGTCGATGCGCTGCGGGCGATGCTGGGGGCGGTGCGCGCCGGGGCGCCCGACGATCCGACGCCGCACGCCGCGCTGGAGGCCGAGCTGGCGGCGTGGGTCGCGGCGGCCGACGGCAAGCAGCCGGGCGACCTCCCGGGGCCGACCGACACGACGCCGCCGGTCCGCCCGCCGAGCGCGCCCGAGCCGCGGGTGGAGGCGGCCGCCGAGACGACCTTCGTGGGGAACGGGGAGGGGAATCTCGAGGTCAAGTTCGACGGGACCTTCGGCCAGGCGCTGCGGATCGAGATGGCCAAGATCGATCAGCTCCTGAGCCTGGCCTCGCGCGCGCTGGTCCTGCAGGGCCAGATGGGCGCCGCCCTGATCGAATCGGGCGCGGCGAACGGCGACCTGCTCGAGCTTCACCAGCGGAACGAGCGTCTCCTGATGGAGCTTCAGGACTGGGTGATCGACGCCCGGATGATCCCGGTCTCCACGCTGTTCCGGCAGCACACCCGGACGGTGCGGGACGCGGCGCGCAGCCAGTCGAAGCAGGCCCGGCTGGAGGTCGAAGGCGAGCGGGTGCGGGTCGACACCGGGATCGGGGAGAGCGCGCGCGACGTCCTGACCCATCTGGTGCGCAACGCCATCGACCACGGCATCGAGGCCCCGTCTGTCCGCGTCGCGCAGGGGAAGAGCCCGGAAGGGACGATCACGCTGCGCGCCGCCCAGAAGGGGAACCAGGTGGTGATCCAGGTGGCGGACGACGGCGCGGGGTTCAACCTGGGGAAGATCCGCCAGCGCGCCCGCATGCTGGGCCGGCCCAACGCCGACGCGATGACGGTGCAGGAGCTGCACCGCCTGGTCTTCGAGCCGGGCTTCTCCACCGCCGAACGGGTCACGGAGCTGTCGGGGCGCGGCGTCGGTATGGACGTCGTGCGCCGGAACGTCGAGGACCTGCACGGGACCGTCGACATCGACAGCGTCGAGGGGGAGGGGACCACCGTCGAGCTCCGCCTCCCGCTCAACCTGTCGGTCATCGACGGCTTCTGGGTCGACGTGTCGGGGACCGACTACGTGCTGCCGCTCGACGAGGTGATCGAGTGCCTCGAGCTGCCGGCCGAGCGGCGGCGCGGGCGCGACGGCGACGGGATCATCGACCTGCGCGGCGAGCCGCTGGTCTGCCTGAACCTGCGCGAGATCCTCGACCCCAAGGGCGCCACGCGCCCGCTCGAGCAGGTGGTGGTGGTGCGCCACCGCTCGAACCGCGTCGGGCTCGGGGTGGACGCCATCCGCGGCGAGCGGCAGACGGTGATCAAGCCCCTGGGGCGGTTGTTTCGCGCGGTGGCCGGCATCTCCGGCTCGACGATGCGCCCGGACGGAAGCGTGGCCTTCGTGATCGACATCGCCCGCCTGCTGCGTTCGGCGGGACGGCAAGCGACCGCCGTGGCGGCCACGGTTTGAAACGAAGACTGGAGAGTCAGCCCATGACGGTGAATAGCTAAAATGAAGTCCCGCCTCTTGACCCGGATCGTCGTCCTGTCCCTGCTGGCGCTGGCCGCCGGCGGCGCGGGGGCGACGGCCATCCTCATGCCCGAGATGCGGCTGACGGCGGCCATCGCCTGCGTCGTCCTGCTCGCCCTCACCACCTGGTTCGGCCAGCAGTTCACCCGTTCCCTCGCGCTGGCGGTCAACCAGATCTCCCAGACGCTGAGCCGCCTGGCCAAGGGGGACCTCGACGCCTCGGTCCCCGAGCTGGGCAGCATCGACGAGCTCCGGCGGATGTCACGTCAGTTCGGCGAGTTCGTGGGCGAGGTGACCCGCGTGCTGACCAGCGTCCGGTCGGCGGCCAACGCGCTGGTGGCGGCCTCGTCCCAGGTCTCGTCGGCGTCGCAGGCGCTTTCGCAGGGGACCACCGAGCAGGCGACCTCGGTCCAGGAGATCACCGCCAACCTCGAGCAGATGAACGCCATCATCAACCAGAACGCCTCGAACAGCAGCGAGACCCGGCGGATCGCGGTCAAGGGGGCGCGCGAGGCCGAGGAGGGCGGCAAGGCGGTGCAGGAGACCGTCGGCGCCATGCACAAGATCGCCGATCGGGTGAGCATCATCGAGGAGATCGCCCGGCAGACCAACCTGCTGGCGCTCAACGCCGCCATCGAGGCGGCCCGCGCCGGCGAGCAGGGGCGCGGCTTCTCGGTGGTCGCCGCCGAGGTGCGCAAGCTCTCCGAGCGCAGCCAGTCCGCGGCCAAGGAGATCGGCGAGCTGGCCACCTCCAGCGTCCGCATCGCCGAGCGCTCGGGATCGCTGCTGGGCGAGCTGTTGCCCTCGATACGCAAGACCGCCGAGCTGGTCGAGGAGGTCGCCGCCGGCTCGAACGAGCAAGCCACCGGCGTCCAGCAGATCAACCGCGCGATGAGCCAGGTCGATCAGGTGACCGAGCGCAGCGCCACCGCGGCCGAGCAGCTGGCCTCGACGGCCGAGGAGATGACCGCCCAGGCGCACGCCCTGCGCGATCTGGTCTCGGCATTCCACAAGACCGGCGCCGCCGAGCGGGTGACCAAGACGAGCGGCGCCCGCTTCACCAACGGCTCGGGAGCCGTGGCCGTGGTGGCCAGCCCCTCCTCGGGCGATCCCGACTTCAAACCGTTCTGACACCTCGTCGACCAAGATGGCCCCCCTCGCCGCTCACCAGTACGTCACCTTCACCCTGATGGGGGAGGAGTACGCGCTCCGGATCCACCACGTCCGCGAGATCATCTCGTTCGAGCCGATCACCGCCATCCCCTCGATGCCGCCCGTCGTGCGCGGGGTGTTGAACCTGCGCGGGTTCGTGGTGCCGGTCGTCGATCTGCCGGTGAAGTTCGGCCTCCACCCCACGCCGCTCGGACCGGCCACCTACCTGGTGATCGTCGATCCCGCCTGGAGCGGCGAGACCGTCCGCCTGGGCCTGGTGACGCCGGAGCTCGGGCGGGTGATCGAGCTCCGCGACGACGAGATCAGGCCCGTCCCCGACTTCGGCACCCGGATCCAGTCCGAGTACCTGCGGGGGGTCTGCCAGGTCGACGGACGCACGGTGCTCTTCCTGGACACCGACCGTCTGCTGTCTCCCGCCGAGATCCTCCGGATCACGGCCCTCGAGGGGCTGCCCTCTGGCTCGTCGACCGCCCAGCCGGATGCGGCCGACGGGGAGGCGGGCGAGGCCCCGGGCGGATGAACCCAGCCCGCGACCCGCTCGCCGCGCCCAGCCCCCAGCCGCTGACCGAGATCAGCGACGACGAGTTCATGCTGTTTCAGGCGCTCATCTGTCGCGAGGCGGGGATTCACCTGGCGCCGACCAAGAAGCCGATGCTCGTCAGCCGGCTGATGCGCCGGGTGGCCTCGCTGAAGCTGCCGACCTTCCGCGATTACTATCACCACGTCCTCCGCGACGGCAGCGAGATGGTCCGCCTGATCGACGCGGTCTGCACCAACGAGACCTGGTTCTTCCGCAACCCCAAGCACTTCTCGTTCCTCAAGGAGACGCTCTGCCCGGCCTGGCTCGCCGAGGCGGAAGCCGGACGGCGGCCCCGCCGCGTGTCGCTGTGGAGCGCCGCCTCGTCGAGCGGCGAGGAGCCGTTCTCGCTGGCGATGGTGCTGCTGGACGCGCTGCCCGGCTGGGAGCTGCAGATCCTGGCGACGGATCTCTCTTCGCGCATCCTCGAGCGGGCCCGCGAGGCGACCTGGCCGCTGGAGAAGAGCGGCGACATCCCGCCCTCCTACCTGAAGCGCTTCATGCTGCGAGGGACCGGGGCGCAGGAAGGGAAGATGCGCGCCGGCGCCGAGATCCGGAACCTGGTCACCTTTCGCCGGCTGAACCTCAACGACGAGATGTGGGCGCTCGAGCCCGAGGTCAAGTTCGAGGCCGTCTTCTGCCGCAACGTCCTGATGTACTTCGAGCTGGGCCGTCGCGACCAGGCGCTACGCAAGATCTTGAAGCGGCTGTCGCCGCAGGGGTACCTGTTCCTGGGCGACGCCGAGGGCCTGAACGGCTTCAACGCGCTGAAGATGGTCGCCCCCTCGGTCCACACCTTCCGGAACAACGCCGCCGCCCTTCGCGGCACCCACGAGCGGCCCGCCGTCAAGGAGGATGAGTCGTGAGGCAAGATCCGCCGCCTCCCCTCATCGACGTGCTGGTCGTCGACGACTCGGCGGTCGTGCGCCAGCTCATGAGCGCGCTGCTGGGCCCGCAGGCCGGCATCCGCCTCGCCACCGCCTCCGACCCGGTGGTGGCGATGGCCAAGATGCGCCGGCACCGCCCCCACGTGATCCTCCTCGACCTCGAGATGCCGCGGATGGACGGGCTGACCTTCCTCAAGCAGATCATGGCCACCGATCCGCTGCCGGTGGTCGTCTGCTCGGGGTTCGCCGAGCCGGGCACGATGCTGGCCATGCGCGCCCTGGCCGCCGGGGCGGTCGACGTCCTCCCCAAGCCGCGCGTCTCGCCGAGCGGATTCGCCGAGGACAACGGGCTGCTCGACGTCGTGCGCGCCGCCGCCGCCGCCAAGGTGGGCCCGCCCCGCGTTTCGGTCCCGCGGACCACCACGCTGCCGGGAATCGCGCTGCCGGCGGCCCCCAAGCGCGTCCCCGTCCGGGCCCCGGCGCGGACCGAGGTGACCGGGTCGTACCGCATGGCCAACGACGCCATCGTCGCCATCGGGGCCTCGACCGGGGGGACCGAGGCCCTGCGCGACATCCTGCGCGCGATGCCCTACGACGCGCCCGGGATCGTCATCGTCCAGCACATGCCGGCCGGCTTCACGGCGGCCTTCGCCGATCACCTGAACGCCCAGTGCAAGATCGAGGTCCTCGAGGCGGCGCCCGGCGACCGGGTGATCCCGGGGCGGGCGCTGGTCGCGGCCGGCAACCGGCACCTGAGGCTCCGGCGGCACGGCTTCGACCTGGTCGTCGAGCTGAGCGACGAAGCACACGTGTGCCGCCACCGCCCGAGCGTCGACGTCCTCTTCCACTCGGTGGCCGACCTCCTGGGCCGGAACGCCGTCGGGGTGATCCTGACCGGCATGGGCGCCGACGGGGCGGCCGGCCTGCTGGCGATGAAGCGCGCCGGCGCCCAGACCATCGCCCAGGACGAGGCGACCTCGGTCGTGTTCGGGATGCCCAAGGAGGCCATCGACCGCGGGGCGGTGGACGTGGTCCTCCCGCTCCCGCGGATCGCGGCCGGGATCCTGCAGCGGATCCCGAGCGGCACGGGCAACCGGATCGCCGAGGCCAATCGGTAGCGCGATCCGCCTCCCGCGTCGCGCCAGCTCTGGTCGTCAGGCGAGCTCTTCGAAGCGTGCCGTGAAGTGGCGGAGCACCGGCGCCCGAAACGTGAACCGCAGGCCCTTCAGTCGCTCTCGCCGCGCGCCGATCCCGGCCAGGATGTCTGCCACGTACTGCAGGTGGCTCGCGGTGTAGACGCGACGGGGCACCGCCAGCCTCACCAGCTCCATCGGCGCGACCGTCGCCTCGCCGCCCTGGTCCCGCCCGAACATGACCGTGCCGATCTCGACCGAGCGGACCCCTCCCTCACGGTACAGCGCCACGACCAGGGCCTGGGCCGGAAACTCCGCCTGCGGAATGTGTGGGAGCAGCGTCTTGGCGTCGACGTAGACCGCGTGTCCGCCGACCGGACGCAGAATGGGAATACCGTGGCTGGTCAGCCGGGCTCCGAACTGCGCCACCTGCTCGACGCGGAACCGCAGGTAGTCCTCCTGCAGGACCTCGCGAAGGCCGCGCGAGATCGCCTCCAGGTCGCGGCCGGCCAGGCCGCCGTAGGTCGGGAATCCCTCGATGACCAGCATTCGCTGCTTCAACGACTCCATGAGATCGGCGTCGCGGCCGGCGATGAAGCCCCCGATGTTCGCCAGACCGTCCTTCTTGGCGCTCATCAAGCACCCGTCGGCCAGCGAGAAGATCTCGTGGACGATGGCCGCGACGGTCCGGCCCTGCTGCCCGGCCTCGCGCTGCTTGATGAACCAGGCGTTCTCCGCGAACCGGCAGGCGTCGATGTAGAAGGGGATCCCGAACTCGCGGCAGAGCGAGGCCATGCCCTTGATGTTCTCGAGAGATACGGGCTGGCCACCGCCTGAATTGTTGGTCAGCGTGAGCATCGCCAGCGGCACCTTTCCGCGCGGCGTGCTCCGAAACAGGTCCCTCACGCGATCGAGGTCGATGTTCCCCTTGAAGGGGTGCTCGAATGCCGGGTCGTAGCCGGGGGCGGCCAGCAGATCCAGCGCCGTCCCACCGTTCACCTCGATGTTTGCCCGCGTGGTGTCGAAGTGACTGTTGTTCGGCACGATGCTCCCCGGCCTGACGAGGGCCGAGAAGAGCAGGTTCTCCGCGGCGCGGCCCTGGTGGACAGGCAGGAACAGAGGAAACCCGAAGACGCTCTGGATCGTGGCTTGCAGCGCGTAGAAGTTTCGCGCGCCCGCGTAGGCTTCGTCGCCCAACATCATGCCGGCCCACTGGGCGTCTGACATCGCCGAGGTGCCGGAGTCGGTGAACAGATCGATGTAGACGTCTTCCGAGCGGATCTGGAAGACGTTGAACGCCGCCTCCCGCAGGCGTTGCTCACGATATTCGCGATCGCGCAACACGATCGGCTCGACCATCTTTACGCGCCATGGTTCTGGCAGCGTTACTGACGCCGCAACTGCTGACGCCACTTCGTACTTCGACACGTTGACCTCCTCTACAAACCGCCACTGTGGGGAGACGAAGGTGTCACCCCAACCGGACGGACAATTCGTCGATTGCGAACCGGGAGCGTGACCGCGGCCCGGAAATCAAGTTTTGGCGGACCGGGGCCGATAGCAGGGGTCCGGGGGGGGACGTCGCGACGCGGAACCTTGGCTCCGCGTCCCGGCGTAGCGAAAGACATCACCATGGGGATCACAAGGAGCCGATGATGCAGTGGACCTTCGAACAGGGGATCGAATTCTCGGGCAGCATGGCCGAGGCCATCACAGAGTCGTTCAAGCTCTTTCCGTCGGTCGCGGCCAAGCGCCTGCTCAACCACGGGATCGGGACGATGAAGGGAAAGGACGTGGTCATCGATCGGCAGGCCTGGTATCCGATCGAGAGCTGGCTCGCGGCGTTCGACGGATTCGCCAGCGCAGTCGGTCCGCGCGCCCTCTTGCAGATCGGACAGAACGTTCCCAAGTTCGCCGCCGTTCCCCCGGGGATCAACGACATCCACGGGGCGATCGCCGCCGTGAATATTGGCTACCACATGAATCACCGGAAGAAGGGCAAAGTGATGTTCGACCCCGGGACGGGTCAATTCACCCCGGGGATCGGCAGCTATGGATTCGCGCCCGTGGCCGGGCAACGAAAGATCGTGTCGGTCTGCGAGAATCCCTACCCTTGCGAGTTTGACCGAGGGATCCTCACGACCTTTGCCACGAAGTTCGAGAGGCTCGCGCGTGTTGGTCACGACGATGCAGCTCCCTGCCGCCGGAACAACGGCAGCAGCTGCACGTACGTCGTCACCTGGTGACCTGAGCGGTTCTCGCCCCTCTCCTGGTGCCGAGCGCCGGCTCCCGCGTCGACCGGGACGCCCGGCCTCGGCCCAGCTGTTGCGCCAGGAACTCGCGCAGCGGCCGGACGTGCAGCTCGGGATCGCGCCACTCGCCGTAGAGGTTCTCGAGCAGGTGAACCTCGGTGCGCATCGTGCCCCCCTCGAAGTAGCGGAGGACAGGGTGCAGGAACGTGCTCTTGTCGGCCTTCTCCGCACGTGGGAAGCGCGGGATGTTGAAGGGGTCGTTCTCGACGTGGCCGAACTCCAGCGCCACCGTGACCAGGCGGCGGTCCCGCCACTCGGTGGTATCCCGGAAGTAGTCGACCGGTAGCTCCTCCAGGTAGCGCGCCTCGTCGCCGTCCAGGGAGACGACGTCGCACAGGAAGCCGAACTGCTGCCAGAGGCCCGAGCTGCTGTTCACCCGGCGGAGGATCCGCTTCTCCACCTCTTCGACGGTGGCGGGGAACGTCTCCCGGGCCAGGCTGACGCCGTGGTAGCGGGTCTGCAGCAGGCGCGCCAGCGCGCGCACGTTGTAGCGGTATCCGTGGATGAACCCGGAGTTGGTCTTCTTGAAGTCCCGCATCTGGGTGATGGTCCCGGCGAAGTAGAGGTCCTTCACGTTGACGGACTCCCAGGACGACGTCTGGTCGGGGAAGCGGTCGTTGATCGCCAGGGCGGGGCGGCAGGCGGGCGTGAACGCCGAGGCGTCGAACCGGAACCCGGTGCAGGCGATGACGCGGTCATAGACCAGGTCCTCGCGCTCGTCCTCGGCGTGCGTGTACTTGACGGACACCACGAACTTGCCGTTCTTGCGACGAATCCGCTCGACCGTGCAGTCGAGCAGCGCGTTCTGCGTCTTCAGCTGATAGGTGTCGAGGAAGTTGTTGTTGACCGCGCGAAGGTGCCCGACGAAGTGGGTCTTCCAGGCGAGGTTGAGCGGGTGGGGGCTCGCCACGTGGATGATCGCGCTGGAGGCGATCAGGTTCTCGGCGGTCTCGAACGCCGAGTTCCCCTTCCCCAGGATCAGGACGCGCTGGTTCTGGAAGGACTTCGGCTTGACGTCCACCGTGGTGTAGTTGTCGATGAGCTCGATGCCGGGGATGGCCGGGATGTACGGCTGCGTGACCCCGGTGGCCATGATCAGGCGCTTGCCGACGTAGGTGTGGCCCTTCGAATCGGTCAGGCAGAAGTCGTCCTGGCGATCGATCTTGGCGATCTGCGTGCCGTAGCGGATGTTGAGCGCGAAGCGCTTCGCGAAGTCGCCCAGGTAGCGGACGTACGTGTCGGCGTCCGGAAAGTACTTGTCGGTGTAGTCCTTGAACAGGTGCGAGTGATCGTCGGTGAGGAGCGAGTTCCAGTCGAAACGCATGTTGGTTTCGGCGTCGGTGTACCCGGTGTGGACCTTGTTCGAGGAGATCAGGGTCCGGTGCCGCGGGAACGTCTTGAAGAAGTTGCCGGCGGCCTTGCCGCGTTCGAGGACGAGATAGCTTCGCCCGGCCTGAGCGAGGTGATAGGCCAGCTGAAGGCCGGCCGGGCCGGCACCGACGATGATGTAGTCCACGGATGTTCTCAAGTGCTGCTCCTTCTTGGCGCTACTGGTGATTTCGGGACACGCGCGCCGCATGCACCGATTGGTCTTCGCCGTATTCGGGAAACTCCACGGTCGATTTACGGTTCGGACCTGGAAGGTCTTGGGGGTCGGCGGCCGGGGAAGCGCCCAGGCCGCCCCATTCGATGTTCGAGAGCACCAGGTCGCGCAGGGCCAGGTACTCGGGCGCGTCGATGTCGCGCGGGCGGGGCAGGTCGACGTTCACCGTCACCTTGACCCGGGAGGGGCGGGCGCTCATGACGAAGACGCGGTCGGCGAGCTGGACCGCCTCCTCGATGTCGTGGGTCACGAGCAGGATCGTCTTGCGCTCGGCCTGCCAGATGCGGACCAGGTCCGCGCGCATGCGCAGCCGGGTCAGGTAGTCGAGCGCGCCGAACGGCTCGTCCATGTAGATGATGTCGGGGTTGGCGGCCAGCGCGCGCGCGATCTCCAGGCGCTGCCGCATCCCGCCCGACAGCTCGCGCGGGTACGAGCGCTCGAACCCCAGGAGGCCGACCATCGCCACGTAGTGGCGGATGATCTCGTTCTGCTCGGCCTTGGATTTTCCGTCGAGGCCGAAGCGGATGTTCTCCTCGACCGTCGACCAGGGGAAGACGCCGCTCTCTTGAAACACCAGGAGGCGTCGGCGGTCCGGACCGGTGACCGGCTCTCCCTCGACGCGAACCTCGCCGTCGCCGGGACGCACGAAGCCGGCGATCACGTTCAGCAGCGTCGACTTTCCGCATCCGGAGGGTCCGACGATGCAGACGAACTCGCCGCGCTTGACCTCGAGGTCGACGTCCTCGAGCACGCGTATCGGGGGCGCGCCGGAGCGCCCGCCGAACTTGAGGTTGAGCCGTCGAATCTGGATCGCGATCTCGCGCGACTCGGCCCGGCCGAGCTCGCGATGCTTCAGTTGATCTTGCACGGGTGGTCCACCTTCCGAAGTGGCGCACCGAGCGAGCAATCGACGTACCAGGATCGTCGAGGGCTCAGCCGGGGAGAGAAAATTCCGGGATCTGGAATCGTTGGCCGCTCGAGCTGGGGGTGGCCACTGAACGCTGGTCACAGCTGGTCATAGCGAATCGCGCGCTGGTCATACGCCCTAGTCATGACCGCGCTCCCGGTGCGTGAACGATCCGACCAACGATCGCGCCTGGTCGCCCATCGCCTCCACGGTTTCGAAACTCGATCGGGAACAAGAGGGCGAGGTGCGCGTTCGTCAGGCTGTCGAGAAGAAGCCGACGTTCTCGGGGAGTCGCGTCCGTTGTCTGCCATACAGTCACCGTCGGAGAAGATGGAGCACAGGGGAGTCGTTCGAGCGCTCGAGCGACTCGACCGAGAGCCGGTTCAGGTATGATTCGCGCTGCTTCAGCTCGGAGTCGAGGTGAAGGCGCAGCGTTTGCAGCGCGGGCCGGCCGTGAACACGTACCCGGGTAAGAGTCATTGAAGACGGATCAACTCGTTAGCGACACTACGGTCAATTCAACCATTGCAGCGGAGTCAAACGAGCGTCCCGAGATGGTTTGCAACGGCGCCGCAAAGGCGCTTCGCAGACGCGACGTCCTTCTCGGTGCGGCGGGCATCGCGACTGCCGGCCTCGCCGGGTACGCGTGTCGATCGTCCAAGCGCGAGCGCGGCTCGATCGTCATCGGGGGCCTGCCGGTCACCTGCAACCTGACGCTGCCGATCGCCTGCACCTCGAGGCGACTGGCCAGAGAGCGGGGCCAGCAGTCCGGCGAGCTCTTCGAGTACTCCAAGTACAGCGGCTGGCCGGAGGTCAAGGAGTCGTTGATGGCCGGCCGGATCGAGGCGGCCTTCATGCTGGCGCCGCTGGTGATGGACCTCGCGACGAAGAACATCCCCGTCAAGATCGTCTCCCTCGGACATCGATCGGGCGCCGTCATCATGGTCGGGAAGGAGTCGCCGTACCGGAAGTTCAGGGACCTGACCGGGAAGCGGGTGGCCATTCCCAGTCGCTTCGCCGTCGACTACCTGTTCCTGCGGAAGATGCTGAAGCAGGAGGGCATGACCACGAAGGACGTCGTCCTGATCGAGATGGCGCCGCCGGACATGCCTGCCGCGCTGTACGCCAAGGCGGTCGACGCCTACTGCACGGGCGAGCCGTTCGGCGCGGCCGCGCAGAAGGCGGGCTACGCGATCCCTCTTCGCATGACCCGCGACGAGTGGCGCAATTACATCTGCTGCGTCCTCACGGTGCGCGAGGAGGTCATCGCCACCAAGCGGCCCGCGGTGCAGGAGCTGGTCAACACCATCCTGGGCGCGGGCAAGTGGCTCGACGAGCAGCAACCCAACCGCGAGAAGGCCGCAGAGATCGCCGCTGGTCGGCAGTTCTTCAACCAGGACCCCGGGATCATCAAGTTCGTCATGGAGAACCCGACCGATCGCGTGACCTACGGCGACCTGCGCATGATCAAGGCCGAGTTCGACGAGCTGATGCAGCTCTCCGTCGAAGCCGGGACCCTCCCGGAAGCTGTGCCGTACGCGCGCTACGCCGATGAATCGTTCGTCGCGGCGGCCTCGCCGGCTCCGATCGTCGTCACCTGAGCGGGAGCCGCGACATGAGACGTACGCTCTCGCTTCTGGCGCTTCTGGCGCTCCTGCTTCCCAGCTCCCTGGCCGGCGCAGGCGACGGTGACTTCAAGACCGGGGTCTTCGATCCGCCCGGCGCGGCCCCCGAGTTCCAGCTGCCGGGCTCGAACGGGTCGCCGGTGGCGCTCAGCAAGTTTCGCGGCAAGGTCGTGGCCCTGGCCTTCGGCTTCAGCTACTGCCAGCGGGTGTGTCCCGTGACGCTGGGGAACCTCTCGGAGGTGTTCAAGAAGCTGGGCCCCGCCGCCGCGGACGTGCAGGTCATCTTCGTCAGCGTCGATCCCGAGCGCGACACTCCGGCGCGGCTGCGTGAGTTCCTGCAGCTCTTCAATCCGAGCTTCCTGGGCGCCACCGGCAGCAAGGCGCAGCTCGACGCCGTCCGGGAGGCGTATGGCGTCTTCGCCACCAAGGCCGTCTCGGAGGACAAGAAGCTCGGATACGAGGTCCACCATTCCTCGTCGATCTACCTCATCGATCGCGACGGGAAGCTCCGGCTGCTCGTGCCGTTCGGAACCGCGCCGCTCGCCATCGCGCACGACATCTCTCTCCTGCTCAAGCGATGAGGGTCCGGCGTCGCCTCCGCTGGTTGCTGGCCTCGTTCGCGGCCGTGTTCCTGGGTGCGGCGACCTGGGCCGCGGCCGCGCCGGTCCGCTTCGACACACGCGAGGAGCTGTTCGAGATCCCGAAGGGGACCTGGAAGCGACGGATGGCCGGCGAGAAGATCGAGATCCTGCCCCGGCAGATCCGGCTGGTCGCGGGCGCGCGCGACGTCCTGGTGTTGCGGAACCGCGACGACGTCCCCCAGACGTTCGGGCCCGCCCTGATGATGCCGGGCCAGTCCTTCCGGCTGCCGTTCGAGCGCGCCGCGGAGTACCAGTTCGCCTGCACGGCGCACGCGAGCGGCCAGATGACGGTGATCGTCAGCGAGCCGCTCAGCACGCCCTGGGCGCGGCTGCGCTGGCGGGCGGGAAAGCTCTTGAAGAGGGTCACATGGTTGCAACAGGAAGGATGAACGTTTCATGGAGAAGCTGAAGAAGGTCCTGCCGCCGGTCACGTTGATCGCGGTCTTGCTCGCCGTCTGGTGGGTCATCGTCGTCCGCACCGGGAGCCTCATCTTCCCCACCCCGTCGAAGGTGGTCGCCGGCGCGCTCGAGCTGATCGGCGACGGCACGCTGTTCGCTCACATCGGCGCGTCGTTGATGCGCGTGGCGATCGGGTTCCTCCTGGCCACCGCCGTCGCGCTGCCGATCGGTCTGTGGATGGGGCGGGTGCCCATCGTCTACGCCACGCTGAACCCCCTCTTCCAGATCCTGCGGCCGATCTCCCCCATCGCCTGGATCCCGATCGCCATCCTGTGGCTGGGGGTCGGCGACGCGTCGCCGATCTTTCTCATCTTCATCTCCTCGGTGTTTCCGATCATCGTCCAGACGGCGTCGGGTGTGCACAGCATCGAGCCGCGCTACCTGCAGGCGGCCGAGAACCTGGGCGTGTCACGGTCGAAGCTGTACCTGAAGGTCGTCTGGCCGGCGGTGCTGCCGCAGGTGATCGTGGGGATGCGAATCAGCCTCGGGGTGGCCTGGCTGGTGGTGGTGGCGGCGGAGATGATCGCGCTGCGCTCCGGCCTCGGCTACATGATCATCGACGCCCGGAACGCCGGCAACCGGTACGACCTGGTCGTCTCGGGCATGATCGTGATCGGCTTGATCGGCCTCTTGCTCGACGCCCTGATGCGAAGGCTGGAGGGGCTGAGGTCGGTGCGCTGGCACTACGCCCGGTGAGGCGCGGGCTCCCACGTTCGTCTACCCCAGACCTCCCGGTCGAGGGCACCGGCTCAAGGTGCCCGGCTCGGCCTCCGATAGGGAGATCACCGTCCAAAGCGGCGGAGACAGCCGCGTCAAACGAGGGAGGCGAAGCACCGTGCCCAAGGTCTTGGTGGTCGAGGATTCCAACGTTCTCCAGATGTACTACGCACAGATCTTCTCGCAGCTGGCGGGCTATCAGGCCTCGTTCGCCAAGAACGGCCGGCAGGGGCTGGACCACATCGAGAAGAACGGCATGCCCGACGTCGTGGTCCTCGACATCAACATGCCGGTCATGGATGGGCTGGAGTTCCTGGCTCACTTTCGTGGCGACAAGGAGACGCCGCCGGCGCAGGTGATCATCGTGACCACCGAGGGGCGCGAGGATGACTACAAGCGGGGCCTCGAGGCCGGCGCGAGCGCCTACCTCAAGAAGCCGTTCACCCCGGAGATGTTGAAGCAGTTGGTTCTGGGCCTGGCCGCTCACCAGGTTCGGACCAAGGCTGGCGCGTGACCCGGGCCGACGGCCCGGGCGCGGACAAGGAGAGCGAGAGACAGCAGAGCCCGGAGTCGCTGACCGCCTCGCTGCTCGAGGCGCTGGGCGCCGTCGATCGGGGCGAGCGCGCCCGCGCCATCGCCGGGGCCGCCGAGATGGTCGATCCGGACCTGCTCGTCGAGGCGGTGGCGGACCACGTCGATTCGCGCCGCCGCAACGCCGCCATGGACGCGCTGGCCAAGGGCGGGGCCCGCAGCGTCCCCGCGCTGATCCGGGGCCTGCGCCATCCCGACGGCGAGGTCGTCATGTTCTCGGCGGGCGTCCTGGCGCGCACGGGCAGCCCCGCGGCCATCCCGCACCTCGTCTCGCTGCTCGATCACGAGGACATCAACATCTCCCAGCAGGTCATCGACAGCCTGGCGCAGATGCGCTCGGCGGTGGCCGTCGACGCGCTGGTGAAGGTGCTGGACAAGGATCCCTGGCTCCGCTTCGCCGCCGTCCACGCGCTGGGCGAGATCGGCGACCAGCGGGCGGTCCCGGCGCTGGCACCGCTGCTCGCCGACGACGGCGTTCGCGGCGCCGTCATCCGGGCGATGGGGAAGATCGGGTCGACCGAGGCGCTCTCCTTCCTGTTCCGGGTGGTGCGCGAGAACCAGGACACCGCCACGTTCGCCCAGTGCCTGAGCGCGATCGGCGAGGCGCTCGAGTTCCAGCCCAGCGAGGAGGCCCTGCAGAACATCGCCGACTGGACCGAGCTGGCCTCGTCCTCGCCGGGTCTTCAGGACCGGCTCGAGCGCGTGCTGGCGGCCGACGTCGCCGGCGCCGCCGATGATCCGGACGTCAGCCCCGACGCCCGGAAGTCCGCCGCGTTGATCGTCAAGGCGCTCAAGCTGCGCCCGCTGTACACGGCGCTCGTGCTGGCGGGGCGCGACCCGACCCTGCGCGGCGTGCTGGAGTTCAGCGCCGTCTCCATCGGCGAGGAGATCGTGCCGGTGCTGACCGAGGGCCTGCGCTCGCCGAACCCCTCGGTGCGCATGCTCGCCTGCGAGTGCATCGGCGCGCTCGGCCACCTCGCCGCGGCCCCGCTCATCGAGGCGCTGGTCACCGATCCCAGCGGCGAGGTCCGGACCGTGGCGATCAACGCGCTGGTGCGGCTCGGCAGCGACGCGGCCGTGCCCGCCATCGCCCGGTGCCTCGCCGATCCCGAGTCGGTGGTGCGCGACGCGGCCGCCACGGCCCTCTGCCGGATGGAGGTCGACTGGGTGGCGGACACGCTGCTCGATCTGATCCGCGCCGGGTCGGTCCCCCCGCGGACCGCCCTCACCATCGCCCGCGCCAACCCCCATCCGGGTTTCGTCCCGTTCGTCGTCAACGCCCTCGGCGATCCCGCGCCGGCGGTCCGCCGCTCGGCGGTCGAGGCGCTGGCGCGCCAGCCGACGGTCGACGTGGTCGGGACGCTGGAGCCGCTGCTCCGCGACCCCGATCCCGACGTGCGCCGCTCGGCGGTGACCGTCCTGGGCGGGCTGCGCAGCCGCCGGGTCCGCCAGCTGCTCCGCAACCAGGCCGAGACGGATCCCGACACGCTGCTCGAGGTGGTCCGCGCGCTGGGCAAGCTGGGCGACACCACCAACATCCCGTTCCTGGGGGCCCTGTTCGAACGGGAAGGGATGGCGGTGAAGCTGGCGACGATCGAGGCGCTGCGGGACATGAACGATCCGGCCACCGAGCCGTTCCTGGCCAAGCAGCTGGGCAACGGCGATCCGAACATCCGGCGCGCGGTGGTGGCGGCCCTGGGGGCCAGCCGGTCATCGAACGCGCTGACCCAGCTGGCGGCGGTGGCGCGCGATCCCGATCCGACGGTCCGCTCGGCGGTCGCCGAGATCATGGGCGGGCACGAGAGCCCGCAGGCGCAGGACGCCCTCACGCGCCTGGCCCACGACCAGAGCCGCACCGTCGCCGCCCTGGCCCGTCAGGGGCTGGAGAAGATCACCACCTCGGAGTGAGCGCGCGGCCCGCGCGCCGGCGGTGAACGGGTCGCCGCGCCGAGCGGCGGCGCGGCCTCAACGCCGTTCGGCGGCGCTGGCGCGCACGCGCGCCACGATGTGCTTCACCTCGTCCTCGCTGCACCCGGCGCGGACCAGCTCGATCTTCAGGGCCGCCAGCGCGCCTTCGACGCCGTCCTTGAAACCGGCGTCGCGCCCGGCCAGGAACTCGGCGCTCTTGTAGGAGCGGGTTCGTCGCCCGGTGTCTGCGCGCGGCCGCAGGTCGTTGGCGTGGGTCGGGTCATCCTCCACCAGCTCCGGTGAATCCTCGTCCCGCATCATTGACGGACGTTACCACGCTGTTTGCTGGCGCGGACGAAGGAACGTTGGGCGCTTCGTTGACGGTATGGTGGCGAGCGACGCCGGCGAACGTTCAGCGCCCGCGCGGTTTGCGGCGGCGCTCGGTTCCGGTCGGGGTGGGGAGGGGGCCGAGGGACTGCCGCAGCTCGAGCAGGGCGCCGGAGGTGCGCGCCTCCAGCGCGCGATAGGTGGCCAGCATCTCGGAGATCAACGTCAGGCGGCGGCTGTTGCGGGCGTCGGGCGGCAACGCGCGCAGGGCCTGCACCAGCTCGGGGGCCAGCGTGGTGTCGCGCGCCAGGAGGTCGAGGCTCTGCTCCGTTCGTCGGTGGCCCGCCAGGCGCCCGAGCGCGCCCAGCTTGCGGCGGCGCTCGGCGTGCCGCAGGAGGCGCGTCGCCGCCAGGTAGCGGGCGGGGGTGGGGCCTTCGGTGAACGCGCGCACCGCCGCCACGGCCTCGAGCGTATCGGCCGCCGTCGCCTCGTTCAGCACGCGCGCCGCCAGCCGCAGCAGCGGCGCCGACAGGCGCTCCGAGGTCACCGAGAGGCCACCGAGCCCATGGGGACCAGCAGGACCTCGATGCGGCGGTTCTTGCGGCGCGCGGCCTCGTCGACGTTGGCCACCCGGGGGTGCTCGGCGCCGAAGCCGGCGGCGACGATGCGCCGGCGGTCGAGGCCGGCGCCGATCAAGACGCGCGTCACGGCGAGCGCGCGCGCCGTCGAGAGGTCCCAGTTCGAGGCGAAGGCCGCGTTGCCGCGCAGGGCGCGATCGTCGGTGTGACCGCCCACCAGCACCATCTGTCCCGGCTCGGCCTCCAGCAACGTCTCCAGCTTGGGCCCGATGCGCTCGAGAAAGAGGCGCCCCTCGGGCCGCAGGGCATCCGCGCCCGAGTCGAACAGCACCTCGCCTTGCAAGATGACCTTGCCCTCTTCGATCTCGATCGTGCCGCTCGGCGCGAGCGCGCGCAGGCGGCGCTCGATCCGCTCCTTGTCGGCGCGCAGCGACTGCAGCTCGCGATCGCCCTCGCGCAGGCGCCGTTGCAGGGCCTGCTGGGCGGCCAGGGCGACGATGGTGAGCAGCACGAACGCGGCCAGCGCCAGGACGACCGCGTCGACGAAGGGCGGCCACACGTTGACGGGGAACAGATCGACGGGCGCGCGGCGGCGCCTCACGATTCGGCCTCGCGCGCGGCGACCTCAGCCGGCGCGGCCGCCGGCTGGCTGGAGGCCAGCAGGCGCTCGACGTCCTCGGCGAGGCGCACCAGCTCGTCCAGCACGGCGTTTGGCAGATCCGGGCTCTCGGCCCGCGCCGCGAGCAGCGCGACCTCCGTGGTCAGCGCGCCCAGCTGCGGCGCCAGCTCGGCGAGCGCCGGCGACAGGGCGCCGACCGTGCCCCGAAGCTCGCTGGCCCCGGCGGCGAGCGCCTGCGACGCCCCCTCGAGCTGCGCGCTCAGGTTGCCCCGCAGCTCGCCGAGCGAGGTGACGGCCGCCTCCGTCGAGGTGGCGATCGACTCTGACGCTCGCGCCGTCGTCGCGGCGAGCGTGGCCAGCGCCGTCGCCACCTCCTCGCGCGCCGCCGCCGCCGCCGCCACGAACGCCTGCTGGGACGCCCCCGCGGCTGCCGCGAACGTCTCGCGGGACGCCGCCGCCGCCAGGGCGACGGCCTCGCGGGCGGCCTCCGCGGCCGTGGCGGCGGTCTCGCGGGCGGCCTCCGCGGCCGTGGCCACGGTCTCGCGCGCCGCCGCCGCCGCCGTGGTCATCGCGTCGCGCGAGGCGGTCGCGGCGTCGCGCAGCTCCTGCGCCGCCGCCGCCGTCGTCCGCTGGAAGCCGTCGGCCAGCACGGCGCCCGTCCGCTCCAGCGCCGCGGTCTGCGCGGCCGTGGCGGCCTGCGCGTCGGTCCCCACCTGCGCCACCAGGCGCTGGACCTCGGCGCGCACGACGCCCGCGACCTCCTGGGCGCTGCTGGCCGCCGCGGCCAGCGTCTCGCGGGACGCCGTGGCGGCCGCCCGGAGCTCCTGCGCCGCCGCTTCCGTCGTCCGGCCGAGGCCGTCGGTCAGGGCGGCGCCGGCGCGCTCCAGGGCCGCGGTCTGCGCGGCGGTGGCGGCCTTCGTCTCGGCGCCCATCTGCGTGACGAGGCGCTGGACCTCGACGCGCACGACGCCCGCGATCTTCTCGGCGCTCGCCGCCGCGCTGGCCGTCAGGGAGTCGGCGACGAACGCGCGGAGCTCGACCAGCGCCCGCACGGTCCGTTCCGCCGCGCTCTCCTCGGCGGGCCACAGCTCGGGCAGGAGGACGTGGCGCGTCCGTTCCTGCAAGAGGGCCAGCAGCCGCTCGTGGTGCAACGTGACGTCGCCCTGGATCAGCGCCAGCGCCAGCGTCACCAGGATGGCGACGACGCTGGTCCCGAACGTGACGTGCAGGCCGGCCAGCGGGCCGGCGATGAGCGCGAACGCGGCCCCGGGCCCCCCGCCGCCGGACATCAGGTCGCCCTTGAGCAGCGGCGCCACCCGGGCCAGCGTCTCCATCAGCCCGCCGAACGTGCCGACCAGCCCGATGAGCACGGTCGTGGCGACCAGGTACCTGCCGGTGTACCCGCGCTCGGCCTCGGCGGCGGCCGTCGCGTCGGCGAGCAGATCGAGGTCGGGCGACACGCCGCGCCGGTGCAGCGCGCGGAGCTGCGCGCGGCGGTCCGTGAACAGCGCGCCCGACGGCGGCTCGGCGCCCAGCGCCGAGAGCTCGCGCGCGATGTAGCGCCGGGCGCGCGCCAGGCTGGCGAAGCCGATCGCCAGCACGGCCATGAGCACGACCACCGCGACGATCCCGACGACCAGCCGCTCCACGATGTACGTGGCCAGGGCTTCGCCGGCGACGATGAGCGCGGCGGCGCCGACGAGCGCCCCGATGACCCAGCGCGCGCGCGTCACCGCCACGCCTCCGCCACCTCGTGCAAGGCGTGCCCGAGGTCGAGGAAGGGCCGCCCCTCCGGGAGGAGGTCCGGGGTGGGCGAGCGCAAGCGCAGGCGCAGCAACGCGGCCAGGCGCCGCTCGAACAGGCGCACGAGCGCGACCGAGGCGTCCACCGCGAGCAGCCCCTCGAGCGCGATCGCGCGGCGCGCCGCGGAGGCCTCGGACCCGGCGCCCTCGGCCAGGTGGCGCCGCAGCGCCGCGATCTCGTCGGCCAGGTCGGCCTCGATGACCGAGAGCGAGTCCGCCTGGTCCCATTTCTCGCGCGACCGCTCCAGGCAGGCGGCCAGCGCCGGCTCGGTGCGGGCCGCCAGCCGCCGGAGCAGCGCGGCGACCGCCGGCCGGAGGTCGTCACCCTCCGGAGGACCGGGCTCGGCGCACGGCGTGGCCACGGCGCGCGCGCGGGTCACGGCGTACGACGCGATCCCCCCCCGCTCGTCAGCGTCTTCGGGGGAAGGCGGCTCGGGCGCCGTCACGAGCGGCAGGTCTTGCGCCGCTCGGAGCAGGGTTCGTAGAGCGTGCCGGCGAATGGCCGGCGACAATAACGGGCCGCGATCCTGAGTGTCAACGGTCTCGCACGGGCGGCGCGGCGGTCGAGCTGGAGGTCGTTTCGGCCGACAAGCCGAGCTCGCTCAGGAGGCGCGCCAGCTCCGGGGGGAGGGGCGCCTGGACCTGCAGCGGCTCACCCGAGCGCGGGTGCCGCAGGCGCATCTCCGAGGCGTGGAGCGCCAGGCGGTGGAAGCCGAAGCGCTGGCGGAAGATGCGGTTGTGCTCCCCCTTTCCGTACTTCGTGTCGCCGATGATGGGGTGGCTCGCGTGTTTGAGGTGGCGCCGGATCTGGTGGCGCCGTCCGGTCAGCGGGCGCGCCTCGTAGAGCCCGTAGCGCTCGAATCGCCCCAGCAGCTTGAAGTCCGTCACCGCGGGCCGCGGCTCGCCGTCCTCCTCCCGGGCGAGCGGATGGTCGACGCGCACCAGCGCCGGGTCGCACCCGCGGCACAGCGCCAGGTAGCGCTTGCCGACCTCGTGCGCCTCCAGCTGGACCTGCACCTGGCGCGCGCTCTCGCCGCTCAGCGCGAACAGCAGCACGCCGCTGGTGGCGCGATCCAGCCGGTGCACCGGGTAGACGTGGCGGCCGAGCTGATCGCGCAGCACCTGGAGCGCCGGCACCCCGTCGCGCGCCCAGCCCCGGTGCACCGCCATGCCCGACGGCTTGTCGACCGCGACGAGGTCGTCGTCGCGGTGGAGGATCACGAGGCGGGTGGGGCTCTCCACCCCCGAACTGTGGCACGGGGGCGACGCGCGCGGCGGAGAGAACGCCTCCCGCGCGGCTCAGAGCGAGTCGAGGTACGCGATCAGGTCGGACAGCTGGGCCGGGGTGAGCGTCGAGGTGACTCCGTGTTGATCGCCGCCGCCGCAGGCGCCGAAGCGGTCGGCGAGCGTGGCGGCGCAGCCGTCGTGGAGGTAAGGGGCCGTGTAGGCCAGGCCCACCAGCGACGGGACCTTGAACGAGCCGCCCGTCCCCACGTTCACGTTGCTCGCGTCGTTCGTCAGCTGCGCCCCGTTGTGGCAGACCACGCAGCCGTGCCCCGGGTCGCTGAACACCGCCTGGCCCCGCGTGACGGCGTCCGGGTCGCTGACCACGCCGGGGAGGGCCGGGATGGCGTTCATCCATGACTGCGTGGACGCGACCTCGGTGGACGACAACGTCGGTCCACCCATCCGCCCGTTGTAGACGGTGGTGACGAGGTCGCCGAACGTCGTCAGCTCGCCGTCCCAGTGGTAGGGGGCGCGCCCGCTGATGCCGCCGGCGACGTTCATCGTGCGGCGCGCGCCCTCGGTGTCGAAGGTCCAGGTGCGCCCGTCCTCTTGCCCCTCCGCGTGGCACGACGCGCAGGCGATCCCGTTGCCGGTGTTGGCGTGGAAGATCTCGTGGCCGATGTCGGCGCGGCTGAGGGCCGAAAGAGAGATCGTGACGCCGGCGCTGGGGATCTGGAGGGTGGCCGGCTCGCGCGTCTGGACGACGACCCGGTTCGAGCCGTCGAACTGGACCGCCTCGACCTCGCCCATCGGCTGCTGGCAGGGCGTCGGGGGCTTCGGCGGCGGCGGGCAGAAGAGGGGATTGCCCATCGAGGCGACCGGCGTCGGGCCGTGGACGCCGTCCGGACAGCAGCTCGGGTGGCCGTGATCGGTGAGGTCCGAATAGTCGGACACGAACAGCGACTGAACGTTCAGGTTGTGCGCGTTGCCCGCCGCGACGATCGCCACGCTGGCCCCGTCGCTGGAGATGGCGAAGTCGACCGGAAGCACCATCCCCGGGATGGGCGGCGCGGCGGGCGGGGTCATGCCGGGCGCGATCGGGGTGAGCGCGGGGTGGACCAACCCTCCGCACGGATCGCTGGAGCCGTAGCCGTTCGGGCCACCGATGACACCGCCGTCCTGCGGGATCGACGTGCCCGACCCTTTGCCCCCGACGACGACCACCCCGGTCGTGCCGCGCTGATGCAGGAGGACCGCGCCGCCGCCGGGTTGGGCGCGCATCTGCCAGGCCGTCGAGGCGGTGAAGGTGTCTCCGTTCCGCGCCGAGGGGTCCGAGTACGAGGGGGGGCCGATCGTCTCGGTGACGTCTCCGTTCGCGTCGACCACCAGGACCTGCGCCGACCGGAACTGGCTCACCAGCAGCGTGTCGCCGTCGACCACCACGTCGCGCAGGTCGCGGGGCAGCTGCAGCGTCCGGGTGGCGTCCCCGCCCGCCGCAGGAAACGACACCAGCTCGCCCCCCATGCAGGCGACGTGCACCAGGTCCGTCGCCGGGTCGTAGGCGACGCCGCGCGGAATGGGACAGGCGGCTCGCCGCGCCAGGATGGTCCCGGCGACGGGATCGATCGTGACCAGCGCGCCGCCACGCCGGAGGATGACGTGGACGTGCCCGGCCGCATCGGCGACCAGGCGGCCCGGCTCGTCGTGTGGTTGCAGCGCCACGGTGGCGGTCAACCTGTAGCTGGCCACGGACAGGTCGACGACCGAGATCGTGTCCCGGTCGGGATCTGCGGCCACCGCCGTCACGCCGTCCGGAAGGATCGCCAGGGTCCCCCCGCTGACGGGCGGCGGCGGATCCGCGGCGGAGGTGGTGCTGTCGAAGATCGGCGGGTTGAACGACGCGCTCACCCCTCCGTCTCCGCCGCCTGTCGGGGGCAGGGTGGGCGGCTGGGTGGGGGGGGAGATCGTGGTTCCCCCCTGGCCTGGATCGATCGCGAAGCAGGCCCCGGAGGTGACCCCCAGTCCGAGGGCGAGCACGACCGCCAGACGATCGAGCTTACGGAACGAAGCGGATGTCCCAGCGGCCATGCGAGCTCCTTCTCGAGGGTGTGTCCTCTGTCTTGTGTCTCCGGCCAAAGAAGATCCGGTCAGGTGATTGATCGAAATCGCGGCGTTGGAGGCGCACCGTGATCGAAATGTCAGGTCCGGGCCGCCGCGAAGCCGATTTCGCTGCGTTCCCGCTCGCCACGCGTCGCCAGCCGTGCAAGGGCCGAACCACGCGCGAGCGACGGGCGCGCCGCGGACGATCCGCACCTCACCGGACGCCGGCCTTTCGGAAGCGGGTGAGGATCCAGACGAGCGCCACGATGGTGACGACGGACATCGCCGTGTACTGGTCGTCCAGCCAGTGCGACCACTTCAAGGTTGTCCAGGGCGCGGAGTCGGGCAGGTGGCGGGTGGGACACCAGTCGATGATCCCGGTGGCCGCCGTCGCGGTGAGCAGGATCGCGCCCACCTCGCGCCGCTCGTGCGCGAGCAGCGCGATCGCGAACACGAACAGGTACTCGTAGCAGCAGAGATCCGCCCCGACCGCCATCAGGGTGGTGGCGAGCGCGCAGGCCACCCAGGGCTCGGTGTCGCGGACCGCGCCGTGGAGCAGCCACAGGAACGCCGCGAGCGCGGCCAGGTAGATCGGCAGGCGCGCCCGAAACGTCCGCCTCTTCTGCGCCCGCCAGGCGGCCCAGGGATCCTGCTGCCCGTCGTCCTTCATCACCCGTCCGCCCTCCGACGGGCGGTAGGCGACGACGGTGCGGAGGCCCATGTCGTTGGTCAGCGGCGTGGCCATCTGCAGCGCGCCCCTGCGCGCGAACGCGCGATAGCCGTCGACGCCGCCGCCCGTCTTCAGGCTGATGGGCACCAGGATCACCGCCGCCGCCGCCGCGCCGCCGAGGAGCATCACCAGCCGCCGGTCGATGCGGCGCCCGCTCCAGAGCCGCTGGACGATCAGCAGGAGCGGCCCGACCAGGATGAACGCGGGAAAGATCCGCAGCAGCGCCGCGCAGCCCAGCAAGACGCCTCCCGCGAACGGCCGGTCCTTCTTCACCAGGCAGATCCCCGCCACCAGGCAGAAGAACCAGTCCCAGCGCAGGAAGGACCCGCCCGTCCAGTAGAAGCGCGACGGGAAGTAGGTGGCGAACACGGCCAGCGCGACGCAGGTGGTGCGCCACCCGAACGCCCACAGGCTCATGGCGACGAGGCCGACGATGAGCAGCGGATCGAGCCGCGTGAGCCAGGTGATCTGGTCGTCGCTCGCCGGCGCCAGGCTGGCCAGCGTCGCTCCGGCGATGCTCCAGACGGGAGAGCCGGTATAGCCCTGATCCGTCTGCGCCTCCTCCCAGCGCCTGGTATCGAAGCGCGCGCGGAAGAAGCCGACGTCGCGCCGGAAGCTCTCCCAGCGCTCGGGCGAGAAGTGCGCCGTGCAGGCCTTGGGGTGGGCCAGGATGTCGCCGGTTCCTTCCAGCGCGCCGGTCCGCAGGTTCTTGATCGCGCGCAGCTCGGCGCGCCGGCGCAGCGCGGGCTCCTGCCAGTCGGCGACCGCCACGCACTCGTAAAGCCGATCGTAGGAGAGCTCGGCGAAGTACTTCGAGCCGATGTACCGGTGGAAATTGTCCCACTGGTGCGTGAAGTTCCCGAAGTGGTAGCTGCCGAAGTTCCAGAACGCGCCGAACGACAGCGCGCCGACCGCGATCAGCAGGCCGTCGCGCAGCCTCTCGAGGTGCGCGCGGCGCCCTCGCTGGCCCAGCCAGAGCCCCCAGCCGACCAGCGCCAGCGCCGCCAGCGCGAGACCCAGCTCGAACCGGGCGCTGGCGTCGTTGTTCCACCAGTCGAGCCGCCAGAAAGAGGGCGCCGCCACCGTCGCTGGTGGCGCCGCGGCGATCGGCAGGTCGGGGGGGAACGGCGACGGCGCCTGGCAGTAGGCCTGAAGCTCGGAGATCGCGTAGGCCCCGTCGCCGGCCGGCTCCCCGACCTTCAGGTAACGGATGGGCGTGGCGTTGATCGTCACCGTCCGGGTGCGCAGGCCGTGCCCCTGGCGGGTCACCACGTTGTCCGCCTGGGCCAGCAGCTCGAAGGCCTCGGGCTCGTCGTCGACGGCGCCGAAGATCTTGTAGCTGTCGTTGGCGTCGGCCTGCAGCACGAACGCCGACACCGGGCGGACCTCGCCGAGATCGTAGGTGAGAGACGCGGCCGGCGTCTGCAGGACGACGCCGACCGGCGCGTTCCACCGGGCCCCCTCGGGAGCGACCGCTCCGTCCGTCGGGAGGCGAAGATCGCCACGCACATCCACGTGCGCGATCGGCGACAACCCCGTCAGCAGGTCGGCGCGCGTGCAGGCGGCCGACGAACGGTACGGCTCGGCCTGGACCCCGCGCGCCGCGCCGAGCACCACCAGAACCGAAACCAGCACCGAAGCTAATTTAAGCCGCACCACAACCAACCCTGACGAGCGAAAGAATACCGCGACGCCGGGGTGTAAGCGATCGGCGCCGCGCGACGTTCTGGGGGCAAAAGGGGCTCTCATGACGCGCTTTGGCTCTCGATTCATTGTGTGGTGCGGCCTGCTCGGTGGCGTGGCGCTGGTGGCCCTCGGCGTCGCCTGCAGCCCGCGGTTCGCGGGGGGGCGGGAACCGGTCCGCCTCTCGCCGGCGCTCGCCGTGTCGGCCGCGGGACAGCCGGTGATCGGAAACACGGAGAGCTACGACCGCATCGCCGACAACCCGTTCCTGGATGCCCGTGACAACCCGCTGTCGACGTTCTCGATCGACGTGGACACGGCGTCGTACGCGAACGTGCGGCGTTTTCTCGACGGCGGCCAGCTGCCCCCGCCGGACGCGGTCCGCATCGAGGAGCTGGTGAATTACTTCCGCACGTCTGACAGCGCGCCGGCCGACGGCAGACCGCTGGCCGTCCGGACCGAGGTGGCCTCTTGCCCGTGGGCGCCCGGACACCGGCTGGTGCGGATCGCGCTGCGGGCGCGCGGGCTGCCACCGCAGGCGCCGCCGCCGCGCCGCAACCTGGTGTTCCTCATCGACTCCTCGGGCTCGATGGAAGAATGGAACAAGCTGCCGCTGGTCGTCCGTTCACTGGGCCTGCTGGCCGAGCAGCTGGGGGAAGCGGACCGCATCGCGATCGTGACCTACGCCGGCGCCGCCGGCCTCGTGCTGCCGCCCACCCCGGGGAACGACCACGCCGCGATCCTGGCGGCGCTCGGACGCCTGCGGGCGGGCGGGAGCACCAACGGCGGCGCCGGGCTCGCGCTCGCCTACCACGTCGCCCAGCAGAGCTTCATCCCGGGCGGCGTCAACCGGGTCATCCTGGCCACCGACGGCGACTTCAACGTCGGGGTGAGCAGCCCCGGCGACCTCGAGCGGCTCGTCGAGGAGCGGCGCGATCAGGGCGTCTTCCTGACCGTGCTGGGGTTCGGGATGGGGAACTACAAGGATGGCACGATGGAGAAGCTCGCCGACCACGGCAACGGCAACTACGCCTACATCGACACCTTCGCCGAGGCGCGCAAGGTGTTGGTCGAGGATCTCTCGGGGACGCTGGTCACCGTGGCCAAGGACGTCAAGATCCGCGTCGAGATGAACCCCCGCCGGGTGCTGCGGTACCGGCTGCTCGGCTACGAGGATCGGCTGCTGCGCAAGGAGCAGTTCGACGACGACCGCGCCGACGCCGGGGACCTGGGCGCCGAGCAGACCGTGACCGCGCTCTACGAGATCGAGCCGGCGGGGGGCGACGCCGCTCCGGCCGGGCCGCTCCGCTACCAGGAGGCGCCGGCGCTCTCGGGCGCCAGCCGCAGCGGCGAGCTCTGCACGGTGGCGGTGCGCTGGAAGGAGCCGGCGGGCGGCGACAGCCGGCTCGCCTCCTGGACGGTGCGCGACGGCGGGCGGGGGCTGGCCGAGGCCTCGCGCGACTTCCGCTTCGCCGCCGCGGTCACCGCTTTCGGGCTGGTGCTGCGGCGATCCCCGCACCGCGGGAGCGCCACGGCGGGCCTGGCCCTGGCGCTGGCGCAAGGCGCGGCCGACGGCTCGGACCCGCACCAGCGCGAGCTCGTGGCGCTGGTGGGAAAGGCCCGCGCCCTCTGCCCGAAGAGCGACTAGGATGTCTCGCCGGCTCCGTGACCTTCACCGATCCGACGTGGCTGGAAGAAGAGCGGCGCTGCCTGGGCGCCATACGGCGCGGCGATCGGGAGGCCTTCCGGCGGCTCTACGACGTGCTGGCGCCGCCGCTCTACGCGCGCATCCTGCTGCCCAGGCTGGGCGATCCCCAGACGGCCGAGGACCTCCTGGGCGAGACCTTCGCGCGGGCGATCGAGCGGCTCGATCGCTACCAGGATCGCGGCGGCAGCATCTGGTCGTGGCTGGTGACGATCGCCCGCAACCTGACGCTGGACCTCCACCGGGCGCGGGCACGGGAAGGTCGCGGGCAGGTCGACCTGCAGGGGAACTTCGAGGCGTTGCTGGCGCCGCTGGTCGGCGCGGAGGGGGAGCTCGGCGACGCGCGCCTCGACGGCGCGCGCCTCGGTGAGGCGGTGGCGAAGACGCTGGCGCGGCTCAACCCCCGCTACCGCCGGGCGCTGGAGCTGCGGTTCTTCGAGGAGCGCGAGCGCGCGGAGTGCGCCGCCGCCCTGGAGGTCAAGCTGGGGACGTTCGACGTGCTGCTCCTTCGCGCGCTGCGCGCTTTCCGCGCCGAATGGCTAGACTCGAGGCCGGCCGATGAGTGACGAAGAGCGAGAGCCGTCCGCGGAAGAGATCGCCGAGGCGGAGGCGCTGGCCCGCGCGCTGGAGAAAGACGCGCCCGCGGGCCCCTCGGCGGCCGCGCCCGGGGACGCGCTCGGGGCGGCGGCGCTGCTCCGGCGGGCGCACGCGGTGCAGTCGGCGGAGCGGCGCGCCGAGGAGTCCCGGCGCCTCGCCGCGGCGGCGGGGCAGGGGGTGGCCGCCCTCCGCGCGAGACGCCCGGCGCGCTTGCGCTGGAGCTGGCTCGCGCCGACGCTGCTGGTCCCGGCGGCGGCGGCCGTCCTCTTCGTCGTGACCGGGCGGCGCGCGGCGGGCCCGGCCGCCGCGCCCGCGCTGCCGGCCCCGACGGTCACGCTGCTCGAGGCGCAGGCCCGCGCCGCCAGTGGCCGGGCGGATCTGGCCGCGCTGGACGACGAGATGCGCGCCTATCGCGAGAGCCTCTACGCCGCGCTGGCGGCGCGATCGTCGTCGCGGAGGGACGAGTGAGCTGGGCCGCCCGCCTCGGTCTCGCCGCCGCGCTCGGCGTGATGCTGGCGGCGGGCGCGTGCAGCCGGCCCGCGCGCCCTGTCGCCGATCCCTGGATCGCCGAGGTGGCCACGGTCAACCGGCGCGCCGACCGCCTGCTCGACGCCGACGACGCCGCCGGCGCCCGCGCCCTGCTGCGGACGCTGGTGACGGCCCAGAAGAGCGGCGCGCTGCTCGACGAGGATCGCCGCCTCGCGCTCGAGGACTGCTACTTCCGCCTGGCGCGCCTCGCGCTCGGCGCTGACGATCCGGTCCAGGCTCTGGCGGACGCCGACAGCGGCCTCGCCTACCAGACGGCCCCCAGCCTGTTCGTGGCCAATTTGCTGGTCGCGCGCGGCGCCGCCCACGAAGCGCTGAACGAGCCGCGCGCGGCGGCCGAGGACTATCATCGGGGCCTGCTGATGAACGAGGCGCTGCTGCGACAGGCGATGCGGAAGCCATGACCGCCCGGGCGAGCGCGGGGAGGCGCCCGGCGCGGGGCGGCCTCGGGTGGCTGGCGATCGCGGTGGCGCTCGGCCTCGGGTGCGCGCCCGAGCTCGAGCGGCGGGCGCCCGAGGCCCGCCCGTCGAGCCTCAGCGACGGGGACCGGCAGGCGGTCGACGAGGCCGAGTCGGCGCAGCGGCGGGCGGAGGGCGAGCTCGGGGCGGCGTGGGCCGCGGCGGCGCCCGACTGTCCGCGGGCCTGCGAGCTGGCCGCCAACGTCTGCGCGCTGGCCGAGCGAATCTGCGCCATCGCCGCCCGCTATCCGGCCGAGGATCCGGTGGCCAGCCGCTGCGCCGACGGGCGGGCGCGCTGCGCCCGCGCCGAGGCCGCCGTGGCCGGCCCGTGCGGCTGCCAGCCGAGAACGCGGCGCTGACTTTTTTTCGTTGGTCCTGTAAGCGCCGGCGTTCGGGCGCGTTCTCCCCTCAAAGGAGGCCGCGACATGAAGGGCAAAGGCAGGGACAAGGGTGCGTTGTTGGTGCTCGGGCTGGCTCTCACCGCGGGCGCCTGCGGCCCGCTGGCCGTCGGGCCGGCCGAGCGGCCCGGGCTCGGCACCCGCTGGGGCGAGACCAGCCTGAGCCCGATCCGCGAGGTCTCGTTCGAGCGCGACGCGCCCGAGCGGCCGGTCGCCGTCGCGGTCCTGCACTACGACGACGGCGACGGCCTCCGCGCGCTGGCCGGCGGGTCGCTCCCGCGCTCCGGCGCCGGGTTGGTCGACGGCACCGCAGCGGTCGGAGGCGTGCTGCAGGTCCGGCTGCTCGACGAGAGCGGCTTCCCGCTGCCGTCGTTCTGGCACGGCGACCGGTTCCTGGTCGAGGGGGAGCGCGGCCAGCGCTACTCGATCGAGATCAGCAACGGGAGCTTCGCCCGCGTCGAGGCGGTGGCGACGGTCGACGGGCTGGACGTGATGGACGGCGGCCCCGGATCGTACGCCAAGCGGGGCTACGTCCTCCGCCCGGGCGAGACCTATCACGTCGACGGGTTCCGCCGCAGCCAGACGGACGTGGCCGCCTTTCGCTTCGGCGACGTCGCGCAGTCCTACGCCGCCCGGCGCGGCGACGACACCGACGTCGGCGTCATCGGCGTCGCCTTCTTCGCCGAGCGCGGCGCCCGGCCGGGCTGGCGGCAGAACGAGGCCGACCGGCGCGGGGCCGCCGACCCCTTCCCCGACCGCTTCGCCTCGCCCCCGCCGGGGGCCGCCTGGTGAGGGCGGCGTTCGGGCGAGGTCAGCCCGGGGCGCGCTCGGCCGGGTTCATCACCAGGTCGATGAGGCCGTAGTCTTGCGCCTCGCTGGCGGACATGAAGTTGTCGCGCTCGGTGTCGCGGGCGATCTTCTCGACCGGCTGGCCGGTGTGACGGGCGTAGATCCCGTTCAGCGTCTGGCGGGCCTTCAGGATCTCGCGGGCGTGGATCTCGATGTCGCTCACCTGTCCCTGCATCCCCGCCAGGGGCTGGTGGATCATGACGCGGGCGTGCGGGAGGGCGTGCCGCTTCCCCTTGGCGCCCGCCGCCAGCAGCAGGCTGGCCATCGAGGCGGCCCGCCCCACGCAGTAGGTCGCCACCTGGCAGCGCAACGCCTGCATGGTGTCGTAGATCGCCAGGCCGGCGGTCACGTCGCCGCCGGGCGAGTTCAGGTACAGCGTGACGTCCTTGTCGGGGTCCTCGGATTCGAGGAACAGCAGCTGCGCGACCACCACGTTGGCGACGGCGTCGTCGATCGCGGTGCCGAGGAAGACGATCCGATCCTTGAGCAGGCGCGAGAAGAGATCCCACCCGCGCTCGCCGCGGTGGGTCTCCTCGACCACCGTGGGGATCAGCGCCTCGGGGGCGCGCGATCCGCGGCTCATCGCTTCACCGGCGTGGCCAGCCAGGCCACCAGCGCCGCCCGCGAGAACCGCCAGTCGTCGCCGAGCTTGCGTCCGGGGAGCTTCCCGGCCTCGGCCATCTCCAGGACCACCGCCTCGTCGATCTGCAGGAACTGCGCGGCCTGCCCGGCGTTCATCACCTCCGGCGGGTCGTAGGCCTGGAAGGAGTACGAGCCTATCGTCGGCGCCGGCTCGCCCGGCTCGGCGGCGAGCTTGTGGGTCGGCAGCGCGCCCAGCGCGTTCAGCGCCCGCGGACTGTCCGGATCCACGTAGCGGGCGACCAGCCCGGCGACCAGGTCCTTCTTGCGCATCCCCAGCGCGAGCGCGGCGCGGTCCAGCCGGTCGACGGCCACCGACGGCAGCCGGACGAAGAGTGCCCCTTCGGCGGGCGGCTTCTTGGACATATCTGAAAGATATCTGGAGATATCCAGATGTCAAGCGGCCGGGCCGCCGCGCTAGACCGGCTGTCCCGTCCGCTGGATCCTGACGGCGCAGTGCTTGTAGGACGGCTGGCGTGAATACGGGTCGAACGCCGCGAACGTCAGCTGGTTGGCCGTCTCGTAGTGCATGGGGATGAAGACCTGCCCGGGCCGCACGTTGTGGGTCAGGAACGCCTTGGCCCGGATGGTCGCCCGCGGCGAGGCGACGTCGACCCACTGGTTGGGGCCGATCTTGAGCGCGCGCGCGTCGACCGGGTTGATCTCGACGTAGATCTCCTTGGGCGCCAGCCGCCGCAGGACGGACGACTTCTTCGTGCGGGTCTGCGTGTGCCACTGGCTCGAGCTGCCGCGGCCGGTGAGCAGCACCAGCGGGTAGCGCGCGCTCGGCTGCTCGAGCGGAGCGCGGGGCGGCTCGAAGCAGAAGCGCGCCTTGCCGTCCGGGTGGAAGAAGACGCCGTCCTCGAACAGGCGGCGCTCGTTCCCCTCGGGCGGCGCCGCCTCCGGGTACGGCCACTGGATGCCGCCCATCCGGTCGAGCATCTCGTAGTCGCGGATGCCGGTGATGTCACAGGGCTGGCCGGCCGTGCAGCGCTTCAGGATCTGGAACACGGCCTCCGGGCTGGTCCAGTCCTTGAACAGCTCGCCGCAGCCCCAGGCCTCGGCGATCAGCCGGAAGATGTGGAAGTCGGCCAGCGCCTCGCCGGGCGGCCGGGCGACCTTCTTGATCAGGCCCACGCGCCGCTCGGAGTTGATGAAGGTTCCTTCCTTCTCGCCCCAGCCGGCCGACGGCAGCACCAGGTCGGCCAGCGCCGCCGTCTCGGTGGTGGCGTACATGTCTTGCACGACCAGGAAGTCCAGGCGCGCGGCGATGTCGCGGAAGAAGTTCTGGTTGATCCAGGAGTGCGCCGGGTTGGTGCCCACGATCCACAGGCCGCGGATCTTGCCGGCCAGGACCTTCTCCAGGATCTGGTCGTAGGCCAGGCTGGCGCGCTGCGGGAAGAGGCTCTCGGCGATGCCGTAGACGTCGGCGATCTTCTGGCGGTGCTCGGGCTGGGCGAAGTCGTGGCCGCCCGGGAGGCTGGTGGTGTGCGAGAAGAGGCGCGAGCCCATGGCGTTGCACTGGCCGGTGATCGAGTTGGCGCCCGTGCCCGGCTTGCCGATGTGGCCGCCCATGAGCGCGAGGTTGATGATCGCCTGCGCGGTGCGCACGGCCTCGTGGCTCTGGTTGACGCCCATGGTCCACCAGAACGACACCCGCTTGCCGGGGCGGCAGAGCTCGGCCAGCTCGCGCAGCTGCTTGGGGGAGAGGCCCGTCTCGCGCGCGACGCGCGACTCGGTGAACGGCTCGACGTGCGCGCGCAGCTCCTCGAGCCCGGTGGTGTGCGCGTCGACGAAGGCCTGGTCGATCCAGTCGTTGGCGAACAGCGTGTGCGCCAGGCCGTAGAACAGCGTGAGATCCGACTTGGGGGTGAGCGCGTAGTGGTGCGTCGCCGCCATGGCGGTCTCGGTCTTGCGCGGATCGATGACCACGATGGGGGGCTTGCGCTTGTTGCGGCAGATGCGCTCCCACATGATGGGGTGCGCGATGCACATGTTCGAGCCGACCAGGACGATGACGTCGGACTCCTCGAAGTCGCGGTAGCTGTAGGGCGGGGCGTCGAAGCCGAAGGCCTGCTTGTAGGCGACGACGGCGGTCGCCATGCACTGCCGGGTGTTGGCGTCGCCCTCGACCATGCCCAGCCCCAGCTTGGCGAGCGCGCCGTGAAAGGCGATCTCCTCGGCCACCGTCTGGCCGGTGCCGAGAAAGGCCAGGGACTCCTTGCCGTGCTGCGCCTGGATCGCCTTGAACCGCTGGACGAACGTGCCGATGGCCTCTTGCCAGGAGACGGGCTCGAGCTTGCCGGTTCTTCCCCCTTTGCCACGCAGGAGCGGCGTGGTCGCCCGATCCGAGGCGCGCAGCACGTCCAGCGCCTGCCAGCCCTTGGGACAGGCCATCCCGAGGTTCACCGGGTAGTCGTGGGTCGGCGACAGGTTCACCGCCTCGCCGTCCTTGAGGTGCACGGTCAGGCTGCAACCCGTCGAGCAGTAGCCGCACACCATCTTGGTCGTGCCGTCGGGCTTGAGGCGCTCGGGCACCTTGCCCAGGCCGAACGCCGCGGGGGTGAGCAGCAGGTTGCGCGTCAGCGGACCGTGGCGATCGAAGATGGCCCGCTCGGCCAGCTCCTTGAGCTTCAGCGCGCGCCGCATGGCTAGGCCAGCTGCCCGGGCATGCGCGACGGCGGCGCGGCGCGGAAGAACAGGTAACGCTCGCAGCTCTCGCCTGCCAGCAAGAGCACGAACATCGCCACCGCTGCGGCCGGGCCGACGTGGCCGCCCCGCAGCAGGAGCAGCGCGGCGACGCCCAGGCCGCCGGCGCCGGTGACGAAGCGGGTGACGGTGACGGCGCGCAGCTCTCCGACCATGAGCAGCGCGACCCGCTTGCCGTCGGTGTGCGCCCGGCCGGCCAGGTGCCCCAGCGCCGAGGCGTCGAACACCAGCTTGGCGACCGCGGCGGCGCAGGTGACGTCGAGCAGGAGCACGCGCGCCGCCGGCGCGCCGTCGGGGGCGAGCAGGCTGGCCATGGCCAGCGCCGCCGCGGCGCCGAGGATCACCGTGGTCGCCGAGAAACGGAAGCCGGCGGGTCCCCCGTGCCAGTGTGCCCGCCGCGTGGCCGCGTAGATCATGGCCGAGCAGAACACCCCGATGAGGCCGAAGGCCGCGGCGGCGATGGCCAGCGCGCCCCGCAGGCGCGGCAGCGCGCTGGCGATCGGGAGGGCCGCCAGCGCCGGGATGAACGTGGCGGCGTACAGCGCGGCCGCCTTGGCGAACAGGCCGAAGGCCAGGATCTCGCGGCTCATCCAGGAGGTCCGCAGTCCGAGCACCGCGCGGAAGGCGAACTGCGGGCGCCCCAGGTGGCAGGTCGCCGCCCCGATGGCCAGCCCCGCGAACACCAGCGCCACCATGGCCTGCAGGAACGCAGTCGCCGCCCAGGCGCCCGCGAAGATGTGCCCCAGCCCGAGGTTGGCGACGAACGCGCCCACGGCCAGCTGCGTGAGCACCAGCATGACGACCAGCGGCAGGTGCGCGTGCTCGGGGCTGACCGTGTAGAAGTCGGCCGGCAGCAGGTTGCGCGGCAGATCGCGCTTGCTGCGGTACACGGTGGTGGGGATCGTCTGGTCGGGCGCGGGCGCGCCCGGCAGGAAGGTCCCGGCCTCGCTGGCCTCCACGGCGTGGGTCTGGTCGACGACGCTGATGCGGATGGCGCCGTTGGGGCAGGCCTGCACGCAGGCCGGCGCCTCGTCCGATGCCAGGCGGTCGCTGCACATGTCGCACTTGCGGACGATGCCGCGCGCGTGGCTGTACTTGGGCGCGTCGTACGGGCACATGAGCGTGCAGTACTGGCAGCCGATGCACTGGTCGTCGAGGTGCTTGACGATGCCCGTCACGGGGTCCTTCTCGTACGCCTTGACCGGACAGCCCTTCATGCAGGCCGGGTCCACGCAGTGGTGGCACGAGGTGGTGACGGTCTGCTGCGCGGGCGCGGTCGGCGTCCCGCCGTGCAGCAGCCCCACCGTGCGCCACACCTCGCCCTCGTCGAGGCCGTTCAGGTTGTGGCAGGCAGCGACGCAGGCCTTGCAGCCGGTGCAGGCGTCGAGGTCGACCTCGAAGGCGTACTGCTGGCCGGGCCCCGGCGCCGCCGCCGGCAGGAGGTTCTTGTAGAGCTTCGCCTGCGCCGGAACGCCTTCGTCGTGCCGGCGCGCGAAGCGCTCGACCGCCGTGAGCTGCTGCTGCTCGGCGAGCACGGCGTCGAGCAGCGGCCAGGACGCCGCCTTCGCGGGGACCACGCCGAGGCTGGCGCTGCGGATCACGACCGCGCTCCGGCGGCGCGGGCGACCAGCACCTCGACCTGGCCGCGGCGCACGCGCGCGGGCCAGGTGGGCAGGCGCACCGCATCGTCGTCGAGGCAGCGGCCGGTGCGAACGTCGAACCCCTGCTTGTAGATCGGCGAGACGATCTTCGGCACGCCGCCCTTGTCGCCCACGATCCCCCGCGAGAGCACGTACGCCCGCGAGAACGGGTCGAAGTTCGAGATGGCGTAGACGTCGTCGGCCCCGACGCGCACCAGGGCCACCTGCTCGGCGCCCACGAGGGCGCAGACGCCCGTGTCGGGCACGATGTCCTCGAGGTGGCAGACGGCCAGCCAGGTGCCGCCGTCCGGGGACTCGTCGGAGAGCCCCGCCGGCGGCTCGTCCGCGGGGGCCGCGGGACCCTCGTCTTGCGCCTGCGCGACCTCGAATCCCGTCGCTGTTACCACCGCTTCAAGCTATCGGGCGGGACGTTTCGGATCGGTCAAGAGATCGTCCAGAGGCGGTTTCCGCGGATGGTGTACGATGGCGGGCGCCATGTCGATGCGGCGCCTGGCGTGCCTTCTTCTGGTTGCGGTGTCGGCGTGCACGGTCGGCAACGCGCCGCCCCCCGCCGCTCCCTCTCCGCCGGGGGTCTCCGGCCATCCCGACATGACAGGCTGGCGCCTGCTGGGCGACGCCTGGGTCGCGGCGGGGCCGTTCGAGCGCGAGATCGTTCGCGTCGGAAAGCCCGAGGGGCGCTACAGCCGCGTGATGCTGGTGGTGACCGAGAACAGCCTGGAGGTCGGCGACGTGGTGATCCAGTTCGGCAACGGCCAGCGCCAGTCGCCGGGGCTGCGGCACTCCTTCGCCGACGGCTCGCGCAGCCGCGCGGTCGACCTTCCGGGGCACGTCCGGTTCATCCGGGGGGTCGAGCTGGCCCGCGGGAGCGTGCCGCCCGGCGCGCGCGCGCACGTCGAGATCTGGGGCCAGTAGCCGGCGCCCGGGTTGCCGTGGTCGCCGCGCGCGGCTAGGGTTCGCCGCATGGATTACGTGAGGCTCGGTCGGACGGCGCTGAAGGTCAGTCGGTTCTGCCTGGGGACGATGAACTTCGGGCCCGAGACCGCGGAAGGCGACGCGTTCGCGATCATGGATCGGGCGCTGGAGCTGGGGATCAACTTCTTCGACACCGCCAACGTCTACGGTTGGAAGCGCGGCGAGGGCGTGACGGAGCAGATCATCGGGCGCTGGCTGGCGCAGGGGGGCGGCCGGCGGCAGAAGATCGTGCTCGCCACCAAGGTCTACGGCGACATGGGCGACGGCCCGAACGACAGCCGGCTGTCGGCGCGCCACATCCGCGCCGCCTGCGAGGGGAGCCTGCGACGGCTGCAGACCGACCACCTGGACCTGTACCAGATGCATCACGTCGACCGCGAGGCGCCCTGGGACGAGATCTGGCAGGCGATGGAGCTCCTGGTCCAGCAGGGGAAGGTCATCTACGTCGGGTCGTCCAACTTCGCCGGGTGGCACATCGCGCGGGCGAACGAGGCGGCGGCGCGCCGGAGCTTCCTGGGGCTGGTCTCGGAGCAGAGCAAGTACAGCCTGGTGGAACGGACCATCGAGCTCGAGGTGCTGCCCGCCTGCGCCGCGTACGGCATGGGCGTCATCCCCTACAGCCCGCTGGCCAGCGGCGCGCTGGCGGGCGCCGGGCGTCGCACCGGCCAGGGCGGCCGGCGCGACGGCGAATGGGCGCAGAAAGAGCTCGGGCGCCATCGCTCGAAGATCGAAGCCTTCGAGGGCCTCTGCCGCGAGCTGGGCGAGGAGCCGGCCGACGTGGCGCTGGCCTGGCTGCTGGCGAACCCGGTGGTCACCGGCCCGATCATCGGCCCGCGCACGCGCGAGCAGCTGGAGGGCGGACTGCGCGCCCTGCAGATCAAGCTGGACGCCCAGCTCCTGGGCAAGCTGGACGCGATCTTCCCGGGGCCGGGCAAGCCGGCGCCGGAAGCCTACGCCTGGTGAGGCGCGGCCGCGGCGGCCCGGGTCGCCGCCGGTGCCCGGCTGTCGCGCGACCGGAGCGCCGGTGCCAGAGTGACGTCGTCCAACCCCCTCGGTCGAGGAGGGTGCGCGTCGCCGGTGCCATGCGCTGAGGCGCGCCGGGCGCGCGCTTCGTCCGCCGCGACCCGCGGATGTCGCAGCTCGAATGCTGGGTTCGCACCGCGTTGGGGCGCCGGCGCCGTCGTTCGTGGAGCGCACCGCAGACGACGGGCCGCGTTCGTCGCGCCGGCGGCTGGGTGCTGGTCTGCCGGTTGCAAGTCGCTGCCAGGACGACCCCGGAGGACCACCGCATGTTGTTGCGCGAGCGAGAGACGATCGGTTCACGAGCCCCCGTGCGAGCGCGCCACGCGCGCCGACCCGTCTCGCGGGCGCTGGCGGCGATGGCGGCCCTCGTCGGGCTGGCGAATGGCCCGGCGGCCCGCGCCGACGGCACCACGCTGGCCTCGAGCGATTTCACGTTCGTCATGTCGCGCCTCGACGGCTCGGGCAACTTCGTGGCGCTGGACGACAGCGAGCGCGCGGCGTTCTTCAGCCAGTCGCGGTGCGCGTGCCCCACGAACTACGGTGTCAGCCTGTCGCTGACCAGCGCCGGTGCTGCCAAGCTGGCGTCGAGCGACACGCTGCAGGCGCAGGTGATGATCGGCAGCGACTGCGACAACGTCAGCGCCACCGCCTGTCCATCGTTCGGGTCGACGATGACCCTCACCTCCAGCGCGACGGCCACCAGCGAGACGCTGCTCACCAGCGACGTCTTCGACACGCTGGCGAGCGGCGTGGCCTGTTCGGCGCTCCCCTCCAGCAGCAGCTATCTGTGGGCCATCGTGCGCCTCGACGGGACGCGCCTCGACAGCGAGCCGTCGCTCTCGATCAGTCTCGGCGGCAGCGGGCCCACGGCGCCGACCGGCGTCGCGGCGCAGACCGCCGACGGCGGGCTCCTGGTGTCGTGGAAGGCGCCGAGCAGCACCAGCACGCTGGTCGGATACCAGGTCCTCTGCTCGCCCGGTCCCGGCTCGCCGCCGACGGCGGAGTACGACAACTGCGCCGCGGCCGCGCCGTCGGGGGGGAGCGGACCGTTCGCCACGCTCGACGCCAGCCTGGTCTGCTCGGGGCTCGTCAGCGTCGGCACGACCTCCGTGCGCGTGAAGGGCCTGAGCAACGGGACGGCCTATCAGGTGGCGGTCGTCTCGATCGGCAGCGACGGCACGTCGAGCGCGGCCTCTGACTCCGCGGCGGGGACACCGGGACCGACGCTGGGCTTCGACGACATCTACAAGCAGGACGGCGGCACCGGCGCCGCGGGCTGCGCCGTCGCCGGGGCGTCGCGGGCCGGCGCCGGCGCGCTGGTCCTCGTGGCCGCGCTCCTGCTGGCGTGCCGGCGGCGACGCCGGGCCGCGCCCGCCGTCGGCGTCCTGGTGGGGGTGATCGTGCTCGCCGGCGGCGGTGCGGCGCGCGGGGCCGTGCCGGAGGACGGGGGCGACGACCTCCCCCGGCTCGGCCTGGCGGTCGGCGGCGACGAGCCGCGCTTGGGCGCCTCGACCCGCGGCTGGAACCTCGAGCTCCGCTTCGGGCCGTACTATCCGGATACCGACAGCGAGTTCGCCAGCCGCGGCCAGTCGGCGCGTCCCTTCGCCGAGGTCTTCGGCACGCACAAGGGCCTGCTGTTCGGTCTGGAGGTCGACCATCACCTGTCGCACCGGGGCGGAACCTGGGCCCTCGGCGTCGGGGCCGCCTACTACAGCGCCTCGGCCGCCTCGCTGGCCGCCGATCAGACGACCCGGACGGGCGACGAGACCAGCCTGCGCCTCGTCCCGCTGACCGCCCTGGCGGTGTACCGGGCCGATCTGCTGCGGACGCGCTATGGGTGGCCGCTCATCCCGTACGCGAAGCTCGGTCTCGGCTGCGGCCTCTGGTGGTTGAGCGACACCTCGAAGGCCAGCGCCACCATGGGGGCGACGTTCGGCTGGGAGGCGGCCGCCGGCGTCAGCCTGGATCTCTCGATGCTCGATCCAGAGGCCATCCGCACCATGGACCAGGAGACGGGCGTCAACCAGCTCGCGATCTTCTTCGAGGTGGTCCACGCGGCGCTCGACGGCTTCGGCTCGTCGTCCGTCCTGCGCGTCGGCGACACGACCTGGATCGGCGGCCTGATGATGGAGATGTGAGGGCCGGCGCGTCCCGCGGCGGGGGTGCGGCGCCGCGCGGATTCGGCAGTTTGGCGCAGCCTCGCCGGTCACGATGAGCGAGCTCGAGCGCGACGCCATCGAGCGCGCGCCGGCGGCGACCGGCGGCAATCGCCGCCTGGCCGCCGCGCGCCTGGGCGTCGGCCTGCGCACGCTCTGCGAGAAGCTGAAGCGCTACGGGCCGGCCCGATCCGGCGGCGGTCCCGGCGGCGGCCCGTTCGGACGGCAGGCGAGCTTGCCGCTCCCGTCGGGCGCGGCGGCGCAGGTGCCGTCGATGGTGTGCTCGTGGAGTGTGACCTGGCAGCTGTCGCCCGAGCCCTTCTGTTCGCAGGCGGTGAACGCCTCGGGCGGCGGCGCGGGCGGCCGGCGTGTGTCGTCGGCGCCGGCGCGTGCGCCGGTGATCGTGAGGACGGCGAGCAAGATCATCTTCTTCATGACGGAGGTTCCTTTCTCGCGTCTCGGTGAGCGGGACGCGAGCTTCCTCTCTGCAGCGGCGATGCCAGCGGGCCGGTCGGCTCCGCCCCGAAGCGGCGCGCGCCGCCGCCGGCCATCGTGTCTCGGAGCGCGGCTCGCCGATGCTGAAATGACAGCTCGCTGCGGATCGCGCAGCCCGGACGAGCGCTCGCGCGCGGCGCGACGGGGACGACGGGTCGTGGCATCGCCGATGCACCGCCAGGCGGTGACCTTGAAAGGAGGTCGATTGATGAACCACACACTCGCCAACGAACGAGATCTCAACCTGTCGAACGCGCCGCTGCGGATCCTGCTGGCCGAGGACCACGGTGAGCTGCGCCGCCTGCTCGCGCTGGTGCTCGAGCGCGACGGGCACGAGGTGGTGCAGGTGGGCGACGGCGGCGCGCTGCTCGAGGCGCTGGCCTCGAGCCTGGTCGAGCAAGGCGCGCCGGAGTTCGACCTGGTGATCTGCGAGCACCTCCTCCCCGGCATCCAGGGGATGACGGTGCTCGCGGGCCTGCGCGCCCGCGACAACGAGATCCACTTCGTCCTCATCTGCGGCGATCCGGCCATGCAGCAGCGCGCGCGCCGCCTCGGCGGCGTGGTCCTCGATCCACCTTTCGACGCGGAGGCGATCCGGGGCGCTGTCCGGACGGCGGCCGCCTGAGCTGCCGGGTCCGCGCCGGCCTGCGGCTCCCGCCCGGAGCCGTCCGGCCTCCGCGACTCTCGCTCGCCAGGCATTCGGAGCGCGGGTGACACGTCGCCCGGACTCCAACCGATCCCCCGGCGGGCGAGAGGCGCGCCATAATGCGCCCGGTGCCGACGCTCTCCCGCCGACGAGCCCTGCAGGGACTGGCCCTCGCCGTGCCGGGGTTCTCCTGGGCTTGCGCCACCTCCAGTGCCCGTCGGACGACGGGGGCCCGTCCGACGGTGGCCATCGACCCCGTGCCGTTCACGCGCGTGACCCTGAACGACGGGTTCTGGGCGCCGCGCCTGGAGCTCAACCGGACGGTGACCATCCCACACGGCTTCGCCAAGTGCGAGCAGGAGGGGCGGCTCCGCAACTTCGAGCGGGCGGCCCGGGTTCTGAGCGGCGTGCGCGACGGCGGCTACGAAGGCCAGATGCCGTTCGACGACACCGACGTCTACAAGCTGCTGGAGGGCGCGTCCTATTCGTTGCAGCGCCACCCCGACGCGCAGCTCGGCGGCTACCTCGACGCGGTGATCGCCAAGATCGCCGCCGCGCAGGAGCCCGACGGCTACCTGACCACCTACAAGACCATCGACCCCACCAAGAGCCCGGCGCGCTGGGTGAAGCCCGGCCCGCGCTGGACGCAGGAGCTCTACGGCAGCCACGAGCTCTACAACTCGGGCCACCTGTTCGAGGCGGCCTGGGCGCACCACCGGGCCACCGGGCAGACGTCGCTGCTCGACGTCGCCCGCCGGAACGCCGACCTCTTGTGCCGCACCTTCGGCCCCGACAAGCTGCGGACGCCGCCCGGCCACCAGATCGTCGAGACGGGCCTGGTCAAGCTGGCGGCGGTGACCGGCGAGCGCCGCTACGAGCGGCTGGCCCGCTTCTTCCTCGACCAGCGCGGCGACGGCGGCGGGCACCGGCTGGCCGGGCCGATGAACCAGGACCACCTCCCCGTCACGCGGCAGCGCGAGGCCGTCGGGCACGCCGTGCGGGCGATGTACATGTACTGCGGGATGGCGGACATTGCCGCGCTGGACGGCGACGCCGGCTATCGCGAGGCGGGCCTGGCGCTGTGGGACGACGTCTTCGAGCGGAAGGTCTACCTGACGGGCGCCGTCGGGGCGCGCCGCGACGGCGAGGCGTTCGGCGCCGCGTTCGAGCTCCCCAACCGGACCGGCTACGGCGAGACCTGCGCGTCGATCGGCAGCGTCTACTGGAACCAGCGCCTGTTCCTGCAGACCGGCGACGCCCGCTACGTCGACATGCTCGAGCGCACCCTCTACAACGGGGTCATCGCGGGCGTCTCGCTGAGCGGGGACCAGTTCTTCTACACGAATCCGCTGGAAGCCGACGGGCGCTTCGCGTTCAACAGAGGCGCGCGCACCCGGGCGCCGTGGTTCGACTGTTCGTGCTGTCCGACGAACCTGGCCCGCTTCATCCCGGCCATCCCGGACTACATCTACGCCACCCAGGGGGACGTCCTCTACGTCAACCTGTTCGCCGCCAGTCGGGCGACGATCGCGCTCGGCGGGGGCTCCGTGGCCCTGGCGCAGAGCACGCTTTATCCCTGGGACGGGGCGATCGCCATCGCCGTCACCCCCGATCGCCCGCGCCCGTTCGAGCTGCGCGTCCGCATCCCCGGCTGGGCCCGAGGCCGCCCGTTGCCCTCCGAGCTCTACCGCTATGCCGGCGACGAGGCGGAGAGCGTCTCGCTGTCCGTGAACGGGCAGCCCGTTCGAGGGGAGCTGGCCGGCGGGTACGCGTCGCTGTCGCGGACCTGGTCGGCCGGCGACGTGGTGTCGTTGAACCTGCCCATGCCGCCGCGGCGGGTGACGGCGGATCGGCGGGTCGTCGACGATCGCGGCAAGGTCGCGCTGGCGCGCGGCCCGCTCGTTTACTGCGCCGAGGCCGCCGATCATCGAGACGCGTCGGTGCTCGACCTGGCGGTTCCCGACGGCGGGCGGCTCACGGTGGGGTCGAGGCCCGACGGCGATAACATCTTGGGGGGCGCCTGCGTGCTCGGCGCCGCCGCCGTCGACCGGGCCGGCCGCCCGCGCCAGCTGACCGCCATCCCGTACTACGCCTGGTCCAACCGCGGTCCCGGCGAGATGGCGGTCTGGTTCCCCCGGGGGTGAGGGCGCTAACGCGCTGTTTTCAGACCGCGAAAATCGGCCCGCGGGCCGGGCGGTTCTGGTCGATTGACCGGGCGCCGTTACAAACGTAGATTTGGGAGCTGCTTCGCCGAAAACTTAGTTTCATTGCGCGGGAGTTCGCATGCGTCGGTTGACTCTCTTAAGCAACGTGGGGCTGGTCGCCTTGCTGTCCGTGGGATGCGCGGGCCGAGGCAATGACGTCAGCCCGTCGGGCGCCGGCGGCAGCGGGACCGGCACCGGCGGAACCAGCGGCGGCGCTGACGCCGGCACGGACGCTGGTGGCGCCGTCCTCGGGATGGCGACCGGCCTGGCGCCCGCCAATCCGTGCACCAGCAGCGCGCCCGGCCCGCGAAAGCTGTGGCGGCTCTCGGCCCCGGCGTTCGCCGCCAGCATCCACAGCATCTTCAACGACACCTCTGGCGCGGCGCCGGTCGCCACGGTGTTCAGCGATCCGGCGGTGCTCGGCTTCTCGATCGACGCCAACTCGCTGCTGGTCCAGGGCTTGAACGCCTCGCAGCTGGAGGACAACGCGGAGGCGATCGCCGCCTGGGCCGCCTCGAGCGGCCAGCTCAATCAGTTCGCCAGCTGCGCCAGCTCGACGAGCGGCACGCCCACCTCCAGCTGCGCGACGTCGTTCATCCAGGCGTTCGGCCGGGCGGCCTTCCGGACCACCCTCGGCGCCAACGATCCGCGCATCACCAGCTACACGAAGATCTTCATGCTCGGCACCTCGAACTCGGACGGCGCGCAGGCGGTGGTCTCCGCGATGCTGCAGTCGCCGTACTTCCTCTACCGCAGCGAGCTGGGGACGCAGAGCGGAGGCACCTTCGCGCTCACCGCCTACGAGGTGGCGAGCGAGCTCTCCTACACGCTGACCGGCACCACGCCCGACGGGACGCTGCTGGCGGCGGCCGACTCGGTCGCCGCCGGGAACCTGTCGATGTCGTCGATGGTCGACCAGCAGGCCATGCGGCTCCTGGCCAGCGGCACCGCCAGCAACGCCACGGCGGTCATGGGGTTCATGAACGGCTGGCTCGGCCTGCCGCGGCTCTTCACCACCGCCAAGGACGCCACCATCTACCAGATGTCGGCCACCACCCAGAACGAGATGGCCACCGAATCGCAGGACCTGATCGTCGAGGCGTTCAATGGCAACGGGACCTTCGGCTCGGTGCTGACCGCCGACCACTCGTTCCTGAACGCCGACCTGGCGACCTTCTACGGCATCCCGACCAGCGGGCTCGGGTCGTCGTTCACCAGCGTCAAGTACGCCGGCCTCACCACCCGCGACCCGGGCCTCTTGGCCACCGGCACCATCCTCAACGGGTACGCCCGCCCGGACACCGACTCGCCGACCCAGCGCGGGCACCTGGTCCGCTCGCGGATGCTCTGCCAGGACATCTCGCCCCCGCCTCCCGGCCTCAACACGACGTTCATGCCGTCGTCGACGCCCGAGTCGACCCGCGACCACTTCATCAACGAGCACGAGAAGGGCGTCTGCGGCACCTGCCACAAGCAGATGGACTGGATCGGGTTCGCGTTCGAGAGCTACGACGGCTGGGGGCGCTACCGCACGACGGACAACGGTTTCGCCGTCGACGACAGCGCCACCATCTTCGGTGATCCCGAGGGGAACAACGACAACGTGAACGGGCTGTCCGGCGCGGGCAGCCTGTCGGCCTTCCTGGCGCAGAGCGACGACGTCACGCACTGCATGGAGCGCTACTGGACCTATTACACCTACGGCTCCAGCACCTGGGCCCAGGACGGCTGCACCTACGACGCCGTCTACAACGAGTCGCAGGGGAACGGCTTCGCGCTCAAGAGCGTGCTGATGGCCATCCTCCACGCGCCGAACTTCACGACCCGCGTTCAGGACCAATAGCTTAAGAGGAGGGGACCGCCATGCCGAGCCGCAGGCAGTTCGTGGGGAGCGTCGGTGCCGGCCTGCTGCTGGCGCCTTTCATCAACATGGCCGTGCACCGCCGCGCGCGGGCGGCCAACCAGTCCAAGCGGCTGCTGATCTTCTCGACGATGGGGACCTACCCGCCGCTGTGGACGCCGACCGGGATCTCCGGCGAGTCGATCACCACCTGGAGCGACATGACCGAGCCGCTGTCGCAGATCGCCGACAAGGTGGTGCTGGTCGAGGGGATGCCCAGCATGAACCCCAACGACGGCCACGGCTCGCAGGACGGCCTGACCGGACAGACCAGCCCCTGGACCACCGACTCGACCGGCAAGCACATCGTGACCAGCTCGGTCGACCAGTACATCGCCAGCATGACGGGGTCGGGCTTCGGCCGGCCGATCGCCTCGCTGCTCCTGGGCGCCAACACCAACCTGAACAACGGCAAGACCCAGTACTACGGCGGACCGGCCGGCACCAACCTGCCGACGATCGGCTCGCCGACCGACGCCTACACCCAGGTGTTCGGCGCCGCGATGCCCAGCGGGACCTCCGCCGCCGCGCTCCTGGCGCGGCGCCAGAGCATCCTCGACACGATCACCGCGGAGATCAACGGCCTGGAGATGAACCTGGGGAGCACGGAGAAGATCAAGCTGGACGCCCACCTCGATTCGATCCGGCAGCTGGAGAACAAGCTGACCTCGACGTCGACGACCGGCGGCGGGTGCACCAAGCCGGCGATGCCGGCGGCCGACAGCGCGCTGCAGTTCATGGGCAACCTGGACACGCTGGCGGCCAACGCCCTGCACCAGCAGATCATCCTGGCCGCCTTCGCCTGCGACATCACGCGCATCGCCTGCCTCGAGTACGGCAACGATCAGTACCTGCTGGTCAACCAGAGCGGGTTCCCCGCCGACGACGAGCACGCCGGCTACATCCACAGCGGCGCGATGTCGAACTACGCCAGCCTGATCAAGTTCGAGGCCTACCTGGCCACCCAGTTCGCCACCCTGGTGACCGCGCTGTCGACGACGCCCGATCCGCTGGACAGCACCAAGATGCTGCTCGACAACACGTTCGTCCTCTGGGCACGCGACATGGGCGACGCGCAGAACCACAACCAGCAGTCGATGCGCTTCGTCCTGGCCGGCGGCAACGGCGGCTACCTCAAGACCGCCGCGGGCGGCCGCTACATAAAGTCGACGGAGCGGCACGAGCGGATCCTGCTCAACGCCTGCGAGGCGCTGGGCGTCTCCAGCTACAGCGGCTTCGGCGATCCCGCCTGTCCCAACAAGTCCCCGCTCCCCGACATCGCGGCCTAGCCGCCGGCCCGGCTCCGCTCGTGCCAGTTAGGGGGCGTGAGGAGCGGGTATCCCCTCCGTGCTCAAACAGTCCTCGCGGTCGGGCCCGGATCTGCTCGGCACGTTCAGTGGCCGCTGCGGAACTGCGCGCGGAGGGGATACCCACTCCTCACGCTTCCCAGCCGGCAGCTCGCTCCACCTTGGAACGCATCCCTGTCGGATCCTGAGGGGCGCACCTGGGCGGGAGCGAGACGCAGGCGGTGGGAGGGCCGTGGGGGTCCCTCCCGCGCGCAGTTCCGCAGCGCCTGCTGGGCGCGCCGAGCAGATCGAGGCCCGACCGCGAGGACTGTTTGAGCACGGGAGGGACCCCCACGGCCCTCCCACCCGACGCCGAAGGCGAGCGAAGCCCGCTCGATCGCGTCGAAGCGAAAGCGGCCTAGCCGCCGCGGCGTCAGCCCAGCGCGATCTCGAGCCGCGTCACCGAGGCGGGCGGAAAGTCGTAGACCAGCGACGAGCCGTTCATCGCCACGGTCGTCTCCCGCGGGTGGACGCGGTTGGGCTCATCGAAGCTGTTGACGGCGTGGACGTCGTTCTCGGCGAGCGTGGTGCACCGGACGGGCGTGGCGGCCGAGCCGGCGCCGCCCCCCAGGACGATCTCGGTCGCGCGCGTCTCGCGCAGGTCCGGGTTGGTCACCGTCAGGACCAGCTGCTTGTCGCGGCGGGAGGCCGAGCCCATGAGGCCGCGCATCGTGGCCGGTTGCCCGTTGCGCGTGTACTTCGCCGCCGGCGCGCTGAACACGGTCCGCACGGACTCGGCGCCCTGGTGGGGCGCGTACATCTCCAGCACGTGGAAGGTGGGCGTCAGGACCAGCTTGTCGCCGTGCGACTGGGACAGGAACGGCGACTGCAGGCAGTTGATCAGCTGGGCGACGTTGGCCATCGCCACCTTGTCGGCGTGGCGGTTGAACGTGTCCAGCGTCAGGCCCGCCAGCACGGCGTCGCGCATCGTCGACTGCTGGCCGAGCAGGTGCGTGTCGTCGACCTGGGAGCCCGGCCGGTACCAGGCGCCCCACTCGTCGACGACCAGCTTGACCTTGTGGGCGGGGTCGAACGCCGCCATCGCCTTCCAGTGGGCCTCGATGAAGGACTCGCCGCGGTCGGCCTCACGCAGGAGCTCGTACCACTCCTCGTCGGGATATTTGACGGCGTCGCCCTTTCCCTTCTCCCAGTCTGTCGTGCGCCCGCCGCTGACGTTCCAGGCGTAGTGGTGGAGGCTGTAGCCCCAGATCCGGCTCACGCCGTGGCGCTCGGCGATCTTGGCGAAGAAGCGCCGCGTCCAGTCGAGATCGTCGTCGCTCGAGCCCGCCGCCACGAACGACAGCGCCCCGCCGTCCGGCACCCACTCGATGAAGCGGCGAAACTCCGAGGCGTACTCCTCGGGCGTGAAGTTTCCGCCGCAGCCCCAGGGCTCGTTGCCGACGCCCCAGGTGCGGACGCCGAAGGGGGCGCGCTCGCCGCTCGCCACCCGCAGGTCGGCCGGCGTCGTGCTGCCGGGCGGGCTGTTGCAGTACTCGACCCAGTCCATGAAGTCGCGCGGGCTGCCGCTGCGCACGTTGACCGCCAGGTACGGCTGGGCGCCCACCAGCCGGCAGAAGCGCACGAACTCGTTCGTGCCGAAGGCGTTGTCCTCGACCTTCGAGGCGCCTCCCCAGAAGGTGGTGTGGCGCGGGCGGTGCGCCCGGGGACCGACGCCGTCACGCCAGTTGTAGCTGTCGGCGAAGCAGCCGCCCGGCCAGCGGATGACCGCGGGGCGCAGGCGCCGGAGCGCCTCGACCAGCGACTTGCGGATGCCGCCGACGTTCGGGATCCTGGAGCGCTCGCCGACCCAGACGCCGCCGTAGACCACGGCCCCCAGGTGCTCGACGAAGTGGCCGTAGATCTCGGGGGCGATGCGCCCGATCGGCTCGCGCAGGAGGACCTCGATGCGGGCGTCCGCCGCGCGCGCGCCGGCAGGCTGCGCCGCGCGCGCCCCCCGCAGGCCGGCCGCCACGCAGCTCGCGCCGCCGGCGGCGAGCAACCCCTTGAGGAAGTGTCGTCGCTTCACCGGCGCCCAACGTAACCGATCGTGATCGACGGGATCTGATAATCGTCCCAGGAGGGCGTGTGGTTGTCGTCGGTCGCGGGCTGGTTCCAGAGATAGAGCGCGGGGTAAGTGGCGTCGATCGTCCCCGCGGTGACGGTCATGGCCGCCAGATAGAGCTGCGCGTGCCCGCTGCGCTTCGACGAGAAGACGACCCAGTAGTAGGTCTTGCCGTTGGCGGCGGTGGTCGCCTCGGGCGACCACTTGGCCCAGTCGTTGGTGACGCCCGGGCTCTGCGCGCCGCTCTGGCAGGCGGGCGGGTCGTTGGCGCCGAATCGGGTGGCCGTCCCGCCGCCCGCGGGAACGACCAGGACCTCGGCCTGCGGGTTGCTGTACGAGTCGCCGGTCCCCTGGAAGCGCGTGAAGGCGAGGTAGGCGTCGTCGGGCGAGAAGGCCGGATAGTACTCGGTGTAACCGGGATCGGCGGCGCCGGTGACCTTCTGGGCCGTGCCGCCGGCCCGGTTCCCGTAGGGGACCGCGTAGAGGTCGCCGGGGCCGTAGGAGAAGCGGCCGTCGGCGAAGGAGTTGCCGGACACATAGACGATCTGCGTCCCGTCGTGGCTGAAGGTCGCCTCCGCCGCGCCGCCGGGATCGCCCGTCCGGGCGACGGTCCCTTGCTCGCCGTCGGTGTCGAGGTTCACCCACAAGAGCTGCCCCTGGTTGTCGCCGTCCATGAGCAGCACGACGTGGTCGCCCATGCTCCAGTGGCTGCGCGAGTAAGCCGGGATGCCGCGCAACATCCGGATGACCGCCAGCTGCGCGGTCGTCACATACGAGGGGACCTGACCCAGCGCCGCCCCGCTGATCTGCGCGATGGAGTCGTAGAACGTGTGCGGGCTGCCGTTGTCGTGGGGACCCAGCTGGAACCCGACGCTGAGCCCGTCGGGGGTGGCCGAGTGACAGCCGATGCAGCCGTCGTTCTGGGCGGTGTTGATCGCGGGCGAGACGAGGGTGCTGCTGGTCAGCACGTCCTCGACCCCCTCCTCGCCGACGCCGAAGCCCCGCAGGATGCCGTCGGCGCCGCCGCTGGGGAGCGCCCAGTAGACGATCTTCCCGGGCGCGTCGACGGGGGCGATGGTGAAGTCGGCCATGGCCGGCGGCGACGGCGGGTTCTGCACCGTGCCCGTGCCCGAGAGCGTCAGCGCGCGAACCGTGACCGCGACGGGCTGATCGTTCACCGAGACGCGCAGCCCGTCCCAGATCGCCTTGGGCAGCGTGTAGCTCATCGCGGTCGTGTAGATGACCAGCGGGTGCGCGAAGGACGGGACGGTCAGCGTGATCTCGAACAGGTTCTCGTCGGCGGCCCGGGTGTACTGAAACAGCGGCCGCAGCCAGTTGCGCGGCATCAGCGTCCCCGGCTCTGGCTGGAGCAGGCAGGGCGCGCCGCTAGAGCGGGGCGCGGTGGTGAACAGCGTCGGCGCGTTCGACGGCGCGCCCGGATCGATGATCGGATCGGGCGGAAAGTCGGTGATGGGCGCCGGGCCCGAATCGACCACCGCGGGCCCGGCGTCGCGCGACCCACCGGTGCCGACGCTCGGTCGGCCACCCGTGGCGCCGGCCGAGGAGGCGTCGACCGGCGGGCGCGCCGCGCCGGCCGCGCCGCCGGTGGACGCTCTCCCCGTGACCCCGGCGCACCCGGCCAGCGACACCCCGAGCGCGAGGATGACCGGGGAAAATACGCGCGACGGGACGTTCATGGCCACCGAGCTACCGCACCAGCGTCAACAGGCCCGGCTGCCAGGGGAGCTGGTTGTAGTCGGTGATCGTGGTGTGGACGACGCCCTGGTAGAGGAACTGCAAGTTGCAGGGGTCGACCGTCTGCGTCTCGTCGGGGTTGGTGCGCACGAGATCCCCGCTGCTGATGTCGCCCGTCCAGGCGGTGCCGCTGAAGGTGACGTTGGCCTTGCCGGCGAAGGGAGCGCTCTCGGTCGTCGCCAGCGGGGTCCAGGCTCCCCCCAGATCGGTGGCGGTGAAGGATCGAAAGTACCGTCCATTGGTCCCGATCGCTTCGACGATCATCAGGTACTGGCTCGCGCCCTTCACGGTGTAGACCTGCACGGCCTCGAACAGGTTCTCGCGCGTGTCGGTCATGATGGTCGTCGCGTTGGTGAAGGCGCCCGGGAAGTCACCGATCGCCATCGACGCCCGGTGGATCGTCCCGTCGTCGTTGGCAAAGAAGAGGTAACAGGTCGTGCTGTTGCAGAGGACCGTCTCGTCGATGGAGGTGCCGTTGTAGAGCTGGTTCGGGCCTTGCCAGCCCGAGGCGTTGGTCGGATCCGTCGAGGTCAGATAGGTGAAGGCCCACGGGCCCCACTCGTACATGAGGATCCAGATGTTCTTCGGCCTGAAGTAGATCAGCGTCGGGGCGACCCCGCCGTAGGGCAGGGGGGTCTGGGTGGCGGTCGCCATCTGGGGCCAATCCGGGAAGGTCATCATGGCGCCGGCGTAGGCCCCCGAGCTGTCGACGGTCGACATGTAGACGATGTGCTGGTTGTTGTAGACGACGCTGCTGAAGTCCTTGAGCGAGACCCACCCGGATTTGGGCTGAGCGAGCGCGGCCGTCGACGTCCACTTGAAGGTCGTGGGGAGCTGGCAGGCGCCGGCGGTGCCCGAGGTTCCAGCGGTGCCGCCGGTGCCCGACGCGCCGCCGGTGGCGTTTCCGCCCCCACCGCCCGAGCCACTCTTTCCCGCGCCGCCGCTGGATCCGCCGCTGCCGGTCGCGCCCGCGGCGCCCCCGGTCCCGGTCCCGCCGGCAGAACCGCCTTTCCCCGACGCGCCGCCGGTCCCCGCGCCCGCCCCGCCGCTGCCGGTCGAGCCCGACGATCCGCCGGTGCCGGTCGATCCGCCGCTCGCGGGAGACGTGCCGCCGCTGCCGGGCGCGCCGCCGCTGGCGGTATCCCCGCCGCGTCCGCCGCCGGCGGCGTTGACGCCGCCGCTCCCGTTGTTGCCGGTCGTCTGCGCGCTGGCGCAGGCGAGGAGGAGGGAGCAGCAGATCACCAGACCGCTCCCGGGAATGAATCGAGCTTGGGGCTTCACGTGTGTGATCAGAGGGGCGCGGGATCCCATTCGGGTCTATCGAGCTGGGGAGCTCTGGCGATTCGGTGGCGCCGCGTCAGGGAAAACCCGCCCAGGCACAGGCCCCCCATATGAAGAAGTGTGGCCGGGCTCGATTCGGGTCTCCGCGGCGGCGAGGCGGGCGCAGATTTCTGAGTCGCCGCCGCCCGCCGGGGCTCTTCGTTGACAGCGCGCCGGCCGCCGCTCCATTCTTGCCGGGATGGTCCGCGCAGATGGCGGCGCCGAATCTGCGTCCAAGGCGGATCCCGCTCAGCTCGAGACGCTGGCGCGCGAGGCGCTGGGGCAGACGCCGGAGGCCGTTCGGCGGTTCTTGCTGGCGATCTCGCCGACGGTGGGGCGCGCCTGCCGCGGCGTCATGAGCGCCCGCCACGTCGATCTCGAGGACACGATCCAGGAGAGCCTGCTCGACGTCATGCGCGGGTTGCCCAGCTACCGCTTCGAGGGGCACCTGGTCGGCTTCGTCACCAAGGTCGCGATCCGGCGCGCCTTGCTGTCCCGGCGGCGCAGCGTGGCGCGGGTTCGACATCTACAGCTGCTGGACGATCTGCACGATGAGCTGCCCGTGGCCGACGCGAGCGCCGGAGAGCTCGAGCAGGCCGAGGTGATGCGGGACCTGCTGCGCCGTGTCCGACCCATCCAGGCCGAGACGCTGGTCATGCGCGTGGTGCTCGGCTTCTCGGTCGAGGAGATCGCGGTGGCGACCGAGGTCTCGGTCAACACCGTGAAGACGCGGCTGCGGCTGGGGAAGAAGACGCTGCGCCAGCTGCTCACCTGGCAGGCCGCCCAAGCGCCGAAGGAGCCCGGGCGATGAACGCCCAAGAGCACCCCGAGGACCTGATCGATCGGGCGCGGCGGGGCGGTCTGCCGCCCGACGCGCAGGCGGCGCTGGATCGGCACCTGCGCGACTGTTCGGTCTGTGCCGGGCAGGTCGCGCTCGCCGCGCGGTTCGAGCGCGAGCTGGCGCCGCAGCCGCGCGACCACCTCATGTACCAGCGCGCCGTCGAGGGGGCGCTGGCGCGCCTGCAGCAGTCGCCGCTCGGGCGAAGGCGCGCCGCGCAGCCCCGGTGGGCCCGGTGGGCGGCGGCCGCGCTGCTGCTGATCGCCGGCGTGACCGCCGCGGCCGCGGTCGGGCGTCGGGTCGCCCTGCGCTCGGCGGTGCAACCTTCGGTCCCCGTCGCCGTTCCGGTCACCGTCGCGCCGACCGCCCCGCCGAGACCGCCGGTCGAGGCTCCACCACCGGAGGCGCCGCAGGCGGAGACGCCGGTCCGGGCGCCCGCGGCGCACGGCGCCCATCGCCCATCCGCGCCGACGATCACGGCGGGCGAGCTGTTCGAGAAGGGGGTGAAGCTGCAAACGGAGGGGCACGCGGAGGCCGCGATCGCGACCTACCGGCGGCTGCAAGGGACGTTTCCGCAGACGCCCGAGGCGGGGCTGTCGTTCGCGCTGGGCGGCGAGCTCCTCCTCAAGGTGGGACGCCCGGGCGATGCGCTGGCCATGTTCGACCGACATCTGAAAGTGGACGGCGAGGTCGGTGAAGAGGCGCTGGCCGGCCGCGCCGACGCGCTCGAGCAGCTGCACCGGACCACCGAGGCGGTCGCCGCCTGGAAGACCCTGCTGGCCCGCTATCCCCGATCGGTCTACGCCGAGCGCGCCCGCGCGCGACTCGAACAGCTGACCGGGCACCCGTGAGACGCGCGCTCGCGCTCCTCGGTGGAGCGCTGGTCATCTTCGTTTGCGCGCGCGTCGGTCAGGGCGCCGAGCGCGAATCGCGGCCGCCGGCCCGGCACGTCGAGCTCGTCATCGGGGCCACGACGACCGAGGCGGATCTGCTCGAGTCGTCGGTCCGCGACATGCTGGCGTCGAAGGGGCTGGCGGCGGAGGCGACACGCAAGCAGGTGGTGACGACTCAGGACCTGGCCGCCGCGATCGCGCCACCCCGGGAGGCGACGCCCAGCGTGGCCAGGGTGCTCGTCGACCTGACGGTCCCGGGTCAGGCCACGTTGTTCCTGATCGATCCGCGCCGCGGTCGGGTGTTCGTGCGGCGGATGGCCCTGGCGCATGGCCTGGACGCGGTCGCGCGCGCCAGCCTGCGCTTCGTGGTCGAGCAGTCGATAGATGCGATCCTCGAAGGGCGGGACATCGGCATGAGCCGCGAAGAGTTTCAGCGCAGCGTCCTCCCGCCGGCGCCTCTCCCGCCGCCGCCGGTCGAAACGCCGCCGCCTCCTCCTCCGGTGCCCGCCGGCACCGACATGCGGCTGGCCGTCGGCTATGAGGCCATGGCGATGGGCTCGTCCCAGGTCCAGCAAGCGGGCAAGCTCGAGGTCGCCGCGTATCTCGGCCGCGTCGAGGTCGCCGCGGCGGCGCGCCTGGCGCTTCCCCTCTCGGTGTCGGGCGGCGGCGCGGAAGCGCGTCTCCAGACAGCCAGCCTCGGCCTGGCGGCGGCGTGGAAACTGCTGACCTCCGGGAACCTGTCGCTGGCGGCGGGCGTGGGGGCGGGCTTCGATCTGACGCACGTCGCACCCGCCGTCACGAGCGCCGGCCTGGAGGCCGCGGCCGCGTTCTGGGCGGCGAGCCCCTGGCTGGACCCGTTCGTGTCGCTCGAGCGCTGCTTCGGCCGCCTCGCGCTGGCGCTCGCGGTCGGCGCCGAGATCCACCCGCTCGACGAGCGCTACGCGATCACCGGCGGAAGTCAGACGGTGGACGTGTTCGTGCCCTGGCGGGTGCGCCCGGCCGCGCAGCTGACGCTCGGCTACGTCTTCTAGCGCGACGCCTGATAGATCTGGCTGTGCCCGCTGCGGTCCGAGGCGAAGAGGATCAGGGTGCCGTCTTGCGACATCCAGGGGCCGGTCTCGTTGTGGGCGGTGTTGAGCTCGGTGATGGGCGCCAGCGAGGTGAACGGCGAGCTCTCGTCGGGGCGCGCGGCGGCGAACAGATCCGCTGTTCCCCCCTGCGTGAGCCGTCGCGAGGCGAACACCAGCCCGCTGCCGTTGGAGAACAGCGCCGGATCCGTGTCCTCCCAGGCCGAGTTCAGCGCGCTGAGCTCGACGGCGGTCTGCCAGACCGCGGAGCTGTCGGGGCGCGTCGAGCTGAAGAGGTGAGCGGCCGTCGCGGTTCCACGCTGCGAACCGAACGCCAGGTTGAGCTCGGTGCGATCGAGGCTGGGCGCCTCGTCGAGGGTGGACGAGCCCAGGGCGGTCACCAGCATGGGCATGCCCCAGGGCGTGTCGCGGGTGCGTCGCTGGAAGACCCAGAGCTCTAGACCGGCGCCCCCGCGATCGCTCGCCAGGACCATGGTCAGCCCGTCGACGGTCACCTCGGGATCCTGGTCGTTCTGCGGGCTCGACAGCTCGGCCACGATCGAGCTCGGCCCCCACGGGTCGGAGGCGACGGTGCGCGTGCTGACCCAGATGTCGTTCTGGCCGTTGGTCGGCGACGCGAAGTAGAGCTCGAGCCCCTCGAAGGTCATCGTCGGGCCGAAGAGGTCGTCGGTGGCGCTTCGAAGCCCCGACACGAGCTGCGGCGTCCCGAACGGCTTCGACGCCCCTCCGTCGGTGGCGGTGCCCGACGCGCCACCGAGGCCTCCGCCGGCGTCGCCCGGCGCGCCACCTCCGGTGCCGGGAGCACCACCCGAGCCGACGCTCCCGCCCGAGCCGGGAGCGCCGCCCGGACCGAGGGTCGCGAACGCCAGGATTCGCTCGGAGTTGCAGGCCGCCAGGGCTCCCAGCGCTCCGATGAAGCAAGCGCCCGCCGCTGCCCTCATGGCCGTCGCAGTATACTGGCAAACCTCGGTGGCCGTGCCGCTCGGGGTGCAAACCAGCCCGATGGCAAGCCACTCCGACGGCAAACCACTCCGACGTAAAGACGCCTCGCCGGGCACGAACATCAGGAGACGGTTGCCCCGCGCCTCGGCCCCAGTTGCCTCAATTACCCCCGTTGGCCCCCTTGCTCTAGTGGGAGGAACAGTGAAAGACGCCCCGCATCGTTCCAGCTTGATCCTGCTCATCATGATGTCGGTCGGTGTGGCGTTGGCGGCGGGTTGTGGGAGCTCCTCGACCGACACGGGACAGAACGGGACCGGGGGCTCCGCGTCGGGGGGAACCTCGGGCGCGACAGGGGGAGCCACCGGTGCGGGTGGGACCACCGGCAGCGGCGGCGCGACCGGAACCGGCGGCCTCGAGGGAACCGGCGGCGTCGCGGCGACGGGCGGGACGACCGGCCAAGGTGGCGCGACCGGCACCGGCGGCGCGACCGGCCAAGGTGGCTCGTCGGGCGCGACCGGCACCGGCGGCAAGGGCACCGGCGGCGCCACGAGCACCGGCGGCACGACGGGCCAAGGTGGATCGTCGGGCGCGACCGGCACCGGGGGCGTCAAGGGGACGGGCGGTTCCTCCGCCACCGGCGGCGCGACGGGCACGGGCGGTACCACCGGCGCCGGCGGCGTCTCGGGCACCGGGGGAACCATGACCGCGGACAAGGTCTTCAATCCGTGCCGGTTCCACTTCGGAACGATCGACACCATCGCCACGGCGAATCCGTCGATGATCCCGCAGCTCGACTTCTTCACCCCGGGGTGGATGGGGCAGAGCGACACGTTCGACATGAGCTCGGTCTGCAAGGAGGCGACCGGCAGCGGCGCGCTGGCGAACCAGGTGCCGGTGATCGTCGCCTACGTGGCGGCGTTCTACGTCAAGCGCCACAACGGGCTCTGCGACTGCAACGTCACCACCTGCGGCACGAACAACGACCTCTGCCACAAGGGGGCCGCGGACATCACCGCTGCGATGTCCAGCATCCTGGCCGTCTACAAGAGCTACGCGCAGGGCTTCGCCAGCTGCTACGGCACCACGCGGCCCATCGTGTTCGAGATGGAGCCCGACTTCTATCAGTACACGGGGAGCAGCGAATCGTCGCCCTGGACGTTCGCGCAGGCCGGCCAGATCATGGGGCAGTTCGTGGCGGCGATGAAGCAGTATCTGCCGAACGCCGCCTTCTCGATGGACATCTCGCCCTGGGTCGGCACCAACAACAACACCGGCAGCGACGGGTCGGACAACGGAAAGAACTGGTACTCCAACTTCGACCTGACCCAGTTCACGTTCATCAACACCTCGGGCGGCAGCACCGACGCCGCGACGGCCAAGATCCGGAGCGACGCCATGACCTGGGCGGGCGTCAGCCAGGTGACGGGGAAGCCGATCCTGGCCGACACCGGCTATGGCGTGAACGGAAGCTCGGCCGGCCCCGACCCGGCCTGGGACAGCCCGACCAACATCAACGCGCGGATCACGGACGGCGTCATCTCGATCAGCCAGTACAACCCGTCGTCCAGCTGGGGCTCGACCATCTCCAGCGACCGGTCGCAGCTGAACACGCCGAAGTTCTGCCCGTAGGCGGGCTCCACCGCGGTGACGAAGACCCGACCCGGAAAAAACGACTGACGCCGACTACGACGAGATCCCCTGGCGGCTCGGGCTGCTCACCCAGATTCAGTAGCGTGCCGGGCGCACCCCCTCACGGAGGGGAGACGGCCTTGGGCTCGTCCGCGCCGCCCGTGAGCGTGAATCGGTGCAGCACCTTCAGGTCGGCGTCCAGCAGGCTGACCGAGAGCGTCTTGCGGTCCGCCTCGACGACGGCGAACCCGTTCTTGGCGGCGGCGTAGAGGGCGCGCGGCGACGGCGTGATCGGGTAGGTCCCCGCCCCGCCACCGCCGGCGATCACGAAGTGAACGCCCGCGTCCGGGGCGAGGTGCTCGAGATCGTGCTCGTGGCCGCAGAGGTACAGGTTCGCGCGGCCGCGCAGGATGGGCAGGAGGCTCTTCGCCAGCGCCGGGTCGTCCCCGTAAGGGCCGTCGGCGACGATGGGGTGGTGGCCGTAGACGACCTTCCACCGCGCCTTGCTGCGGCCGAGCTCGGCGTCGAGCCAGTCGAGCTGGGCGCGCGTGACCAGGTTCGTGTCCAGCGCGAAGAACTGCACGGGACCCGCGACGAACGAGTACCGCGTGGCCGGCATCCGCCATCCGTCCGCGCCGCCGGCGTGCATGACCTCGGCGGCCGGGCTGTCCGCCAGGACCCAATCGTGGTTTCCCAGCGTGGCGAAGATGGGGATGCGCAGCGGGCCATAGAGGCGCTCGAATTCGCGTCGCCAGCGGTCGTCCGTCGGCGTCGGCATGCCGGCGGGGTAAAAATTGTCGCCGAGCGTGAGCGCCAGGTCGAAGCGCTTGTCGGCGTGGGCGCGCTGCATCGCCCCGGCGATCTGCTCCTGGTGGCTGCCGCCGTCGCCAAAGTCTCCGAAGGCCAGCACGCGCACCTTCCCCCTGCTGCGCGTCTTCACCTCGAAGACGGGCGGCGCCTCGCGCAGGAAGCGCGGAAGGTTCTGGCCCAGGGCGAAGACCTGGTAGCGCTCCACCTCGCGCGCCAGCCGCGCACGACGGCCGGGGTCGGAGGCGGCGTCGAGCCGCCCCTGCAAGCCGCCCAGGATCTCGCCCAGCAGCACGCGCCGCCAGGCGTTCCCGGCCGCCAGCGCCACCTCATCCGAAGGATCGGTGGCCAGGATCTTGCGGAGCAGCTCCGGCGCGCCGGGCAGCCAGGTCATCTTGCCGACCAGCGCCGCGCGCTTCTTGTCGTCCCTCTCGGCGCGGTACGCCTGCTCGAGTTGCTCGAGGTTGGGGGCCGCCGCCGGCGCCGCCGCCTGCTCGTCCGAATCGACCTGCGAGCGTACCCGCGGCGGAGCGGCCAGCAAGACCGCCGCCAGCAAGGCCAGATGGACGATCCCAGCGCGTCGCCCGCGTCGATGACGCTCCGCCGAGGTCGCCGGGATGTGTCGTTCAGGGGGCATCGGGGTGCCGGCTCTCGAAGTCTTGCTCCGCGCGCTCGTTCCATTCGACGACGCCGCGCATGGCGTCCTCGTAAGAGGCAGTGTAGTCGAAGCTGAGGACGAGGATCCCGGCGACGCTGGTGGCGAGCAGCGGCCAGTCGCGGTGCCAGGTGAGGTCGGCGCGACGGTCGTAGGCCACGACCACCGGCGCGACCACGGCGGCGAGCGCGGCCAGGGCGATCGCCAGACGAATGGTTCCGCTTCCGGACCGGCCGACGTAGAACTGGCCGAGCCCCGGGACGATCGACAGCTCGGCGGCGGTCGACTTCCTCTTCATCGGGACGCGCTCGGCCTCCTGGGCGAGGGTGCCGAGCGGCGTGTTCGGCTGTTCCGCGATGAGGGCGGCGAAGGCCTCTCGACCGGTCTCTCGCGGCAGCCCCAGGACGTCGCTGTTCGGGTAGGCCCACCCGAGGCGGTAGAGCGTCAGGGGCCGAAGCGCCGTCCGGGGCTTCTGCACGAGCAGCGTCTCCCAGAGCTGGATGGCGGCGTCGGTCGACCGGAGCCGCACGTCGAGCAGATCGAGCGAGCCCGCGAAGGACTGCAGCACCGGGAAGTCGGTCACGGCCGCGGCGAACTCGACGAGGGATGACGTGATGCCGCGCGAGGGCAGGGCGTACCGGTACTGATAAAGCGCCTCGGCCTGCATGAAGAGGACGCGCTCGTCGCGCGGGACGCCGAGCGGGGCGACGCGCGCCTCGGTGCTCTCGAGCCGGCGTTGCGCGCGCGCGAACGTGGCGTCCTCCGGCGGGATCAGCACCGTGGAGGCGCAGCCGAGCGACGTCGGCGCCAGGGCGAGCGCTCCGCACGCCAGCGCGAGACCCAAGGAGGAGCGGCGACCCGACACGCCGCGGGACCTTAGCGCAAACGACCGCCAGGCGCCGCGGTCCGTGCTATGGGGGGGCCGGTGCCGATCACCACCATCCTGTTCGACGCCGGCGGGACGCTGGTCCACCCGAACTTCGCGCGCATCGCCGGAGAGCTGGCCGCCGAGGGGGTGGCCGCCGACCCGGCGGCCCTGGCCCGCGCCGACGCGCGCGTCCGGTTCGAGATCGACCGGGCCGACGTCATCGCGGCGACCAACGACGGCGGCCGCTTCCGCCGTTACCTCGACGCGCTCGCGGGCGCGGCGGGCCTGGCGCGCCTGCCCGATCCGGTGTTCGAACGCCTCGACCGCTACCACCGCATCCACAACCTGTGGGAGGACGTGCCGGCGGAGGTGCCGAGGGCGCTCGAGCGCCTGCGCGGGCGGGTCCGGATGGGGGTGATCTCCAACTCGAACGGCACCGTGCGCGCCAAGCTGGCGCGCGTCGGCCTGGCGCGGTACTTCGAGATCGTCGTCGACTCGCACGAGGAGGCGATCGAGAAGCCCGATCCGCGCATCTTCACGCTCACTCTCGACCGGATGGGCGTGGCCGCCGCCGAGGCGGCCTACGTCGGCGACCTCTATCACGTCGACGTGGTGGGAGCGTCGGCGGCCGGGCTCGCCACCTTCCTGCTCGACCCGCTCGACCTCTACGGCGCCGTTCCGGTGCGCCGGCTCCGCTCGCTGGCCGAGCTTGCCGCGGGGCAAGAGGCGTAGGCGACGGGGCGGCCCCGGGATCTTCGACCGCGCGGGGACGGAGGTGTCTCTCCAGGCCGTGAAGACGACGGCCGGCAGCTGGGACCAGCGCGGCGTCCGCTCGAGGGCGAACAGCAGCAGGTCCTCGGCTCCCAGTTGGTCGAGCGCGGCGCGAGCCAGCGATCAGGTCTGTCGCCAAATTCGGAACCGAACCTCGACCGACACAATCCTGCCTCTCCCGACTGGTCGACCGCGCGCGGGGGGCGGCGCCGCCGATCGCGCGCCCGCGGCCGTGACGTCGGGCACCGGCCTCGAGCGTGGCAACCGCGGGCGATCCAGTAAAAGCCCGCGGGCCTCCCTCGGGCGCGCACACGACGGCGCGCAACGCTTAGATCGAGGATCATGCTGCGACGAGGGTGGCGGTGCGAACGGATGGCGGGCGGCGTCGTGCTCCTGGTCGCGGCCGCGAGCTGCGGCGGCGCTCGCCCGGGCGGGTCGGCCCTCGCCGGCGCGGCGACGGCCGCGGCCGGCGTCACGCTCGACGTACGGCTCTTGCTGGTCGCGGTCGACGGGAACGAGCCGGCCCTGGCCGCCATGCGCGGCGAGCTCGACGAGATCGGCACACCCTACACGGTGGTGACCACGGCGAGCGCGCCGGTCGTCGCGTCGGCGCTGTCCGACAACCCCGGACACGGTCTCTACGACGGCATCGTGCGGGTCGCCTGCGGCGCCGGGACCGGCCCCGACGCGGCCTCGGTCTCCGCGCTCGACGCCTACGCCGCCGCGTTCGGCGTCCGCTCGGCCTGCCTGTTCGCGCGCGGCGACACCGCCCTGGGGCTGGGTGCGGGGAACAGCGTCGACACCCGCACCGCCCCGATCTCGCTGCAATACACCGCGGACGGGACCTCGGTGTTCGGGTGGTACGCGACCAACGCCCCGGTGCAGGTCAGCGGCGTCGCCGCCGTGCTGGCCGCGCCCACCGACGCGACGACGACGCCGCTCCTGGTGGACCCGTCGGGTGACGCCGCGGTGGCGATTCATCGGTTCGCGGACGGGCACGAGCTGATGCTGCTGACGTTCGATCAGGCCCCCGGCGCGCCCCATTCGTCGCAGCTCCTCTGCGGCGTCGCCAGCTGGCTGGGGCGCGGGGTGTTCATCGGCGAGAAGCGCGCCTACCTGACGCCGCAGCCCGACGATCTCTTCATCGGCACCGTCCTCTCCGACGGCACCACCTTCAGGATGAGCGGCGACGACCTGCGGAGCGTCGCGGCCTGGCAGCAGCGCGTGCAGGCGATGCCGGTGGGGACCAGCTTTCGCGTCACCTTCCCGTTCGTCGGCGTCGAGGCCTCCGACAGCGACGATCTGACGCAGGCGGCACGCCAGGTCGGCCCGCAGTTCTTCTTCGTCAGCCACACCTTCGACCACCACCGGCTGGACGCCGCGACCTCCGACCAGATGACCACCGAGCTGACCAAGAACGACGCCGTGATGCAGAAGTACGCCTTCGGTCCCTACGACAAGACCAGCCTCGTCACGCCGGACATCAGCGGCCTGGCGAACGCTCAGATCCTGCAAGCGGCGGTCGACTGGGGGATCCAGCGGGTCGTGTGCGACGCCACGCTGGCCAGCTGCCGCGGGCCCGCCCCCAACACCGGCCTGTCGAACCCGGTCGTGCCCGGGATGTTCATGATCCCGCGCCTGGCCACCAACCTCTACGCCAACGTCTCGACGCCCGACCAGTGGGTGTCGAGCTACGACTTTCTCAACAGCGCGGCGGGGCGTGCCGGGTGGTCCATCGGTCAGATCGAGGACAGCGAGAGCAACACGCTGCTGGCTCACCTCCTGGCGGGGGACATCTACCCGGTGATGTTCCATCAGACCAACCTGCGCGCCTACGACGGCACGCACGCGCTGATGACCGACCTCATCGATCAGGTGATCTCCAAGTACGCCGCCCTCCGCGTGTTGCCGATCGTCAGCCTCGCCATGGACGAGATGGGCGCGCGCATGCAGGACCGGGCGGCGCGGGACGCGGCGGGCGTCAGCGCGACCCTGACACCCGGCAAGTCGATCACCATCCGGGCAGCGCAGGCAGTGCGCGTCCCGGTGACCGGCGCCGTCGGCGACGCGGCCGAAGCGTACGGCGCGGTCACCATCTCGCGCGTGACCCTGGCGGCGGGCGCGGAGATCACCCTGCCGCTGGCCGACCCGGCGGCCGACGGCGGCAGCGGGACCGACGGCAGGGGCGACGGCGGGAAAGGCGCCGCCTTCACGGGCCAGCAGGGCGCAGCGTCGACCGGCACCTCCGGCGGCGGCTGCGGATGCGCGCTCAGCCACGACGGACGGCACGACGACCGTCCGGCGGTGCTCTGGATCGCGCTCGCGGCGGCGGCCGTCGCCCGGGCCCGGTCACGCCGGCGCCCGGCCCGACCCGCCCCGTAGCGCCAGCCCGCCCGCCAGCCCTCTTCATTCGTTCGCGCCGCCCCCCCACCGCCTCGCTGAAAGCAACATCCGCGGAATCAAGTGAGCCTTGGCGGTGGCCGGCAGATCGGGCGGCGGCGCGGAGACGGTGCCGGCCGCTCCTCGACCCTCAGCGGTCCGCCCGCCCGCCGCCAGCCGATGGCCGCCATCCACGTCGTGGGTTCCGCCGTTGCCGCGAGGCCGCCCGTGGCGTCCCGGCGGGCGGCCGCCCGGGAGGCGACATCCGCGGAATCAAGTCGGGCCTCTCGGCGCCAGCCCGAAAAGTGGGGACCCGAGCTCCGCGGGTCGATGCCGGGGGGCGCGTTCAGGTGCTTCCGGAAGTTGAGCAGCACGTAAACCATGCTCGCCCGCATCTGCCGCGGCGTCGTCAGCGGGCGGACGTGGTAACGATCGCCGACCACCTTCCCCTTGCGGCGCCCGAGTGCGCGGTTGACGGCGAGCGCCAGTCGGATGGCCAGCCCGTGCATGCCGCCACGGGCCCGGCGCGCCTCGTCCCCCTCGACGATGAAGTGCCCGTGATCTTGCTGGATCGAGAAGTGAATCACGCGGAATCGATCGGCCGACGCCCGCCCGATGGTACGCCGGAGCGCCCCGAACACCCGCGCCGACCTCAGCGACGGGAGCCCAGGCAGCGCTCGGATCGTGACCTGGAGCGGGTATCGAGGATCGACCTTGGCCCGCGTTTCGTGCGGCATCGAAGGCCGCCCGCGTGGCTTTCGCCCCGCCCCCTTCCGTGCCCCGCCCCAGTTTCTCGCCGCCTGGAGCGGCAGCCGCAGCTGCTGCCCGCCTGCCGACTTGATTCTGCGCATGTTCCCCGCTTGTCGGACGCGCGGGGCCGCGGGGTGCGTGGCGACCTCCCGGGTTTGGAGGTGGGACTTGATTGGGCTGATGTTGGAGGCTCGGGGCAGCCGTCCGGGGGGAATGGAGGGGCACTCTTCGGGATGAACGAGAGGGCCGGGCTAGCGGCCGGGCGGCGCGCGGCCGGTGTCGGCGGCCAGGCCGGCGAGGCGCTCGAGCGTCGCGGTGTCGGCCAGGAGCTCGTCGATCGTCCGGCCGGTGCGGTAGGTCCAGTTCCCGGCGCCGACCGTCCCCGGGGTGTTGATCCGCTCGCGGAGGCCCAGGGCGTCCTGGAAGGGGACGAGCGCGATCGTCGAGGGCGCCTGGTAGATCGCCCGCAGGAGAAGATCGCGGGTCGCCTCGTCGAACGGCTGCTCGGGATCGAGGCGCTCGAGGGTGGGGACCTGGCGCAGCGCCTCGCGCTCCTCGCGCGTGAGGCGGTCGTACCACTCGGCGGTGGTGTCGGTGTCGTGGGTGGCGTTGGTGGCCACCGAGGTCTCCGGCCAGGTCGCCGGGTCGCGGAACTGGTCGCCGTCCTTCTCCCAGCGCAGGACGCGGTAGCCGGGGATGCCGATCTTCTCCAGCGACGGGCGCAGGAACGGCGGGACGGCGCCGAGATCTTCGGCCACCGCCTCGCCCCAGCGGTTCATCACCCGCATGATCCGCTCGCCGAGCGGGATCTGCGCCGCCTCGTCCGGGGGAGAGAACCCGCGCGTCTCGCCGTCCACCGAGCGGACGAACGTCCGGTAGAAGCCCAGCGCGTGGTCGACGCGGTACGAGCTGTAGAGATCGCCCGCGCGCATCGAGCGCCCCTTGATCCAGGCGAAGTCGGTGCGCTCCAGCGCCTCCCAGTCGTAGGCCGGCAATCCCCAGTCCTGGCCTTCGGGCGACGCCTCGTCGGGCGGCGCCCCCACGCGCAGGTCGACGCGGAAGAGGTCGCGGTCGGTCCAGACGTCCGCCGAGTCGAGGCCGGGGACGAAGGGGAGGTCGCCCATCAGCTCGACGCCGAGCGCGCTGGCCTCCCGCCGCGCCCGGTGCCACTGCAGATCGAGCTGCCACTGGACCCATTGCGCGCGGAGGATGGCCTCGCGATGCTCGGCCCGCGCCGCGCCCAGCGCCGATCGCTCGCGCTCGCGCAGCCGCTTCGGCCATTCGAGCCACCCCTTGCCGAAGCGCTCGTGCAGCACGGCGAACAGCGCGTAGTCGTCGAGCCAGGCGCGGTGGCCGTTGATGAAGGCGGTCAGCTGGCCCGCGCGGGCGCTCTTCTTGCTCCACTCTTCGCGCAGGAAGCGCTCGAAGCCGAGCGCGATCACGCGGCTCTTGCCGTCGCTGACGGCGCCCCAGTCGACGTGCGGCGTGCTACCGAGGCCGTCGAGCCGCCGCCGGAGGTCGTCGCCCAGCGCCTCCCGGCCGCCCGCGGCCAGGAAGTCCTCGCAGTCGTCCGGGTCCAGGTAGACCGGATCGAGCGCGAACGCCGAGGCGGCGGCGTACGGGCTCCGATCGGCGGCGTTGGCCTGGTTGACGGGGAGCAGCTGGAGGATCGAGTAACCGGCCCGGGCCGCCCAGCGGGCGAACCTGGGGAGGTCGCCGATCGAGCCCACGCCCCAGCTGGACGGCCCGCGGATCGAGAACAGCGGCAACGTCACCCCCGCGCGCCGGCGCCGGCGCTGGCGCTCTTGCCGCGCCACGCGGGAGGGCGCGGCCGCCGCCTCGCGGGCGATCTCCGCCGACAGCGGCTGGCGGAACAGCGCCAGCGAGCGGGGCCCGACCTCGTACGCGCCCGAGAACCGCCCCTCCCGGTGGGGGAGCGAGGTGTCGACCTCCAGCGACCACTCGGCGCCGAAGTCGTCCGGCAGCCGGAAGGTGATCGGCTCGTGGTGGGCGTTCATGAGCACCAGCAGGCCGTCGTCGACCAGGCGCCGGCCGCGGGCGTCGACCATCTTGATGGCGTCGCCGCCCAGCATGAACCCGAACGAGGTGATCCACGGCTTCTGCCAGTCCTCGGGCGCCATCTCGCTGGCGTCGGGGCGCAGCCAGGCCAGGTCCTTGAACTGCGAGTCCCAGATGAAGTCGCCCATCAGGAAGCGGCTGTGCCGGAGCACGCCGTGCTTGCGCCGCAGGGCGATGAGGCGGCGCGTGAAGTCGAGCAGCTCGCGCCGGCGGTCGTCGAGGCTCCAGTCGAACCAGGAGAGCTCGTCGTCCTGGCAGTAGGCGTTGTTGTTCCCGCGCTGGGTGCGGCCGATCTCGTCGCCCCCCAGCAGCATCGGGACGCCCTGCGAGAAGAGCAGGGTGGCCAGCATGTTCCGCTTCTGGCGCTCGCGCAGCTCGACGATCTGCGGATCGTCGGTCTCCCCCTCGGCGCCGCAGTTCCAGGACTGGTTGTCGTCCGAGCCGTCCTGGTTCCCCTCGCCGTTGGCCTCGTTGTGCTTGCCGCCGTAGGCGACGAGGTCGTGCAGCGTGAACCCGTCGTGCGCGGTGACGAAGTTGATGCTCGCCTGCGGCGGCCGCCGATCGCCCTGGTAGAGGTCGGCCGAGCCGGTCAACCGGTAGCCGACCTCCGAGGCCAGGCTCTGGTCCCCTTTCCAGTAGCGCCGGAGCGCGTCCCGGTAGAGGCCGTTCCACTCGCGAAACGGCTGCGGAAAGTTCCCCGCCTGGTAGCCGCCGAGGCCGGTGTCCCAGGGCTCGGCGATGAGCTTCACCTCCGAGAGCACCGGATCCTGGTCGATGATCTGGAAGATGGTGGCGTCGCGGCGGAACTCGCCCTGGCCGGTGCGGCCCAGCGTGGTCCCGAGGTCGAAGCGGAACCCGTCGACGCGCATCTCGGTCACCCAGTACCGGAGCGAGTCGGCGATGAGCCGGGCCGCCTCGTGGCTCGAGGCGTTGACGCTGTTGCCGGTGCCCGTGAAGTCCAGGTAGTAGCGCGCGTCGGGCATCAGCCAGTAGTAGGTGGCGTTGTCGACGCCGCGCAGGCTGAGCGTGGGACCGAGATGGTTCCCCTCGCAGGTGTGGTTGTAGACGACGTCGAGGATCACCTCGATGCCGGCGGCGTGCAGCGCCTTGACCATCGCCTTGAACTCGGCGACCTGCCCGCCGGGCGCGCGGTCGCTGGCGTAGCGCTGCTCGGGCGCCAGATAGGCCAGGGGGCTGTACCCCCAGTAGTTGCGCAGGCCGCGGTCCAGAAGGAACCCGTCGTCGACGTACTCCTGGACCGGCAGGAGCTCGATCGCCGTGACGCCCAGCTTCTGGAGGTGGTCGAGCACCTTCGGGTGTGCCAGGCCGGCGTAGGTCCCGCGCGCCGCCTCGGGGACGTCCGGGTGCCGCATCGTGAAGCCCCGGACGTGCGCCTCATAGATGATGGTGTCCCGCCAGGGGGTCCGCGGCGGCCGGTCGTCCCCCCAGTCGAACCGCGGATCGACGACCACCCCCTTGGGGACCCCCGGCGCGCTGTCGCGCTCGTCGATCGAGAGATCGGCCCGCTCGTCGCCCGGCTTGTACCCGGTCACCGGCTGCTTCCAGTCGACCTCGCCGAAGACCGCCTTGGCGTACGGATCGACGAGCAGCTTGTTGGGGTTGCAGCGGTGGCCGCGCTGGGGCGCGTAGGGGCCATGCACGCGGAATCCGTAGAGGGCGCCCGGCCGCAGGTCGGGCACGTAGCCCTGCCAGGTGTGCCCGCTGACCTCGGAGAGATCGAAGCGGGCGATCTCGCGCGTGGGCTGGGCGGGGTCGTAGAGGCAGACCTCCACCCGGGTCGCCACGTGCGAATAGAGGGCGAAGTTGACGCCGTGGCCGTCGAACGTGGCACCCCGCGGGTGGGGCGAACCCGGCCAGACCTCGTGCATTCGGACAGAACGTAAGTACGTTCCCGGCGAATGCGACCTCCCGAGCGTCGAATCGACGACCACGGTGAGGTGACGCCCACGGCGTGAACATCGGGAAATCGCGCCGGCGCGTGGCCGCGACGCTAGCTCGGCGCGCGCGGCTCCCGCCGTCGGATGCTCTGCCGACGGGGCTCCCACGCCGGCGGCTCGCCCTCGAGCAGCGGCGGCTCACCGTGCATCGCCCGCTCCAGCTGCAGCAGCTGCCGGTACAGCACCTGCCAGTCGTCCCAGCGGACCTGGAGCGCCTTGAGGTCGCGGGTGGCCCGGTCGAGCTCGCGCAGCAGGGTCGGGTCGTGCCTCGCGGCGGCGGGATCGGCGTCGTGGCGCCGCCAGAGCGGGCGCAGCCGGCGCTCGAGCGCCTGGGCCTTCGGCTCGATCGTCTGCAGCCCCTCGGTGTGCACCACCGACTCGGCGATGAGGGCGTGGGCCCAGGCCAGCCGCTCGGGATCGCCGCGCAGGAGCAGCCCGCTTGGGTACAGCGTCATGGCCAGCCCGGCGGTCTCGAAGTGCTCGAGGTGCGCGGGGACGTGCGACCGGAGCGCGGGGCCGCCCAGGCGCATCAGCAGGCGGATCGGGACCGAGACCCACCAGCCGGGCTCGGCGGGGCAGAACGCGAAGCCCTGCCGGTTCAGCACGCGACAGACCTCGCCGGCCACCTGCCCGTAGGCGGCCGCGTCCATCACCAGCGGGACGTCGAGGGCTCGCTGCCGGCGCACGAACGCCGCCAGACGCATCACCGGGACCGAAAGGAAGATGATCCCGAACGACACCGTCAGCCCGACGGTGATGGGAAATCCGCGGAGCACGCGCCGGACCAGCGGGCCGCCGCGCGGCGCGCGCGGCGCCTTGAGGACCACGGCCGTTCCCATGCCGAGCGGGAGCAGGAACGTCAGCGCGACCCAGAGGACGCGGACGGTCCAGTCGGGGACGACGTCCGGCAGCGGGACCAACGCCAGCACCTGGACGGCCAGCTTGGGGCGCACGATCCCGAACAGCAGCACCGGCCAGGCGATCGCCAGGGCGATGAGCGCGGTGAACAGCGTGCGCTGGCGCGCCGTGGTCCGGCCGAACAGCGCCTCGACGGCCCAGGCGCGCCAGAAACGGCTGATGATCCCCATCCTCCGAACCTAGCGCCGGCCGTCGCGACTCCCAGTGCGCCAGGTGGGTTGCGCAGCTCGTGCGCGACGAAGCCGAGGCGCCGCCGTTTCTGCGGACGAGATCGCGCTACTGGCTGTAGCTGGGCGTCCAGCCCGGGAACATGTTGGCCAGCGTGTAGGCGGCCGCCTGGCTGGCGGTCAGCTGGTAGGAGGACCGCGCCGAGGGATCCGCGCCCGCTCCGGTGCTCTGGTACTCGTGGAAGCGCGCGTTCTGCGGCTGGTTGCCGCTCATGGGCACGAAGCCGGCCGCCGCGATGTGGGCGCCCACGTTGGTGTGCAGGTACGCGGTGAACCCGTCCGCGCCCCAGGGGCGTCCGAGCCCCACCGATCCCGAAGCCACCCCGGAGACCGCCGTCAGCTTTCCGCCCAGGAACACGATGCCGTAGGCCACGCTGATGTCCGTGTTCGGGGCCGTCACGGCGCTGCCGCCCGCCACGTTTCGGGCCTCGCAGTTGTCCATCACGGCGGTCGAGCCGCCGAACACGTAGTCGGTGCTCCCCTGGACGTAGCAGTCCTTGAAGTACTGCGTCCCGCCCTTCACGTAGAGCGTGTCCTGGTAGCCGACGAAGCGGCAGCTCAGGAACTGTTCGCGCTGCCCGGAGGCGAGCAGCGCCACCGCCTGCGAGCCCGGCCCGTAGCTGTTTTCGAACGTAAGGTTGGCGGCCGAGAAGTCGTTCGCGCTCAAGGTGACGCTGGCGCTGGCGCTGGTGCCGCCGGCGGCGGCGTTGTTGTCTCCGTAGCTGAGGATGGTGGTCGTGGCGTCGGCGCCGACCAGGCACAGGTTGCTGCGGCCGGCGATCGTCATCTTCTCGGTGTACGTGCCGGCGGCGATGTCGATCCGGACGTGGGTCGTGCTGCCGCTGGGGAGCGAGTTGATCGCCGCCTGGACCGAGCTGAACTGGCCGCCGCTCTTGGCGACCGTGATCGTCTGGGTGATCCCGGGCGGGCACACGGCCGGCGTCCCCGACGCACCCGCGCCGCCGCCGGTGCCGGTGGCGCCGCCGGTCGCCGCGCCGCCGGCGGCGCCGCCCGTTCCGGGCTTGCCGGCGCCCCCGCCGGAACCTCCGGCGCTGCCACCGGTGCCCGGGGCGCCGGCCATGCCGCCGGAGCCCGACTTGCCGGCATTGCCCCCCGCGCCCGTGCCCCCGTGGCCGCCGGTGCCCGGGGCGCCCGCGCTGCCGGGAGATCCGCCGGCGTCGGCGCCAGCCTGGCCGCCTTTGCCCGAGCTGCCACCCGTGCCCGTCGGCGCGGCGCCGCCCGTCCCGAGGCTGCCACCGCTCCCGCCGGTAGCCGCGCCGCCGCCGCCGGTTGCGCCCATCATGTCGCCCCCGGTGCCGCCCCCCGATCCCGGGCTGCCGGGGCTGCCGCCCGTGGCGCTGGAGCCGCCCTCTCCGCCACCGTCGGCCGTGCCGTCCATCCCCTGGCCGCAACCCGCGGCGAGCGAGCCGATGAGGAGACACGAGAGCACGAGACGGGGCATCCGCATGCGGATACATGCGCGGCGCCGCTCAATCGATCACGAGACTTGCGATGAAACGACCGCCGCCGCGCCGTTTCAGAACGGCGTGGTCTTGATACCGGTGACCGATGCGTCGTAGGTCGTCACGGCCGCCCCCGAGCTGACGGTCACGGTCGACCCGTCGGTGAAGGAGATCCCCGTGGCGTGAAAGATCTTCATTCCGGTCGAGGCCTGGATCCTGACGTCGTCGAACACCACGTTCGAGATCTTCTCCTCGGGGAGCCCCCACAGGATCCCGGCGTTCGACGAGCCGGTCGCGGTCACGTTCTTGATGGTGATGTTCTCCCAGATCGGCGTGCCCGCGGTGACGGCCTGGGCCGGATCGGTCGTCGGGTCGCTCGGCAGCGACGGGTAGTACGACTCGATCGAGACCGGGGTCGGAACGTTCGTCATGGTGATGTTCGAGTAGGTCAGGCCCGTCACGTCGCCGCCGTTGCCACGGTACGACTTCATCCGGATGCCGGCGGTCGTCCCGTTCATGGTCAGGTGGTCGACGGTGACGTTGGTGATTCCGCCAGTGGTCCCGCTGCCGATCGTGCACCCGTGGCCGACCCCGAACGTCGAGTAGCCGACGTAGATGTTCTTGCCCGCCATGACGACGTTGTCGTCGCCGCAGGCGACGTCGTTGTTGCAAAAGAACGCGCCGGCGGCGTTGATGTCGACGCCGTCGGTGTTGTTGGGAATGTGTTGCCCGCTGACCGCCAGCGTCGAGATGGTGATTCCGGTGATCGTAACGTCGGTGTCGTTCTTGACCCAGATGTGCTCCTCGGGCGGGTTGATGAGGCGGATCCCGCTCACCTGGACGCGCGTCACGTGCTGGAGGCTGACCTCTTGTGGGCGCGCCAGCGACGGCGTGGCGGTCAGCGCGTTCCACCAGGCCTGGCCCTGGCCGTCGATCGTCCCCGAGCCGGTCAGGGCGATGTCGTGCGAGCTCGCCGGGCAGGTGATGAAGGCCGTGCTGTTGGGGTACGTGCCATACGGCAGCATCTTCAGCGTCGCGCCGGCGGAGAGCTCCAGCCGTGTGCCGCTGCTGATGACGATCGGTCCGCTCAGGAATGTCCCCGCAGGGACCACCACCGTGCCGCCGCCGGCCGCCGCGGCGGCGGTGAGCGCGGCCTGGATCGCCTTCGTATCGTCGGTCTTGTCGTCGCCGACGGCGCCGGTGCTGGCGATGTCGAACGTCCCGGAGCCGATCACCGGCAACGGGACGGTGGCGGGGTTACTCGCGCCGCATGGGTCTGTCGAGCCGCCGGTGCCGCCGGCGCCCGCCTTCCCCGCCGCGCCGCCGGTCGCTGAACCGCCCGCCGCACCACCCGTCCCTGGCTTTCCCGCGGCACCGCCGCTGCCGCCCTGCCCGGTGCCGCCAGAGGCGCCCGTTCCGGCGGCGCCGGAGCTCCCGGCTCTCCCGCCCGCGCCGCCGAGGCCCGAGCCGCCGGCGCCCCCCAGACCGACGGCTCCGCCTGTTCCCTTCACGCCACCGCTACCCGCGGCGGTGCCCGCCTGACCGCCCGCGCTGGTCGTGCCCCCGGCGCCGCCGGTCGAGGTGTTCCCCGGGCTGGTTCCCCCGGTCGTGCCGCCGGTCGCTCCCGCTGCGTCCGTTCGTTCCCCCGCGTCGTCGGCCGGCGGCTGCTCGGCGGCGCCCCCCGCGCATCCGGCCAGAGCGATGGCCAGCGACCAGAGCAGGGCGCGTCGAACGAACGGCTTCTCCATGCGTGCCAATACGCTCGCAGCGGGGAATCGATCAGGAAATCCACGAAGGTCGACGTCCGACGGGGACATCCACGAACGCGTGGCCCCGGCTCGCGAGGTGAGTCACCCGAGCGCCGACGACGGCGGGCTTCTTCGATCCTTCGGCCTTCACCGCGTTCGATCGGCGCGGACCTTAACGCGACCACCGGGAGCGGTTATGAATACCGTGCCTTGTGGCGGCGGCGGCGGCGATCCGGGAGGGAGTCCCTGGTTGATCAGGGGACGTCTGGCCTTTCCAACGGCCTCAGGAAGCGCGTTCGCATCACCAACAGCGGGGCGCTGTTCGGCGCGACCGTCATGGCCGCCACGGCGCCCTTCGACGCGGTCGTGGCCCACCCCTGGATGGTGGGCGTCGACGTCCTCTCGATGCTCCTCTTCGTCGGGGTGATCGTCGCCAATCGGCGCGGGCGCGTGACGACGTCGCGAAGCATGCTGGTGGCCGCTGGAATTGTCCTGGCGTCCACCAACGCCATCGGGCTCGGCCGCGAATCGGGCGCGGATCTGTTGTTCGTCGGGCTGCTGGCCGTGCCGTTCGCGCTGTTCGATCTGAGCGAGCGGGAGCCGATGATCGCGTCGGTCTTGCTGACGCTGCTGGCGCTCGGGGCCTGCACCTTCGGCCTGCTGTCGCCGTTCGGCCGGCTCGCCTCGCCCGCCGCCCTCCGCGTCTACGAGGGGTACTCGCTGGTGCTGGCCGTGGTCATCATCCTGTTCACCCTGGTGGAGATCAGCCGCGAAAACCTGCGGGTCGAGCGGGCGCTGCGCCTGGACATCCAGGCCCGCGAACGCGCAGAGCGCGAGCTGGCGGAGTCCCGGCAGGCCGCCATCAACGCGGCGAAGATGGCGGCCCTGGGCGAGATGAGCGCCAGCGTCGCGCACGAGGTCAACAACCCCCTGTCGGCGATCTTGCTGCGGTCGCAGCGGCTCGATCAACTGGCGCGCGCGGGTACGATGGACGCCGCCGCCGTCCTCAAGACGGCGCGCGAGATCGATCGGGCGGTGGAGCGCATCCGCCGGATCGTCGACGCGCTGCGGGCCTTCGCGCGCCAGCGCGACGACGACCCGCTGCGCCCCGAGCTGCTGGCCCCGCTGGTGGAGGACGCCGTCGAGCTGTGCGAACAGCGTTTTCGACTGCGGGGCGTGGCCCTGAAGATCGATCCGATCCCGGAAGGGCTGAAGGTGCAGTGCCGCGGGACGCAGGTCACCCAGATGCTGCTGAACCTGCTCAGCAACGGCTACGACGCGGTGGAGAATGAAGCCGACCGGTGGGTGCGGATCACCGTGGACGCCGAGGACGGCGTGGTGCACATCGCCGTCCTCGACAGCGGTCCCGGCGTCCCCAGCGAGATCGCCGATCGGATCATGGAGCCGTTCTACACGACCAAGGAGATCGGCCGCGGGACGGGCCTCGGCCTCTCGCTCTCCGAGGGGATCGCGGTGGCCCACGGCGGTCACCTCGAGCTGGACCGCGACGCGCGCCCCACGCGGTTCGTGCTGACCCTGCGGCGGGCGGCGCCGGATCGGCCGCGCGCCGACGACACCGTCGCCGCCGAGCAGCCTCATGGTTAGGCCGCCGCGCGGCGACCTCCCGCGCCGTCACTGCGCGAGCGCTTCGCAGACGTACGGGCGGGTCGTGGTCTCGGGTCCGTCGCTCCAGGTGCCGTCGTAGAGCATCGTCACCCAGTGGTTGCAGGAGCAGCTCAGCGTCGTCTTGCAGGTGCAGGCGCCGCTCGGGCGGCCGGCCGCCCAGTTGGTGTAGCTCCAGGGCTCGCCCGTGACCCAGGTGTAGGTGCCGACGCCGCTCTGGTCGTTGGCCTTGCCGTCCCAGCCCCCGAGCGAGACCCCGTTGCCGCGGAAGAGGTTCCCAACCTGCTGAAGGAACCCGAGCACGAAGGCGTTCTCCTCGGCGGAGAGGATGGTGGCCAGCGTTCCTCCCTCGGATTCGCAGACGGCCTCGGAGCTGGTCCAATCGGTCAGGTAGCTGTGCGCCCAGTAGCAGTGCAGGAGCGAGTCGGTCGGCGTGACGAACGATTCGCCGGAAGGGAACGCCGAGCAGTCGGGCGGCGGCGGCGGACCTACGTCGGGACCGCCCGCGTCGGTTGCGTCGGTGGCTGCGTCCGCCGGCGAGCCGCCGGCGCCGCCGGCGCTGTCGACGGACCCGTCGCTCGCCGTCGTGCCGCCCGCGCCGCTGTTCCCCCCGGCTCCGGCCGCGCCGCCGGTGCCGGCGGCGCCGCCCGTCCCGCCCCCGCCGGCCCCTCCGGTGCCGCCGCTGCCTGACGCGCCCGCCGACGCGCCGCCCGACGCGCCGCCCGACGCGGTGACGCCACCAGCGCCGCCCGTCGCGACGCCGCTGCCCCCGGTCGCGCCCGAGCCTCCGGCGTTCCCTGACGAGCCGGCGTTTCCACCGGTGCCTGCTTCGCTGCCCGCGGCGCCGCCGAGGGGCGCGCCCGCCGCGCCGCCGACCGAGCCGGCGACGCCGGAGCCCGACGCTCCGCCTTTCTGCGACGAACCGCCGGTGGCGGACTTGCCGCCGCCGCCTCCGCCCTGGGCCGCGGCGCCGTCGCCGCTCGTGAGCCCGGATTGGTTGACCGAGCAGCTCGCGCCGGCGAGCAACCCGACGGCGGCGAGCGCAAACACCCATGACGGCGACAAGGAGAGCGAGACCGCTCGTAAGCGAGGGAACATCGAGTACCCAGGATATACGAGCGCGGGCTGCCTCGGCGACTGCCTCGACGACCTTCGGCGCCGAGGCGCGACCGCTCGCGCACGGAAACCGACCGTTCCAGCGCTGGGGCCGCCGCGGCGCGTCCCGGTCTGGCATCGTCGCCGGCATGGAATTTCGTCGACCGCTCTGGGCTTGGTTGTTTTTCGGTCACTTGATGCTCGTCACAGCCGCCACCGTCCTGGCGACGCTGGGCCGCCTGCCGGCCTGGGTATTTGGCGCGCCGTTCGACAAGCTCGGTCACCTCGGCGCCTACGGCCTGCTGGCCTTCCTGGGGGTGAGCTTCTTCGGACCGCACCGCCGAACGCCGGTGATCTGCGCGCTGCTGGCCGCCTCGGCGCTCGACGAGGTCTCGCAGCGGGCGTTTCCCACGCGGACGTTCGACCTCGGCGATCTGGCCATGAACTTCATCGGCATCCTCGTGCTGGGCATCGTCGCCGCGCGCTGGTCCAGCCCGCCCGGCCCGGGACCGTCGCCCCGGCTCGACCGGGAGCGCCCGGCGGGCTGAGCCGCCGCCCCGCCGCCACGCCCCCCGCGCCGCTTGCTATGGTTGTCACCGGTGACCTCGCCCGCCGTCTTCACGCTCTGGCTCGCGGCGTCACTGGTGCCGGCGTCGCCCAGGGACTGGAACGCCCAGCGCGCCCCGGCGCCCGGGCCGGCGCGGGCGATCGGCGGGACCAGCGGCGGCTGCCTGGCGGGGGCGGCGACGCTGCCGGCCAGCGGCCCCGGCTACGAGGTGCTGCACCTCAAGCGCAACCGGCGTTATGGCCATCCCGATCTCGTCGCCTTCGTCCAGCGCCTGGGCGCCGCTGCCAGGGCGAAGAAGCTGGGCGTGGTCGTGGTCGGTGATCTGTCGCAGCCGCGCGGCGGACCGACGCCCAGTGGCCACCGCAGCCACCAGACCGGGCTCGACGTCGACGTCGGGTACGCGGCGCCGGCCGGCCTGCGCGCGGGACACCTCTCGGCGGCGGATCGCGAGCGCCTCCATGCCCTGCCGGTGATCGATCTTGGCACCCACCAGGCGACGCCGGCCTGGACGCCGCAGGTGGTCACGCTGCTGTCGACCGCCGCCAGCGACCCGGCGGTCGACAGGATCTTCGTCAACCCGGCGATCAAGCGGATGCTCTGCCAGGGACCGAGCGGAAAGGCACCCTGGATGTCGCGCCTTCGCCCCTGGTGGGGCCACCACGACCACTTCCACGTCCGGCTCAAGTGCCCCGAGGGGAGCCCCGCCTGTGTGGCGCAAGACCAGCCCTCGGACGACGGCTGCGGCGCCTCGCTCGATTGGTGGTTCAGCCCCGACGCGCAGGCCACGCTCGGCCGGCGCAAGAAGTCGGAGTCGTCCGGTCCGACCGTCCCCGAGGCGTGCGCTGCCCTCCTCGAGCGCTCGGACGACGTCGCCGCGCGGTGACCGCTCAGAGCTGAAGCCCGGGGAGCTCGATGGCGAAGGCCAGCCCCATCCCGGGCGCATTTCGAATCTTCAGGCTGCCGTTGAGCTCCGCCACGCCGCGCCGGACGATCCAGATGCCGAGGCCGTGGTTCCCGGTGGGCGCGCTGCCGTCGTCCACGTACTTGCCCATCTGCGCGGTGGAGGGAATCCCCGGACCGCGATCGGCGAAGCTGATCCGCAACCGATCCCGGAAGCGCGCGAGCTCGACGGAGATCGGTGAGGTCGGCGCGTGCTTGCTGGCGTTCTGCAGGAGGTTGGAGAAAATTCGCAGGAGGCAGCTCCGGCTCCAGGGGCCCTGCGCCCGCGTCAGGCCGGCGCGCCGGGTGACCCTGACGGCCGACTGCGAGGCCTTGAGCGACTCGCGCTGCAAGGTGATCGCTTCTTCGATCACCTCCTCGACGTCGACCGCCGCGGCGGAATCAGCGGTGCCCGGCTGGTCGGCGCTCAGCGTCCGCTCGACCAGCGCGAGCCCGCGGACGGCCACCTCGGAGATGCGCGACAGCGCGACGGCCAGCTCCGCGCCGTCTCTCCCCGCTCTCCGCAGCTGCTCCAGGCGCTGCACGATCAGCTGGATCGCGGCCAGCGGTGATCTCAGATCGTGACTGGCGGTACGAACCAGCTCCCGCGCCCGCTGCTCGGCGTCCGCGGCGCCTTCCACGCCGCCACCCTCTGTCGCAGGGACCATCCAACCCTCCCCAAAGAGGTACGAAGTGATCGTTTAGTTCCGGAAGAGCGTGTGTCAACCGCGTGACATCACGAAGGGGGGCTCAGCCGTTCGAGCCGGGCGGCTCCCGGGACGCGCCCACGGAGCGCGGAGCTATTGTGGGGCAGCGCCTACATCGGACGTGCGGGTCGCGCGCTCGAGCGCGGCGAACCCTTCCACCACTGCTTGGGTGTGGGCGTCGGCGTCCGCCAGGCGAACGTCGCACGAATCGAACCGGGCCAGCTGGAGGCTGACGATCCGCGCCGGAATCTGCTCCAGCGTCCGCAGGATCTCGTCGGCGGTCCGGAGCGCGGTCGCCTTTCGCGCGGTGAGGGCCTGCAGGGTCTCGACCTGTTCCTGGCACCGCGTGATGAGCCGCTGCAGGCCAGCCCGCGCGGCCTCGTCGCTCTCCTTCTCGCGCTCTTGCTCCAGGCGGACCACCTCGTTGCGCAGCACCGTCAGCGTCGTGGAGTCGAGGAAGCGGCCCAGATATTCGACCCGGGCCGCCAGCACGACGGCGGCGCGTTCCAGGCCGGGGACCTCCTCGAGCAGGCCCGTGAGGGCGAAGGCGTTGCACGCGGGCCCCGCGCCCGCGGCGTTGGCGGTCGCCCAGCGCGCGCGTTCGAGGCGCTCGATCAAGCGCTTCGCGCCGTCGTCCGAGAACGAGAGCGCCGACGGCAGGTCGATCGGAAGCGTGCGCGCCGCCAGGACGGCCTCGAGGTGCGCGCGCCCGCGCAGGAGGCCGAGGAGGAACCTCGCCGCGTACGCCAGGGGGATGGCGACCAGCCACGCCGAGCTCCCGGCGGCGAGGCCGCCGGCCACGAGCAGCACCGAGAGCGCCGCGACCCGCCGGTCGCGCACCGCCGCCTTGAAGGCGGTGGCCAGCCAGAGCCGGCTCGCGCACTCGTGCGCGGAGGTGTCTCCGATCAAGTCCCGCTCCAGCCAGCCGTTCCGCCTCATCAAGCCCCTCCTCGCCGCTGTCGCCGCCAACCGCTGTCGTTGTTTGACAGTCTGTTGTCGGAAAGGGCGCCTGCAAAGGGCTCCACGTCTTGCGCCGACGCGGAGCGCACATGTCTGCCTCCGTTGACCGGCTGCTCGGCGTCGGGAATACGCGAAACCCGTAGCGTCGCGTCCCGGGGCTTCGCCGCCTCCGCTCAGGTCGTCCGCTGGTGCAGACCGCGATGCAGCCGGCCCTCGCCGGACATCGACGCCGCCGCCAGGATCAGGAAGCCGCAGGCGAACGCGAAGGTCCACCACACCATCCACAGGGTGCTGCCCGCCGCCAGCCCGATGATCCAGATGACGAGGAGCGCGAACGACAACCCTCCCGAGGTCGCGACCCCGGCGCGCGTGGCGGCCCGCAAGATCCCGAAGCCGGCCGCGATGGCCAGCAGGCCGACGATGCCGTCGATCCAGGTGAGCCAGCCGACGGCGTGCGCCGACAGCCCGGCGACCCACAGGATGATCAGCCCGAAACCGAGAACGACCGAAATCGCGCCAAACATGTCTGCCTCCTCTCTGGTGTCGAAAACGTCGGAACGCCGGGCGCGCGAGGATGGCCGGCCGAGCCCGTCGCCAGGCTCATCGGCAAGATGCCCGACTCGACCGGGCGCCTTCTTCCAGGACCGCGATTGCGGCGTTTACGCAATCAAACATCGATCCATCCGGACGGCCCGCAAGCGCAGCCTCGCGGCGACGGCGGGGAAATCCTGGCCAGACCGGAGGGGCGCTCGGGCACGGGCGGAAGGTCGAGGCGGTTCGGCTCGAGCTGCTGCGCCGCCGGCGGCGTCCGCTCACAGCCCGGGCGCGGTGTCTGGCGCCGGGTGGATTCCGTTGCGGGGCGGGCGGCGGAAGCGCGCGCGGACGCTCTCGGTCACGAGGTAGAGCGCCGGCGTCAGGAACAGGTTGAGGATCGTCGAGAGCAGGAGGCCGCCGAAGAGGGTGGTCCCCAGCGAGTGGCGCGCGTTGGCCCCCGAGCCGCTGGCGAACACCAGCGGCAGGATCCCGATCAGGAAGGCCAGCGAGGTCATGAGGATCGGCCGCAGCCGCAGCATGGCCGCCTCGGTCACCGCGTCGACCTTGGAGGCGCCCTGCGCGCGCAGTTGCTCGGCGAACTCGACGATCAAGATGGCGTTCTTGCTGGCCAGGCCGATGAGCATGAGGAGCCCGATCTGGCAGAACACGTCGTTGGTCAGGCCGCGCAGCCGCTGCAGGCCCAGCGCTCCGAGGAGCGCCAGCGGGACGGCCAGGATGATGACCAGCGGGAGCGCGAAGCTCTCGTACTGCGCCGACAGCACCAGGAAGACGAAGGTCAACCCCAGCGCGAAGATGATCAGCGCCTGGTGGCCGGCGCGCACCTCCTCCCACGACAGCCCCGACCACTCGTAGCCGATCTCCGCGGGGAGCGCCTGGCGCGCCACCCGCTCCATGGCCTCGATGGCCTGGCCGCTGGAGACGCCGGCCGCCGGCGTCCCGTCGAGCTCGACCGACCGATAGAGGTCGTAGTGGCTGATGACCGGCGGCGCCGTCCCCGGCGTCACGCGCACGAAGTTGTCGAGCGGCGTCAGCGCGCCCGCCTGGGTGCGGACGTAGACCGCGCCCAGGTCGCGCGGCTGGTCGCGGAACTTCGCCTCCGCCTGGGCGTAGACGCGGTACGAGCGCGGCCCGAAGTCGAAGTCGTTCACGTACTGGGAGCCGAAGTAGACGCCCAGGGTGTCGGCGATCTGTCCGACCGAGACGCCGACGCCGAGGGCCTTGTCGCGGTCGATGTTCACGGTCAGCTGCGGGTCGTCGACGCTGAAGGTGGAGAAGACGCCCTTGATCTTCCCGCTCTGCATGGCGGCGCCGGAGACCGCCTGGCCGGCCGTGGCCAGCGGCGCGAAGCTCTGGCCGCCCCCCTTGTCGACCAGCTGCAGGGTGAAGCCGCCGGTCGCGCCTTGCCCCTGGATCGGCGGCGGCAGGAAGGGGACCACGATCGCGCCCGGGAGCGCGCCCAGCGTCCGTTGCAGGTCGGCGACCATCGCGGGCGCCGCGTGCGCCGCCCCCGGGCGCTCGGAGATCGGCGACAGGCTGACGAAGATGATGCCGCGGTTCGCCCCCCCGCCCGTGAAGCTGAACCCCAGGACGGAGAAGAGGTCCTGGACCTCGGGGCGCGCCCGCAGCTTGGCCTCCGCCTGCGCGGCGATGTCGCTCATGTAGTCGAGCGAGGCGCCCTGGGGGCCGATGAGCTGGACGATGAAGTAGTTCTGGTCCTCGTCGGGGACGAAGCTTCGCGGCACGACGAGGAAGACCAGCACCGTGAGGCCCAGGCCGGCCAGGAACACCAGCCCCGCGATCGTCAGGTGCTTCACCTGCCAGCCGAGCGCCCGGTGGTAGTGCCCGCGCACCCAGTCGAAGCCCCGGTTGAAGGCGCGGAACACCACGAAGCGGTGCTCCTTCGCCGGCCGCATCAGCAGCGCCGACAGCGCGGGCGAGAGCGTCAGCGCGTTGAAGGCCGAGATGCTGACCGAGAAGGCGATGGTGAGCGAGAACTGGCGGTAGAGCCGCCCCGTGGTCCCCGAGAGAAACGCGACCGGGACGAACACCGCCACCAGCACCAGCGAGGTGGCGATCACCGCCCCGGTCACCTCGCGCATCGCCCGCTGGGCGGCGGCGTGCGCGTCGCCGCGCGTCTCGCCCAGGTTGCGCGAGATGTTCTCCACCACGACGATGGCGTCGTCGACGACCAGGCCCGTCGCCAGCACGATCCCGAACATCGTCAGCGTGTTGATCGAGAAACCGAAGGCCTTCACGAAGCCGAAGGTGCCGACCAGCGACACCGGGATGGTGATGGCCGGGATCAACGTCGCCCGCCAGTCCTGCAGGAAGAGGAAGATCACCAGCACGACCAGCGCGATCGCCTCGAGCAGCGTCACCAGCACTTCGTGGATCGACTCGCGCACCGCCGTCGTCGGGTTGAAGGCGATGCGGTACTTGAGCGACGGCGGGAAGCTGGCCGACAGGCGCTGCAGCTCGTCGCGGATCGCCGACTCCAGCTGCAGCGCGTTGGCGTCCGGCTGCTGGAACACGCCGATGCCGACCGCGCTGCGTCCGTCGAACCGGAGATCGAGCGAGTAGTCCTCGGCGCCCAGCTCGGCGCGCCCCACGTCGCGCAGGTAGATGAGCGACCCGTCGGCGCCGCGCTTGACGATCAGACCCTCGAACTGGTGCGGGTCGGTCAGCCGCCCCTGGGCCCGGACGCTGATCTGGAAGGTCTGGTGCGGCGGGGCCGGCGGCTGCCCGACCTGGCCGGCGGCGATGTTGACGTTCTGCTCGCGCAGCGCCGTCACCACGTCCTCGGCGGTCAGGCCCCGGGCCGCGAGGCGCAGCGGGTCGAGCCACAGCCGCATCGCGTACCGCCGCTCGCCGAAGATGCGCACGTCGGCGGCGCCCGGGATGCGCCGGATCTCGTCGCGCACGTAGAGGTCGAGGTAGTTGCTGATGAACAGGTTGCTGAGCGAGCCGTCGTCGGAATAAAAGCCGATCGCCAGCACGATCGCCGGCGTCGTCTTGAGGATGGTGACGCCGGTGTTCTTCACCTCGGCGGGCAGGAGCGGCACCGCGGCGTTGACCCGGTTCTGCACGTCGACCGCCGCCAGATCCTTGTTCACCCCCACGTCGAACGTCGCGGTGATCTGGCTGGTCCCGTCGTTGCTGCTGGTCGAGCTGAGGTAGCGCATCCCCTCGGCGCCGTTGATCTGGCGCTCGAGCGGCGTGGTGACGGTCGACTCGACGACCTCGGCGCTGGCCCCGACGTAGTTGCTGACCACCTGGACCTGCGGCGCCGCCAGCTCCGGGTACTGCGCGATCGGCAAGGTGGGGATGCTGACGGCGCCGGCCAGCACGATGACCATCGCGCAGACCGACGCGAAGATGGGCCGGCGGATGAAGAAGTTGACGAACATCGCGCCGCCGGCCCTCTACCTGGCGCGCTGGCCGGCGGCGGCCTGGGGGACGACGGGTGCCCCGGGGCGCAGCTTCTGCACGCCGGAGGCCACGATCTCCTCGCCGGCGCTGAGGCCGCGGACGACGGGGTAGACCTGACCCTGGATGGGCGCCAGGTCGACGGGCCGTGGCGTGACGGTCAGGGGCCCGCCCGACGGGCCCTTCTGCGCGACCCAGACGAACGGCTGGCCGGCGCGGCTCTGGACCGCCAGCACCGGGACCGTCGGCCCCTGCCGCCGGTTCCAGACCACGCGCGCGTGCACGAACTGGCCGGCCCGCAGCGGCCCGGCGCGGTTGTCGATGGTCGTGATGGCCAGGACGGTCTGCGTCTCCTGCTCGACGCGCGGAGAGACGAAGGTGAGCTCGCTGCCGGCCAGGACCTTCCCGGCCGAGTCCAGGATCTCGACCGGCGTCCCCGCCCCGAGCTTCATGGCCGGCTCGGACGGGATCTGGAGATAGGCCTCCAGCGTGTCGTTGTCGTCGAGCGTGGTGAGCAGCGTCTGGGGGGTCACGTAGTCGCCGACCCGCACCGGGATGTCCCCCACCGTGCCGCTCTGCGAGGCGACGACGGTGAACCAGCGAAGCTCGACCGCTCCGGCGCTCGCCTGGGCGCCGGCCGAGGCGGCGCTCGCCTCGGCCTGGCGGAGGGCGGACTGGGACTGATCGAAGTCCTGGCGGGTGGCCGCTCCCCGCGCGAACAGCTTGCGCGTGCGTTCGAACTGGGCGCGCAGAAAGACGAGGTTCGCCTGGTTCGCGTCGGCGACGGCGCGCTGGCTGCTCACCAGCGCGCGCTGCCGCGAGGGGTCGATCGAGATCAGGCGCTCCCCCACCTGCACCTTGTCGCCCGGGGCGACCAGGATGCGGGTGACCAGCCCCTCGATCTGCGGCTGGACGCGCACCGAGCGGCGCGAACGCAGCACCGCCACCCCGTCCGACGTCTCGGCGATCGAGGCCGCCTTGACCGTCTCGAGCTCGACGGGCATCGGGGGCATGCCCGAGCGCCCGTCGCCCTTCGGGCCGCGCGCGCAGCTGCCGGCCGCCATCGCGACCGCGAACCACCAGCACAACTTGCGGAGCTCCACCACCTCTCTCCGGGGACGCCGCGTGCGGCGGCGCCTGCAAGCTGATCACGGCGGAGGCGGGAGCAAGGCGCGACCGGTCCAGCGTCGCGCCGGTCGAGCGCGCTTCGTCCGCTCAGCGCTTCCTGGAAGCTTGGGTGCGACGCGCCTGCGGCGTGGAGATCCGGCGCTTCTCGCGCCGGGCCAGCTTGTTCGCGTGCTTCGAGCGGTTGACGCTCCCGCGGGTCGACTTGCGCGACGGCCGCGCGCCAGCCGAGTCCTCCAGGGCGACCGCTGCCTTGCGCGTGCGCTTCTTGTAGTTGCGGGCCGCCGTGCCGATCGAGGGCGTGGCCTCCGGGAGCTCGCGTCCGGAGCTGCGGCGAACAGCCTGTCGGGCGCGCGGCAGCTCGCGCTGGAGCAGCCGGCCTTCGCGGCCGCGGTCGAGCGAGCGGCGCACGGCCCGCTCGACGCGACCGTCGACGCGCTCGAACGCCTCGGCCGCGGTCCGCGCGGTCTCCTCGACCACCACGCTCGGGCGCCCGCTGACGACCGCCTTGACCTTGCAGGCGACGTCGGCGCCGCCGCGCGGGCCGTTGACGTCCTCGAACCGGACCGTCAGCCGCTCGAGGTGAGGCGCGAACTTGCCCAGCCGCCAGCCGACGCGCTGCCGGATGCGCGCTCGGAAGGCCGTGTCGAGGTGGACCCCCGACGTCCGCACCGCGAGCGGGGTGTCGGCCGCCCAGGTCCTTCCGGCGCCGCGCCGGTCGGGCCGAGAGATGCTCTTCGCAAAAGCCGTACGCTTGATCGACGCCGCCATGTCTCCTCCGCCCGCCTCCTCGCTCAATGTGGGACCGGCGTCAGACGCTGCCAAGTCGGGGCGCGACCTCGCCTCGTCCAGTTGCTTACATCTCCCGTCGGCCGCGTCGCTGAGCGCTCGCGCGGCGCCGCCTCAGCTCGTCTTCCGCGGCGCCTCGGCGACGAAGGCGTAGAGGGCGGCGAGCAGGAGCGCCGCCGCGGGGAAGGCGATCGCCCGCGCGCCCCAGGCGGGGGCGGCCAGGGCGCCGCACACGCCGCCGCCAGCGAAGGTGACGACGATGGTGGCGAACAGCGCAGATCGGGTCGGGCTGGGCCGCGCGGCCGGGTTCCGTCCGGCGGTCGAACCGCCGCGGCCGCGGCTCCACCCCCAGCGCAGCCAGCGCGCCACCTCGATGCCGAGGTCGGTGACCACGCCGGTCAGGTGGGTGGTCCTGACCACCGAGCCCGACAGGCGCGTCACCAGGCTGTTCTGCATGCCCATGCAGAACGACAGGATTCCACCGGCGCCCGCGACCACGAAGGTCGACAGCAGAAGCCCCTGCACCAGCAGCGCGACGCCGTAGGCCGTCGACGTCCTCCCGAAGGCGTTCGTCTCGACGAGCAGGCTGGCCAGCACCGCGCCGCAGAAGAAGAGCAGCACCAGCAGCCCCGCCCCGGCGGCGCTGGTCGACTCGCCTCCGGCGAGGCCGACGCTGAAGTGTCCGACGTTGCCGGTGACGTGGGAGGTGAAGGCCCCCAGCAACAGCAGGCCCACGGCGTTCACGAACCCGGCGACGAAGGCCAGATACCCGGCGAGGATGCTGTTGTTCCTGGGCGTGCGCGCCGGGCCCTCGTGGCTGAACATCCCCGCGCCGAGTCTGCTCCGGTATCGTTTCCAGTTCCAGTTCTCGGGCCGTGTTACAAACGGTCGGTGCCGGCAGCGCTCGTGACGCTCTTCGCTCTGCTGGCGGCGGACGCGATCGGGCCTGGCGCGCCGGTGTCCTTGGGTGGCGGCCCGGCGACGGCCGGCCCGCCGCCGGCCGTCATCAGCTGGAGCGCGCCGGTCGGCTGTCCGAGCGCCGAGCAGTTCCGGAGCGAGGTCGAGCGGGTGGCCGGATTTCATCCGGCACCGACGGAGCCGACCGAGGCGCGCGCCGTCGTCCGGCGGGCGGCCGACGGCGGCTGGGAGCTGACGCTCGCGACGCGCGTCGGCCAGCAGCTCGGCGAGCGCGCGCTCGCCGCGGCCGACTGTGACGCGCTGATGCGCGCCGGCGCGCTGGTGGTCGCGCTCATGATGAACCCGAACGCGGGCGCGCCCCCGGCGCCGCCGCCTCCTCCACCGCCGCCGCCGCTGGTCGATCGGTCCCCGCCCGCGTTCGAGCTGGGCGCCGGCGTCCTCGTCGGGCTCGGCCTGCAACCGGGGGGCGCCGCGCCCGGCCTCGGTCTTCGCGCCGGGTGGGGCGCGCGGTTCTCCGGAGAGCTCCGCGCGGACCTGTGGACGGAACGCCAGAAGACGAGCCCCGCGGATGCCAGCACCGGCGGCACGTTCGACCTGGCGACGTTCACGGCCGTGGCCTGCGGGCGCGCGCGCCGGACGCGCCGTCTCGTGCCGGGGCTGTGCGCCGGCGTCGAGCTCCTGCGCGCGCACGCGGCGGGGTTCGGCGTCAGCGATCCAGGATCGGCCACCGGGTGGTGGGCGGCGGCGGTCGTCGAGGCGAACGGCCGGCTGCGGATCTCGACGCACAACGCCGTCCGGGCGGCGTTCTCCGGGGTGATCCCGCTGGGCCGGCCGACCTTCGCGCTCGTCGGTGTCGGCACGGTCTACCAGCCGGCGCTCGTGGCGCTTCAGGCCGCGCTCGGTTGGGAGGTAGACTTTTGACCATGGGCGGCCGCGGAACCGGACATGCACCTGACATGCTCCCCGCGTCGACCCCGGGTCCGTCCGCCGCTCGCCGCGGCGGCGCGGGGGCGGGAGCGCCGTCCGGCCGCGAGGGTGACGGGGCGGCGGCGGGGCCGCTCAGCCCGCCGCGGCTCTACGACTCCCACTTCAATTTCGTCTGGCGAAACCTTCGCCGGCTCGGGGTGCCGCAGCCGATGGTCGAGGACGCTGCGCAAGATGTCTTCCTGGTGGTCCACCGGCGATGGGCCTCGTTCGACGCGGGCGCCGCGTCGGTCGAGACGTGGCTGTTCGGCATCGTTCTCCGGGTGGCGCGCAACCACCGCCGCTCGCTCAAGCGCAGCGCGGTCTGGATGGCGCCCAGCGACGGGAACGACGCCGTCGCGGCCGCGGAGTCGGCCGCCGTTGAGCCGGCCGACCTCTACGCCCGGCGCGAGGCGGCGGCGCTGCTCGATCGCCTCCTCGACACGCTCGACGACGACCGGCGGGCGCTGCTGGTGCTGGTCGACGTCGAGCAGATGCAGGTCCCGGCGGCGGCGTCGGTGCTGGGCATCAACGTCAACACGGCCTACTGGCGGCTCCGCACCGCGCGCAAGCGGCTGGCGCGGGCCCTGGGGCGGATGAAGGCCGCCGAGGCGGGGCGGGCGAGGGGAGCGGGTCGATGAAGCCGTCGAGTCCTCCGCCGCTGGACGCCGACCTGCGCGCGCTCATCGACGCCGCGCACGGCGCCGACGAGCCCAACGAGCTCAACCGCGCGCGCGTTCGTCGCGCCGTCGAGGTCCAGCTCGCCGCCGGGGCGGGCGCGGCCCTGGTTGGATCGGGCGTCGCCCTGGCGGGCGCGGTGAAGGCGGTGGTGGTGGCGGTGGTGGTGGTCGGTGTCGCCGGCGCGGGCGTCTATGTCCGCCAACATCAGGCGCGCCGGCACCGCGCGCAGCCGGACCGCCTCGCGGCGGCGGTCGCCGCGCCATCGTCGCCGGACGTCTCGCCGGAGCCGTCGCTGGCGCCGGCGTTGGCACCGCCCGCGGCGCCGGCCGAGCGTCCTTCCGCGGCGCCGTCCGCCGTCCGACGGCGCTCGCGGCCCGGTCCGGTGCAGAGCGCCGCGCCCGTCGCGCGTGTCGATCTGGCCGAGGAGGTCCGCCTTCTGGGCGCGGCCAACGGCGCGCTGGCGCGGCACGACGTCGTCTCCGCGCGCGCGCTGCTGGCCGAGTACGATCGCCGGCCGGGCGTCGGCGTCCTCGCCGAGGAGCGCGCGGTGGCGGGAATCCTGGCCTCCTGCGCCGAGGGAAGGGCAGACGTCGCGCGCGCCGACGTCGGACGGTTCCACGCCCGCTGGCCCCGCTCGCCGCTCGCGGCGCGGGTCGACCGCTCGTGCGCGGGCCGGCCCGTCACGCCCAGCGCCGCGCCGTGACCGCCAGGTTTCCCGGGCGGTCGCGCGGGGGGAGGGCGCTCCTGGGCGCGGCGCTGCTGGTCCTCTCGGCCTGCGACGCCGGCGAGACGCTCGACATCGGCGCGGACGCCAGGTCGGCGGCGTGCAACGCCCCGCCCACGGCCCCGCCCGCGGCGCTGGCGCTCGATCCGTTCTACGCGCAGTACCTCGACGCGGCCGGGATCCCGGTCGTGTCGTCGGCGGCCGTCCCGCCGCAGGCGCTGGCGCTCTCGTGCCTCACGGTCGAGCACATGCTGAAGCAGCGTCCGGACGTCCAGCAGGCGATGGTCACGCTCGACATGCGGGTGGCCGTCATCGCGCGCGGCGAGGTCACGACCGACCTCCCCGAGTACGCCGACCTGAACACCGCCTACCCGGGGACCAACTGGGACGCGCTCCGCGGCGTCGGCGCGACGCTGGTGCGGCCGGTCAGCTCGGTGGGCGAAGAGAACGTCCTCTGCCTCGCCGACGATCCGTACCGCGGCGAGAGCATCCTGGTGCAGACGTTCGCCACCGCCGTGCTGCTGGGGGTCGAGAACGTCGACTCGTCATACCAGGCGCGGCTCGGGCAGGCGTTCACGGCGGCGATGTCGGCGGGGCTGTGGCAGTCCACGTTCGCGACGCAGAATCAGATCGAGTACTACGCGATGGGCGTACAGGACTGGTTCGACGCCGGCGGCCAGGCGGTGCCCGCGGACGGCGTGCACAACCAGATCCACACCCGCGACGGGCTCGAGGCCTATGACCCGGGTCTGGCGGGGCTGGTCGGCGAGACGATGCCGGATGACGCCTGGCGCCCTCACTGTCCCTGACCCGTCGCTCGAGCTTTTTGATCCACGGCCGCGGGACCGTCCGGACATCCACCGGGCATGACGACCTCGCGGACCCGGCCGGGAGCGATCGCGCTCGCGGCCGCCGAGGCGCTGCCCCCGTCGCATCCGCTCACCCCGCGGCACGTCCGCCTGCTGCGCGAGAACGCGCTCATCGGCGGCCTCGACGTGAACGACGGCGCCGGGCTGCGCCGGTTGCTCGACGAGTACCGGCGCGAGTTTCCCGACGATCCGAGCCAGCTTCAGGCGGGCTACGCCGTCATCGCCGACTGCCTCCAGCACCCGGGGCCGGCCGCCAGCAGCGCCGGGCGCCCCTACGCCGAGGTCGAGGCCGGCTCGATCCTGCGGCGGTTCGTCCTGCGCGCCTGCCTGGGGGAGGAATGAGCCGCTTCGCCGCCGCCACGGACGCCGAGTTGGTGCGCGCCGCCGTGGCCGGCGACCGCGCCGCCGTGGCCGCGGTTTGGGACCGCTACGCGAGCGCCAGCCGCAGGTGCCTGCGGGCCAGGCTCGGCTCCGGCGAGGACGTCGAGGATCTGCTGCAGGATGTGTTCGTCGCCTTTCTGACCTCGGTCCACCGGCTGCGAAGACACGACTCGCTGCGCGCCTATCTCCTGGCCATCGCCGCCACGCTGGCCGCCTCCGACGTGCGGCGCCGGCGGCTGCGACGCCTGGTCAGCCTCTCGCCGACCGGCGAGGTCCCCGACGTCCCGTCGCCGCCGCCGGACTTCGAGGGGCGCCAGGCGCTGCTGGCGCTCCAGCGCAAGCTCGAGCGGATGCCGGCCCGGGTCGGCCTGGGGTATGGCCTTCACCACATCGCGGGGTTCGAGCTGCCCGACGTCGCGCGCACGCTCGGCGTCTCCTGCTCGACCGCCAAGCGCGCCGTCGCCCGCGCCCGCGAGCGGCTGGTGTCGCTGGAGCGCCTCGCCGACTCCTGAGCGCGGGCGGCCACCCCGTCTCTTCGCTGGCCTCGGCACGCCGCTCGGTGTAAAGGGACGGGCGTGCAGGCGATCCAGATCGAAGGGCTGGTCAAGCGCTACGGCGATCTCGCGGCCGTCGACGGCCTGGACCTGGAGGTGCGACGAGGCGAGTGCTTCGGCCTCCTGGGCCCCAACGGCGCCGGCAAGACGACCACGATCGAGATCCTCGAGGGGCTGAACGAGCCGACCTCCGGCAAGGTCGAGGTGCTGGGGCGCACCTGGGCCAGCCAGCCCGAGGAGCTGCGCGCCCGCATCGGCGTCGCGCTGCAGGAGACCAAGCTGTTCGATCGGCTGACCGTCGAGGAGACGCTGCGCACCTTCTCCAGCTTCTACGACCCGGGGGCGACCGTTCCCGTCGACACGCTGCTCGCCGAGATGCAGCTCGAGGAGAAGCGCTCGACGTGGGTGATGCGCCTGTCGGGCGGCCAGCGTCAGCGGCTCGCCGTGGCGCTGGGCCTGGTGGGTAACCCCGAGGTGTTGTTCCTCGACGAGCCGACGACCGGGCTCGACCCGCAGTCGCGGCGCGCGCTGTGGGACACCATCGAGGCGCTGCGCCAGCGCGGCAAGACCGTGGTCCTCACCACCCACTACATGGACGAGGCCGAGCGCCTGTGCGACCGGATCGCGATCGTCGATCACGGCAAGCGGATCGCGCTCGGCACGCCGGCCGAGCTCATCGATCGCATCGGCGGCGCGCACCTCGTCGAGCTGACCACCGAGCCGAGCCTGCCGCCCGAGGCGCTGGCCGGCGTGCGCGGCGTCCGGCAGGTCCGCGCCGTCGGCGACGGCCTGGCGCTGTCGATCGACGAGCCGCACGTCGCGCTGCCGGCGGTCATCGCGCGCCTCGCCGAGCGGCGTGTCGAGCCGACGCGCTTCGTCTCGCGAACCGCCACGCTCGACGATGTCTTCCTGACGCTCACCGGGCGCAGCCTGCGGGAGGACTGAGCGCCATGTCGACGACCACTCCAAGATCGGGGCGAGCGCTCTGGGCCCTCTCCGCCGTTCGGCTCAAGCTCTTCTTCCGCGAGCCGGGGTCGATGTTCTGGACGTTCGGGTTTCCGCTGCTCGTCACCGTCGCCCTGGGGGTCGCGTTCCGCAACCAGGGGCAGGCGAAGAGCCCGGTCGCGATCGTGGCCGGCGAGGGGGCGGAGAGGATCCGCGCCGCGCTCGCCGCGAAGCCGGGGCTCCTGGCCCGGGTGGTCGACGCCGCCGAGGCCACGCGCGAGCTGCGGACCGGCGAGGCGGTGCTGGCGATCGAGGCCGGGGCCGCCCCCGCGCCGGGCGCCGCGCCCCCGCTGGTGTTCCGCTACGACCCGTCCCGGCCGGAGGCGCTGGCCACGCGGCGGCTGGCCGACGACGTCCTGCAAGAGCGGGCCGGGCGGCGCGACCTGGTGGTCACGCGCGACGAGACCGCCGTGACCCGCGGCGGCCGCTACGTCGACTGGCTGGTGCCCGGGCTGCTGGGGCTGCAGCTCCTCAACGGCGCGATGTGGGGCGCCGCCTTCAACATCGTGAACGCCCGCCAGCGCAAGCTGCTCAAGCGCCTGGCGGCCACGCCCATGCGGCGCGGCCACTACCTGCTGTCGTACCGGGTCTCGGGGCTGGTGTTCGTGCCGCTGCAGGTGCTGGTGCTGTTCGCCTTCGCGCGCGTCACGTTCGGCGTCGTCATCCAGGGCTCGGCGCTGGCGGTGGTGGGGCTGGCGTTCCTCGGCTCCTGGGCCTTCGCCGGGCTGGGCCTGCTCTGCGCCGCCCGCGCGCAGAACAGCGAGACCGCCAACGGCCTCATCAACCTGGTGACGCTGCCGATGATGGTGTTCTCCGGCGTGTTCTTCTCGGCCAGCCGCTTCCCGGCCGTGTTGCAGCCGGTGATCCGCGCGCTGCCGCTCTCCGCCTTCAACGAGGCGCTGCGCCACGTGGTCAACGACGGCGCGTCGATCTTCAGCCAGGGCGTCCCCATCGCCATCCTGGTCGCCTGGACCGTGGTGACCTCGGTGCTCGCCGTGCGCCTGTTCCGCTGGGTCTGACCGCCGTTTCCGGGGCGCGTCATCGATTCCAGGAAGGTCGCGGAATTCCACCAACCCCGCATATACTGCCGGGCGGTCTTTCATGGCGGGTCTAGAGGGGGCGCTGTCGTCGTCCGAGGGAACGGTCGGTCGCTACCGGACGATCCTGCTGCTCGGCCAGGGCGGAACGGCGGACGTCCACCTGGCGGTCGGGGACGGGCCCGGCGGGTTTCGAAAGCTCGTCGTGCTCAAGACGCTCAAGCCGGCCCTCGGCTCGGACCCGGAGCTGCGCGCGATGTTCCTCAACGAGGCCCGTCTGGCCGCGCAGCTGCACCACCCCAACGTGGTGCAGACGTACGAGGTGATCGAGGACCGCGGCGGGCCGGTCATCGTGATGGAGTACCTCGACGGCGAGCCGCTCTCGAACGTGATCGTCAGCGGGCGCGGCGCCGGCCTGACGCTGGGGTTGCAGCTGCGGGTGCTCATCGACGCCCTCGCCGGGCTGCACGCCGCCCACGAGCTCCGTGACTTCCGGGGGACCCCGCTGGGGGTCGTCCACCGCGACGTCTCGCCGCACAACCTGTTCGTGACCGTCGAGGGTCAGACCAAGGTGCTCGACTTCGGGATCGCCAAGCTCGATCGCTCGCTGGTCGAGACCGAGGTGGGGACGGTCAAGGGGAAGATCCGGTACATGGCCCCCGAGCAGCTCCGGGGAGAGGTCCTCGATCGGCGGGCCGACGTCTACTCGGCCGGCGTGATCCTCTGGGAGGCGCTGGCCGGCGAGCGGATGTGGAAGGGGGTCGGCGACGCCGAGATCCGGGCGCGCGTCGGCGCCGGTGACCTGCCGGTGCCGCCGCCGAACCCCGGGGCGCCGGGGGCGCTGGCGCGGATCTGCCGGCGCGCGCTGGCCCTCGATCCGAGCGCCCGGCCGCCCACGGCGCTGGCGCTGGCCGACGAGCTGGAGCCGGTCCTGGCCGAGCTGGGCGGGGCGGGCACGCGCGCGCTCGGAGGGCTGGTGGCGCGGCTCGGCGAGGAGCCGCGGCGGCAGCGGCGCGCCGTCATCGAGGAGCGGGTCGGCCACGCGGCGGTGGAGGTCACGCGCACCACGACCGAGCTTCCGCCGATGGACCAGCTGACGTCGGGCGAGGCGACGCCCACGCCTCCGCCGCCGCGCCCGTCCGCGCCCGCGTTCCGGGGGCGGGTGGCGACGGCGGTGGTCGGAACGCTGGTGGGGGTGATCGCGGCGCTGGCGATCGCGCGCTCGATGCGCGGGCGCCACGAGCCGCCCGCCCCGCCGCCGGCCGCGCAGCCGTCCGGGCCCTCCGCGGCGCTGGCGGGCGCCGGCGCGCCGCCCGCGCGGGTCCCGCCGCCGCCACTGCCGGCCGGCGGGGATCGCTCCGCGCGCCCGCGCGCGGAGAAGCCGGCCTCGCGGCGCTCGCCGCGCCCCTTGCCGGCGCCGGTGGAGGCGGCGTCGCCCGCGCCCGCGGCGCCCGATTGCACCCACCCCTTCTTCATCGACGGCGGCGGCATCAAGAAGCTTCGCCCCGAGTGCATGTGAGCGATGGCGCGCGCCCTTCGCCGAGGAGTCCTCATCGCCGGTTGCCTGCTGGGCTTCGGCCTGGGCGAGGCCCGCGCCGCCGACGTCGAGGGCCCGGAGGCCGCCAAGCTCGCCTGCGTGCAGCGGCACGAGGACGCTCAGGTCGCGCGCCGGAGCGGCAAGCTGCTGGCGGCACGCGCCGCGCTTCTGGCCTGCTCCCGCGAGGTCTGCCCGGACGCCGTGCGGGGCGACTGCGTCGACTGGCTCGAGGACGTCAACCGCAGCGTCCCCTCGGTGGTCGTCACGGCACGGGATCGCGGCGCGGACGTGACCGACGTCAAGGTGTTCCTCGACGGTGAGCTGGCCGCCACGCGGTTGACCGGAAGCTCGCTGGAGGCCGATCCCGGCGAGCACCACCTGCGCCTGGTCCTGGGGCGCGGCCCCGTCGTGGAGAGGACGATCCTGATGAGCGAGGGGATGAGAAACCGCCCCATCGACGTCGAGTTCTCCCCACCGCCCGCGCCCACCGCGGCGGCTGCGCTGGCCGCCCCGCCGCCTCCGCCGCCCCCCTGGAGGTTCGCCGATCACCCGCTCCGGCAGTCGGACTACCTGTTCGGCGGCATCGCGCTGGCCGGCTTCGTCACCGGGGCCGCGCTCGGGATCTGGGCGGTGCACGAGCGCGCCGAGCTGGCGGGGAGCTGCGGTCCCTCCTGCACGGCCGCCGAGACGGCCCCTTTGCAGGACAAGCTGGTGTTCGCCGACGTCGCGCTGGGGACGGCGGTGGTCGCGTTGGCGGTGGGCGCCTACCGTTACTTCACGCGGGCGCCCGTCGTGGCGAGCGGAGACGCCGGGGTGATCGCCGGCGTCGCCCGGAGCATCGTGTTCGTCGGGAGCGCGTTTTGAGGCGGCGGGTGCGGACAGGGGAGGGCCTCTTCGCGGTGGTGCTCGCGCTCGCGTCGGCGTCCGCCTGTCAGCTCTTCGTCGACGTCAACGGCCTCTCGAACGGCCAGTGCCCGGCGGGCCAGAAGCTCTGCGACGGGCAGTGCCAGTCCGAGAGCGATCCCAAGTACGGCTGCAACAACCCGTCCTCCTGCGTCCCCTGCGTGTTCATCAACGAGTATGGGATGTGCGACAAGACCACCTCGGAGTGCGTCCCCGCGCCCGCGGGCTGCATCGGCGACTACCGCCTCTGCTCGACCGACCCGCGCGCCGGCTGCACGATCGACGTCTCTCACGACCCCAACAACTGCGGCATGTGCGGCCACGTCTGCCCGGCGCCCGACGGCGGCACCGCGGGCTGCTCGCAGGGTTTCTGTGCCGTCGGCAGCTGCCCCGTGCCTTACGAGGACTGCGACCATTCCTTCGAGAACGGTTGCGAGACGAACCTCTCCATCGACGACGGGAATTGCGGCGGCTGTGGCCGCGCTTGCCAGGCGGGGCAGCGCTGCAGCCTGGGCGTTTGCCTGGCCACCGACGCCAGCGTCGACTAGAGATCGTGCTTGCGGATCAAACGATACACGTAGGTCCGATCGAGCCCGGCGGCCTCCGCTGCGGCCGCGACGCTGCGGCCGTGCCGCTCGAGCAGGCGGCGGACGTACTCGCGCTCGCCGTGGTCGATCCAGCGCTCGCGAAACTCCTTGAACGGCTGCTCGAACGGGACCGGTGAGGCGCCGCCGGGCGCGGCCGCTTCGCCGGCGGGCGCGGGCGAGCCCAGGGTGAGCGGCCCGCTGGCGCCGATGGCGCAGACCCGCTCGACGAAGTTGCGCAGCTCGCGCACGTTGCCGAGCCAGGGCATCTCGGCGAGCGCCCGCTCCGAGACCGGCTCGCGCGGCTGCCGGCCGGCCAGGAAGTGTCGGTAGAGCAGGGGGACGTCGCCTGGCCGCGCCCGCAACGGCGGCAGCACCAGGAGCAGCACCGCCAGCCGGAAGTAGAGGTCCTCGCGGAAGGCGCCGCTGTTGACCAGGCGGCCGAGGTCCCGGTGCGTGGCCGCGATGAGGCGGACGTCGACCGGCCGGTGCTCGCTCTCGCCCAGCCGCTTGACCGTGCGCGATTCGAGGGCGCGCAGCAGCTTCGGCTGCATCGCCAGCGGCAGCTCGCCGATCTCGTCGAGGAAGATCGTCCCGCCGTCCGCGGCCTCGAACGAGCCGGCGCGCGCCCCCACCGCCCCGGTGAAGGCGCCGCGCGCGTGCCCGAACAGCTCCCCCTCGACGAGCGACGCCGACAGCGCCGCGCAGTCGACGATCACGAACGGCTGCGCGGCGCGCTTCGACGCCGCGTGGATGGCCCGGGCGGCCACCTCCTTGCCGGTGCCGGTCTCGCCCAGCAGCAGCACGGGCGCGTCGCTCTCGGCCACCCGCGCCAGGCCAGCGTAGAGCTCGCGCATCGGCGCGCTCGAGCCGATGAGGCCGCCGAAGCTCCCGCCCGGCCACAGCTCGACCGGCGACGGCTCGCTCGGATAGCGGAGCGAGAGCTCGGTGCCGCCCAGGCGCAGCCGGGCGCCGTCGGGCAGGAGCGCCGCCGTGACCCGGAGATCGCCCACGAACGTCCCGTTCCGGCTGCCGAGGTCGCGGATCCAGGTCCCCTGCTCGGCGGGCTCCAGCTCGGCGTGCAGGCGCGAGATCTCACGGTCGGCGATGCGCAGCTCGGCGCCGACCGCCGAGCCGACCGTCGTCCGGCCCGCGATCACCTGCGCGTGCGGGCCCGCCTCGTCGGTCCAGCGCAGCTCGGGCCGGCTCCGCAGCAGGCGTCCGGTCGCCACCCGGCTGATCTCGGTCTCGTCTGCGTACTCGTCGGCCGACACCAGGGGAGTCTATTCCCCGGTGGGGCGCTCAAAGCAAGGGGCTGAGCGGGCCGTTCTGCAGCATGTCGTAGCGGTTGGCGATGGCGTGGATGACGGCGCTCTTGTTGCCGTCCTTGAGGAACTGGACCAGCGCATCGTTGATCGCGTCCACGAACTCGGGCGGCGCCAGGATGGCCGTCGCCGCCACCACCTCGGTGGCCGTGTTGAAGTCGGAGATCGTCTGCCGGCCCATGTCGTCGTAGAGCGACTGGTCGGTGTCGCTGCGGGGCGAGATGGAGCCCTTGATCGGGTTGAAGATGTCCTGCCCCGCCGCCGACGCGAACAGCGTGAGGAGGTCCAGCGTGCCGGTCCGGTTGGGTGCGCCGCGTGGCAGGCCGAAGGTGTCGGTGGTGAAGACGAACGTCCCCAGCGTCCCCGGCGTGGGGATGGCGCCGAACAGCACGGACGTGCCCGCGTCGGTTGCGGAGACGCCGGCGTCGCCGCCGGGGACGTAGGCCGTCGCCAGCAAGGTCTTCACCATGTACGCCTTGTCCCAGTCGCCCATGATGGTCATCGCCGCGTCGCCGCTCACCACCCGGCCGGCGGCGTCCTTCCAGTTGAGCTGCGTCGCGTTCGCGTTGGCGTAGGTGAGCAGCGTGGCGAGGTCGTCGACGGCGGTGGCGATCTCGGGCGCGTACGCGTCCCCGACCCCGAGCATGAAGTCCTGGTAGAACTTGGCGCCCGCGCGCGACACCAGGAGGTTCTCGAAGAACAGGATGGGAAGCGTGCTGTCCGCCGCGCCGAGAGAGATTGGGGTGGCGAGCCCCTTGGCCTGCAGCTGGGCCGCCACGGCGAAGAGGTCGTCGAGCGACGTGGGCGGGGACCGCTCGAACGAGGGGAGCAGCGCCGTGTTGTAGAACAACGTGTTGGTCCGGTGAATGTCGAGCGGGATGCCGTAGGTGTTGGTGGCGCTGCTGTTGGTGAAGCTGACCGTCTTCAGCACCGCCGGGGGCATCGTCCGGGTCAGATCGGCGGCAAACTGATTGATGGGCTCCATCTTGCTGCTGCGGTCGTCGACGTCGTTGAGGACCACCCAGGTCAGGAGATCCCAGCCGCCGTTGGCCTGGAACGTGTCGGGGGGCTGATTGCCGTTCATCAGCGTGTCGATCGTGGTCCGGGCGACGTCGCTGCCGTCGAACGGCATCGGGAGCGGCGTCTCGTTCGGATACTGCAGCTGGAACTGATCGAGGAGCGCGCTGATCGCGTCCTTCTCGCCGCCGGCCGTCCACCAGTCGATGATCTCGACCTGGGAGTTGGTCCGGCCCGCCGGCACGCTGGTGCAGGCGGCGAGCCCCAACGCCGCCAGCCCCGCCCGTGCTCCCCTTGGTCGCGTCCCCTTCATGTCCGATCCCGGCGCGCTCAGGATGCCAGCAAAGGCCTGGTCAGTTCCGATTTTCTTCGATGGCGGCGCGGAAGGTCTGCCGCGCGTCGTGCAGGCGCCGCCAGACGGTCGCCACCGGGCAGCCGGCGATCTCGGCGATCTCCTTCCCGGCCAGGCCCCGGATCTCGAACAGGGCGAAGACCAGGCGTTCGCCCTGGGTGAGCGCCTCGAGCGCGGCGCCGACGCGCTGGCGCGCCCAGGTGTCGCTCATCTCGGCGCCGGCCGCCGCGCGTCGCGGCTCGCTCTCACGTTCGAGCAGCTCGCGGGCGGCGGCCGCCTGCCGGCCGCGATGCCGCGTCTTTCGCGCCTGCGTGACGCACAGGCGATAGAGCCAGGTCGGCAGCGCCGCGCCGCCGCGGAAGGCGGGCAGGTAGCGGAACGTCTGCAGGAAGACGTCCTGACAGGCGTCCTCGAGCTCGGCGTCGCGCACCCCCAGCCGGCGCAGGTAGGCGACCACGATCGGCTGGTACCTGCCGTGCAACGCGCGCCAGGCGCCCGCCTCGCCGGAGATGCATCGGCTCACCAGCGCCGCCTGCTCTTCTGCGCCCGGCGCCGCCATCACCGCCGGCGCCCGCCTCTCCACCTCGACCTCTCTGGCCATCACGGGAGGCCCCCTCGCAATCGTCGTGCCGGCGGCGAGCCCCGCCGGTGCGCGGGAGCCGGCCGCTCGGCTGTGGTGCCGTGGTCCACGGGTCCACACGGTGTGGACCCGCAGACCACGAGATGCTCGCTCTAGAGAAACTGCCAGGTGAGCTTTGCGGAGGAGACCGTCCCGTTGGGCCCCGTCACCTGCAGGCTCCCGAACTGCGGGTTGCAGTTGGGGGTCACAGAGCCGGCCGCGCTCCAGAACGACCAGGCCGGCAAGACCAGGCTGCCCGCGCTGTTGCGCACCTGAATGTTGGAGACAGTCATGCTGGTGGACCCGGGGTACTCGGTGCAGGTGTCGACGCCGTAGATCTCCATCGCCCCGCCGAACACCCAGCTCATCTGCTCGCCGTCGCCCGTGGTGGCGAAGGCGGTCGACTGGGCGGTGTTGTCGTCCTTGGTCGTGATGGTCCAGTTGGCGCACACGCCGCCGCTGCAGCTGGCGCCGGCCAGCGTGCCGGTCAGCTTGTGCCCGGACGCCACGCTCACCGGCGCGCTGTTGAAGACGTTGCCGTCCTTGCAGCAGGCCCAGCTGGCGATCGTCCAGGCGTGATCGCCGAAGCCGTTCCAGGCCAGCACCGGCTGCAGGATCACGTCGCCGGTCGCGGCCGGCTCGACGCCCGGGAAGAAGAACAGCGTCTGGTTCTGGGCCGAGGACGGCGTGGGCGGGACGATCCAATCGGCGCCCAGCGAGGTGATCGCCCCCTGCGAGGTGCTGTTGAAGCTGGCCACCCAGCCGTTCACCTGCGGATCGTGGGTGGGCGGGCCGAGCGGGGCGCCGCTTCGATCGAAGGCCGGGTGCTGGCAGGGCGCGAACGCACGACGATGCCCGTCGCCTCCTTGCACGTGATGGGGGCCGACCGTCTCGTCGCCGCCGACCTCGATGACGCACGACCGGTGGCGCCAGCCGTGGGGCGTCACCACGTAGTCGTCGGGAACGCCCGCCGGTCGCGGCGTGTTCCGGTCGCCTCGCGGAGCGGTGCTGGCGATCACCTCGCCGGTCGCGGCGTCGTCGGTCTCCTGGCCGCAGCCGGCCGCTGCCATCGCCAGCGCCATCGTCAGTGCGGCGGCGCTGCTCACCATCTTCATTCTTTCGTTGGTCATGTCGGACTCCTTTCACGGGGCTTAGAGCGCGCCGTCGACGCGACCTTCGCCGGCGAAGGTCGGACCTCGTCGCGGCTCCAAGGGGGAGAAAGCAGTCCCCGACACCACGAACGAAAAGGAGACGCCATGTCCACGTTGAAACGAACCTTGCTCGCCGCGCTCTGCGTCCTGCCGAGCGCCTGCGCCGTCGGTCCCGACGGCACCCCTGCCGTGGAGTCGCGCGCCGGCGC